>Ga0335075_10001623_pt1 | contig 36851 bp, 36 predicted proteins | sample Lox_Sample_24_FD_206723 | JGI IMG/M metagenome (GOLD analysis project Ga0335075, IMG submission 206723) | Soil microbial communities from Loxahatchee National Wildlife Refuge, Florida, United States - Lox_Sample_2.4 | ecosystem: Environmental > Terrestrial > Soil > Wetlands | place: USA... | reverse complement strand
TCGACCTCATCGACACCACCATCCCCCTCACCATCGCCGCGTAGCCAAAACAAATCCCACCAAACCCGACAAATCCCCAGATCAACCCGGGAATTCCCCAATCTAAACTGCCGTAACTTCGGGCTAAGGCATGACCCGGGCCGCGTAGGCCGCCACGTCGGCCGGTCGCGACGTGATGGCGCCGATGTAGCCATCGGGCCGAATGAGCACCGCCGCCCCGTCTTTGACGTCGTAAGCGTCCTGAATGTGGCGGCCGAAGTCGACGAGATCGCTTCCGACGCAATAGGACTGCACGTCTTCACGGTCCAACGCCGGCGCCGTTGCGCCGAATCGCAGCAGGGTCAAGTGCGGTCCGGTGTAGCAGGTGAACAGCCGCATCGGCCGTCCGTCGCAGTCCAGGCATGGCGCATCGGGCGCCCGGTCACCCGCGACCAGCGTGCGACTGGAGCCGTCGTCGAGCGTCAGCGGCCCATCTCGATAGCTCAGGTCGAGTTGCCGGGTTTCCTCGCCACGCTCGAACGCGTCCTGCGCGCCGGCAAGGTGTTTCTCCAGCAGCGTGCTGCTGATGCCGAGCACCCGCGCGGCGACCGGCAGCCGCTCGGCCTGGTAGCTGTCGAGCAGTTCGTCGGATACCCCGTCGAGCACGGCCCCGAGCTTCCAGCCCAGGTTGTAGGCGTCCTGCACGCCGGTGTTGAGGCCCTGGCCGCCGCTGGGTGGGTGCACGTGCGCAGCGTCCCCGGCGATAAAGACGCGCCCGACCCGAAACTGCTGAACCATCCGAATGTTTGGGCGCCAGATCGTGCTCCAGGTCAGTTCACGCAGCCGCAGGTCGGTGCGCCCGGATGCGGCCTCAAGCGCATGCTGCAGACCCTGAAGCGTCGGCGGTATTCCGGATGCCTGCGTTGTGATGACGTAGTAGTCGTCAGCGCCGGCCAGCGGCGTGAACCCGAAGAAGGTTCGCCCGTCGAGCATCCAGCCATGTCCGCACGCGTGGTCCAGGCCGTCGACGCGCACGTCGGCCAACAGCATCGAGACATCGTTGTTCGTCTCGCCGACGAAGGGCACCGCGAGTTGTTTGCGCACGGTACTGCGTCCGCCGTCGGCACCGACCAGATACGCCGCCCGCACGATCTCGCCGTTTTCCAGCCGTGCCGTTACCCCGCCGTCGTCCTGCCCGAACCCGACCACCCCAGCGCCGAGCGCAATCTCCACGCCGTGGGCAGCCAACCGCGCGCGCAGGATCTCCTCGGTGCGCCACTGCGGCACAAACCACACGTTGGGATACGGCACGTCGGCGCGCGGTGGCACCGGCTCGGCCATCCGACCTTCCCACACCACCTGCTCGCCGGCATAGATCCGGGTCACCGGTGCCGACATGCCGGCGGATAGCACGTCGTCGAGGACCCCGAGATCCTCGAACACCTCCAAGGTGCGCGGTGAGAGGCCGTCGCCGCGCGATCCGACCGAGAAGCGGCCGGCCTTCTCGACAATTCGCACCCGGATTCCCCGGCGGGCCAGATCGAGCGCCAACGTGAGCCCGGTCGGCCCCGCGCCGGCGACGAGCACGTCTGCATCCATGACACTCCGTAATGAATCTATATTCAGTGAAATAAGATTCAGTGTTGACGATGTTAGCTTTTCTGTCAAGGAGGCGACCGGGGTGAAACGCATCGAACAGTCCGCGAACACCGAGGCGGCGCTCAAGGACGCAGCCCGGCGGGTCTTCGCGCGGCAGGGCTATCTGAACACCAAGATCACCGACATCACCGCCGAAGCCGGCCGCGCCGCGGGGTCGTTCTACAACCACTTCACCAGCAAGGAAGAACTGTTGACGGCGCTGCTGACCGATGCGCTGGCGGAGAGCGACGAGGCGATTTTCGCGTCGGACTCGCAACATCGCGCAAACTTCAGCGACCGCGACGCGGTGCGCTGGCACGTCGAGAACTATTGGCGGTTCTCCACCCGTTACGCGGTGGAACTAAGCGCCCTTCGGCAGGCCGCTCAGGTCAACGCCGAGTTCGGCGCGCAACTCGAAGCGATGATGGCGAGCAACGTGGAGCATTTGAGCGATCATTTGAATCCCATCACCGAAGCCGGCCGCAGCTTGCCCGGCGCCGCCGAGCTGGTGTTGCCGATGTTCGAGGCACTCCTCGACGGATTCAGGTACCGCTGGCAGCTCGCTCAAGGACGGTTCGGCGGTCGACGCATCGACGACGCCGAGGCGATCGACACGCTGACCGAGTTCATCTACCGCGCGCTCAACGGCGAGTCACCGGCGCGCGGTCAAACCCGTTAGTTCGCAGGCTTTTCCGCGTGGCCACCGAACTGCTTGCGCATCGCCGACAGCGCCTGGTTGGCGAAGTCGTCGAGGCTGCGCGAGGCGAAGCGGGACTGTAGCGCGGTCGTCAGCACCGGCGCCGGCACCCCCTCGTCGATCGCCGCGATGGCCGTCCAGCGACCCTCTCCGGAGTCGGAGACCCGGCCGGAGAACTCCTTCAGGTCGGGCGATTCGTGCAGCGCGATCGCGGTCAGATCCAGCAGCCAGGAGCCAATCACACTGCCCCTGCGCCATACCTCGGCGACGTCCGGGATATCGAAGTTGTACTGGTAGCACTCGGGGTTGGACAGCGGTGCGGTTTCGGCGTCGCCGTGCGCCACCCGGGTCCCGATGTCGGCGTTGCGCAGGATGTTCAGGCCTTCGGCGAGCGAGGCCATCATGCCGTACTCAATCCCGTTGTGCACCATCTTGACAAAGTGCCCGGCCCCGGAAGGCCCGCAGTGCAAGTAACCCTTCTCCGGTTGCGCGATCTCACCGTGGCGACCCGGCGTACGCGGTGCGGCGTCGACGCCCGGCGCGACGCTCGCGAAGATCGGCTCCGCGTGAGCGAATGCGGCGTCATCACCGCCGATCATCAAGCAATAACCCCGTTCGCGGCCCCAAACACCACCGCTGGTGCCGCAGTCAAGGAGCTTAATTCCATTCTCGGACAATGTCTTTGAATGCTTCATGTCATCGCGGTAGTAGGAGTTGCCACCGTCGATCACGATGTCGTCGGCCTCCAGTGTCTTGGCCAGCTGGTCGATCACTCCGGTAGTGATGTCGCCGGCGGGCACCATCACCCAAACCACCCGAGGCGTGTTCAACTTCTCGGCCAGCTCCTCCAATGATCCAACGCCGGTGATCCCGTCGTCGTGGGCCATCGCCTTCACCGCGTCCGGATCGTGGTCGTACACAACACATTCGTGCCCGGCATCGACCAAGCGGCGAACGATGTTCGCGCCCATCCGGCCCAAGCCGATCATTCCTAGCTGCATGGCGTGCTGCTCTCCTTAATGATGGTTGTCGGCTAGCCACGGCTGTTGCCAGCCGCGATGTCCTCGTAGTAACTCGCGTGCCGCATCCGGCCCCCAGGAACCGGGTTCATAGAGGTGGATCTCACCGGGATCGTCCAGCAGCGGCTGCACGATCCGCCAGGTCTCTTCGATGCCGTCCTCGCGAGCGAACAACTGGTGATCGCCCGTCAACGCGCCGCGCAGCAGCCGTTCATAGGGCAGCAGCGGCTCGCCCAAGTCTTGCATGAATGACGAGTCCAGGTGCAGATCGCGCCAACGGTCCCCGTCCAACGCGGTCAGCTGCAGGCGCAGTCCGGGATCTGGGTCGACCCGCAGCACAATCTGGTTGGGTTCGGCCCGCCTGCGGCCGGGCAGGAAAGCCAGCGACGGGACGCGGTGGGTGAACAACCGCACCTCGGTGACGCGTTCGGTCAGCGCCTTGCCCGCCCGCAAGAAGATCGGCACCCCGGCCCAGCGCCAGTTGTCGATCTCCACCCGCAGCGCGACAAAGGTCTCGGTCTGAGATTTCTTGGCCACCCCGTCGATGTCGGTGTAGCCGCGATATTGCCCCCGCACGCAACGGTCCGGGGCCACGGCGGGTATCGCCCGCAGAACGTCGCCTTTTTTGTCGTTGAGGTCGTCTGCGCTCGGCCCGACCGGGGGCTCCATCGCCACTCCGGCCAGCACCTGCAACAGGTGATTTTGCACGACATCGCGCAAAGTTCCGACTCCGTCGTAGAACTTGCCGCGGTCCTCGACGCCGAAGTCCTCGGCCATGGTGATCTGAATTTCGGAGATGTTGACGCGGTTCCACAGCTCGGCCAGCGCCAGGTTGCCGAAGCGCAGATATTCCAGCTCGACGACCGGTTCCTTGCCCAGAAAGTGGTCCACCCGGAAGATCTGGTCTTCGTCCAGCACCGCACGCAGCCGGGCGTTGAGCTCCAACGCTGACTTCAGGTCGTGGCCGAAAGGCTTTTCCACTGCGACGCGGGATCGCTTCAGCAGCCCGGCCTTCCCCAGGTTCTCCACGATCGGCGCGAACAACGACGGCGGCATTTCCAGGTAGTAGAGGCACTCGCGGTTTGGACCGATCTGCTCGGCCAGCGCGTCGTACAGCGCGGGCTCGGTGACGTCGCCGTGCAGATAGGACAGCCGGTGCGCGAACCGGTCGAACACCTCGTCGTCGATTTTTTCGCCGGCGCCTGCGATCGCCTTACGGGCCCGGTTGACCAGCTCCTCTTTCGCGATATCGTCGCCGGCGACCCCCAGGACCGGACACTGCAGCAATCCCCTGTTCTCCAGCCGGTACAGGGCTTGGAAAGTCATTTTGCGGGCCAGGTCGCCGGTAATCCCGAAGATCACCAGCAGATCTGACGCGCTATCGCCGGCCTCGGCCAATCAGGACCTCCACGAAAGTCAATCAGTCAACATGGGCTTAACACTTGTAGTACGCGTCGAACTCGATCCCGTCCCGGCCAACAACAACCCTAAACACTGCGGTTCGGCCCGACAACAGCAGCCGAAAATGTGTAACCACTTGCCCAAACCGCCAAACACCAGCCGCTGGCCCACTCGGCAACACAATCTCGAAGTTACTGGAATTTACACTCGCCGTTGCCTTTTCAATTTCCAATCGGCTACCCGGAGAGGGAATACTCCGGCGCCGCGCAGAAGACGCGGCACGGTTGCTGGGACACCCAACGCTCATCGGGAAAGATGCGTGTCATGCATGACCCCCTGATGATCGCGGTGTACGGCTTGGCAGGCGTCGCGGTGGCCGAGGCGGCTGCGCTGGTGTTCCTGTGGGCGGCGCTGACCCGCAGCCGCCGTGAGGCCGCTGAACTGCGGCAGCGTGTCGACCCCCGCGCTTGGCTGTGGACCGGCGGCCGGGAAGCGGTCAAGACCGTCTGGCAGACCGCGAACTTGGTGCGCAAGGAGGGGCTCGGCGCCGCGGTGCGCAGCTCCATCGAAGATCTCGCCGATTGGGCCGAGGTGGAGCGCCCCGACCTGGCCCGGGTCACCGCGGACGGGAAGGTGGCGATCGTGTTCTCCGATATCGAGGAGTCCACCGCGCTCAACGAACGGGTCGGCGACCGGGCCTGGGTGAAGTTGATCGGCGAGCACGACAAGCTGGTCCGCAAGTTGGTCAAGGACCGCTCCGGGCACGTGGTGAAAAGCCAGGGCGACGGATTCATGATCGCCTTCGCGAAAGCCGAGCAGGCGGTCCGCTGCAGCATCGATATGCAGCATGCGCTACAGAGAGACGCACAACGTAAGCGACACAACGGTATTCGAGTGCGGATTGGGATCCACATGGGCCGCTCGGTGCGCCGCGGCGACGACCTGTTCGGCCGCAACGTCGCGATGGCCGCGCGGGTCGCCGGGCAAGCCGATGGCGGTGAGATCCTGGTCAGCGAAACCGTGCGCGACGCCATCAGCGACTGCGACGACATCTCCTTCGACGAGGGCCGCGAGGCCGAGTTGAAGGGTTTCTCCGGCACCCATCGGCTCTACGCTGTCACCATCGCCTGACCCGCTGGGGCGCATGGCCCGTTCGGGCCCGCATCGTCGACGGGCTAGGCCTCGTCGTCCGCCTCTGCCAGGCGCTGCTGCAGCCGGGCCCGGATCTCGTCGGGCGTGTAGGCCCTTCGCCGGCGCTGATCGCGGACCACCAGAACTCCCCCGGCGGCGACCCCGATGACCCCGGCCAACCCGATCAACTTCCAAATGGTGCGCATGCCCAAAGGTTATTCGCGACTGCATCCGGCAATCACCGATATGTGCATAGGGTGCGGTGGTGGAAACACATACGGTGAATCTGGCCGAAGCGCTCGAGGCAACCCGGACCGGCGACATCTGGTTGTTTCGTGGGCGCTCGGGACCCGATCGCGCAATCCAGACGTTGTCGAACAGCCCGGTCAACCATGTCGGAATGACGGTCGCGATCGAGGATCTGCCGCCGTTGATTTGGCATGCCGAACTCGGCGACAAGCTGACCGATGTGTGGACCGGTACCAACCATCGGGGTGTGCAACTCAACGACGCCGGCCAAGTAGTCGAGCGATGGATGCAGCGCTACGGGCAGCGATGCTGGTTGCGTCAGCTGACGCCCGACGTCGACCGCAAACAGGAGAATCGGCTGCTGCGTGTCATCGCCCGGATGGACGGCACCGCGTTTCCGACGACCACCCGGCTGACCCTGCGATGGCTGCGCGGTCAACTGCCGACCGCATATGACTGGGTGCGCGGAATCCCGTTCTTGGACAGGCGCGTTCGCGAGTCAACCCGACGGCGTAAAGAAGAGCACCAAAAGGGTCGCTTCGAGTCCGCCTATTGCGCAGAGACGGTCGCCGTCACCTACGACGAGATGGGGCTGATCGAAACCGAGAAGCGGTCCAACTGGTTTGATCCCGGCAGGTTTTGGAGCGGCGACGGACTTCCGCTGGTGTCGCCCTACCAGCTGGGCGGCGAAATCGCGGTAGTTGCAGGCTAATCGGCAGTCAGTTGTCGCCGCATAGGTTGTTCTGAGCTGCAGTCGCCATATCCAGCAAGTTCTGATACGACGCGTTCGGGTAAGTCCAGTGCTTGGCGATGTAGTCCGGCGAACGCCCGGCGTCCAGTTGCTCGCACATGGCGTGGCCGCTGCCCAGCAAATGCTCCCCCGACGGGGCCATCACCAGGTATCCGTGCCGGCTCAACTCGTCGAGGTAACCCGACTCGCGGGCGTCCGCTATCCCGGCGCTGAGCAGCGCCACGACCACGGCCGCTGCCACACCACCCAGAACCTGGAGACATCGGGTCGTGCGCCCATCGCGGGTCCGCGCCCGTCTGCTCATTGCATTCCTCTCGATTGGGCCGATGCTACGGCCAAACCGGCGTATCGGCAGATCAACGTTCCGAATAAGGTGAGCGCAGCGGGCGCCACGCGGTCGCTGGCAAACTCATTGACGACCGTCATTGACGAGTGGCAATGAAATTTGTACGGTGGTGACATGCCTTCGCCGTTGCCGGCAGCAGAACCTGCTTCGCAGCTAGTCGGGGTGCGGGAGGCACAGCGGCTGCAGACCCGGGCGCGGGTGTTTGACGCTGCGCTGGGCGAGTTCGGCCGGTTCGGACTGGCGGGTGCGGACGTCGCGGCGATCGCGGCGGCCGCGGGGGTGGCGCGCGGCACGTTCTATTTTCACTTCCCGACCAAGGAGCACGTGCTGGTCGAATTGGAGCGGGCCGAGGAAGCGAAAATCGTCGAAACGCTCGACACCCGTGCCGACGGGCCGGACGACCTGCTGTCGCTGCTAACCCTGCTCGTACACCGCGTGCTCGCCGCCGAGGAACGGTTGGGGCCTGTCGTCTTCAAAGACATGCTGGGCCTGCACTTCTCGGCGACCCGGCCCATCGAAGACGAGCTGAGCGAACATCCGCTGGCCGGGTTCGTCATCGCCGCGATCGCCAACGCGCAGGCTGCGGGACGGGTGTCTGGGGATGCCGATCCCGGAGAACTCGGCGTGATTTTCCTGACCGGGCTGTTCGCACTGCTGACCATCGGTGCAACCGCATCACTGGATCGCTATGTACTGACGATTGTTCAGGGAATGGAGGAACGATGAACACTCTGGGTATCGAGGGCTACCGCGACTACTTGGTGCAGCGCGACGGTGACGCAGATTTGCTGCATCGGCACCTGGCCAGCCGCGAGAAATTCTTCGGCGGCTTGGTGGCGGACCCGGTGCGCTCCACCCGTCGCATCGATCGGGGCGTGTTCGCGCGCAACCTGCACCGCCGGCGACCCGAACCGGGCCTCAGCCGAGAAATGCTGTTTCTGTTGGCCACCGCCAAGCTGAACCAGGCCGAGCGGTTCGGCGTTGGGTTGGGCGAGACGTACGGGCACAACAGCGGTGAGGACACACCGCCCGAGCGGGTGTACATGGAACTCGAAGAGCACTACCACACCCGCTTGTTGGCCTACGTGCTCGACATATTCGGTCTGCCGTTCCGAGTCGCCCCGCCGCCATTCGTCATGCGCCAGTTCGTCAAGCTCAACGTCTTCATCCCGGAGCGCGTCGGGTTCGCGTTCGTGGGCGCGGGCGAGATGGCCGGCTGCATCATGTTCGACGAATTGCGTCGCGTTGGGGTCGAATTGTTCGCCGATGAACCAGACGTGGCCGCGCGCATCGAGCAGCTCTACAGCGAAATCCTCACCGACGAGGTGGGCCATGTCGGCTACTGTGCGGCGCGCTGCACCGCGCCGGAGCGAGCCATAATGCGTTGGCTATACCCGCGTTTCGGCCGACTGTTCGCTCGCCAGACCGCCGAGATCAGCCTGCTGCTCGATCCGAAGAAGCTGCACGCACGCCTCGACGAACCGTTCGACGTCGATCAGCTCACTGCCGGCTTGCCGAACCAGACGTTCCTTGCCGCGCACCCCTGAACATTGGTAGCCAGGCGACGCAATATGCCGCCACCGCTGGGACCAGCTAGTCGGCGCGGCTCATTGATAGTCCGGTCGGTGTTCGGTTTCGGCTGACTCACGGTCGATGTCGGCTTGCTCCCGCCGGGCGCAGGCTTCTATGCGCTCGATTCCCGCATCTGCGCGTCGAACTCGCTCGCGTTCGCGCTCTGCGGCCGTCCCCTCGCGTTCGTCCGCGAGGTGCTCTCGCTCGTCGGCCAACTCTTCGCGACGATTCGCGATTCGCTCCCGCTCATCGGCGATGTCATCTCTTCTGGCAGTAGAGAATTCACGTCTTCGTACCTCGGCCTCACGCTGCGCGAGGGACCGCTCACGCTCGTCAAGCGCTTCCGCCCTGGATCCGGTCGTCCCCGGGTCAGCACGGTCCTTCGCGACCACACCTCACCCTAGCCCTGCGAAGCGTCGCGGCGCGAGCGTGAGAGCCGGCGACTGATCAAACTCCGAACTTGGCGCGGGCCTGTTCGGTGACGGGAGTAAACAGGTTCACCAGGTTTCCGTCCGGATCCCGAAACAACAGCGCGCGGTTACCCCACGGCATCGTTGTCGGTTCCGTCACGACGTCGGGCAGCTGCGCGCGAAGTCGCTCGTATTCGGCGTCCACGTCTTCCACGATGAATTCCACGATCGCGCTGCGATTGGCTGCCGGCTCGGCGGATCCCTCGCCGAAGAGCGGCACTGTCTTGTCGCTACCGAGGGCCAGAGTGCCGATGGGCGTGGAAATCTCAGCGAAAAGCTCGTTCCCCCACACCGCCGAAACTCCAGTGACCATCTCGTAGAACTCGGCGAGCCCGCTGACATCGGCGGTAATGATGCGGGTCGAGACGAACTTCATCGGTTCTCCTGTGGGTGTTGGTCTGCGGCTGCTGTGCACCGCATGCATGCTAAGCGCCCCCTCCGACAACGACGACCGCCAACAACTGCGTCAGGTCAGATCGGAGTCCAGATGCGGTTGTTCCAGAACCCCCACCCATTGGCAGTCTGGTTCCACATCACCAGCGCCCCCGGCGCCCACGGCGGTGGCGGGGGTTGCGGCGGCGCCCACGTCGGCGGGACTCCCCAGGGCCCGAAGCCGGCCGGACCAGTTTGGCCCGCCGGGCCTTGCCCGTCATGGCAGTGATTCCAGTCCCAGTCGTACGCCTTCCCCCAGCTCGGGTCCCATTGATCGCCCGGGCACCAGTGATATGTGGGCGCGGGCGCCGGGACCGCCTGGGCCAACGGGCCGCCGGCAAGTCCTAGCGCGGACAAAGCCAGCCCACCCGCCACGAGGACCCTGATAGACCGCTGCACCGTCGCCATCCCCCAAGAATTTCCCTCGACCGGAATCCAGGCAAGTGTTGATTGCTAAACCGCCCGTCGTGCAGGAGGCCGCACCCAGGTCTGCAACGCTCTGCGGCCGATCAACTGGCAGCCGTGAGTGACGGCCAACTGCTTGGCCGCCTGGGTGAATTCCTGATTGGTGATGACGATGCTCTTCGCGCATCCGTGGTGGCGCGCGCCGGAGACAACCTGTTGGACGGCCGCGACGCCGACGGGCTTGCCGAGACGCTTGCATTGGATCGCCACCGACTTGCCGTCCCGTTGGGCGATCAGGTCAACGCCGTAGTCGCCAACCACGGAGGTGAACGTGACCTGCCAGCCAGCCCGGCGCAGGCGGGCGGCGACGTAGTCCTCAAACTCCGTCCCGGTCATCGCGTCAACCGCCCTCATACTCGCGTCGGGACGCCGGCTGGCCTCTCGTGACAGCAGCATGGCGAGAAACAGACCGACGACTGCCCCCAGCAGACCGGTCCTGACACTGTGGCCGACGAAATCTGCGAAGAGCCCGAAGTACGGCGGCAGGAAGAAATACGCGATCTTCATGAGCGCAGATGGCTTGCTGCGGCGAGGGTTAGCGGGGACGCGCAGTGCATGGGCTGATGATAAAGATGATCAACGACAATCGTTGTGCCTCAGAGTTTGAACCGGAACTCCGCGACGTCGCCGTTCGACGCTTAATAACTACCGGAGTTCGACGTATTCGATATACCCCGCACCACCTGGTAGCTGTTCGGCGATGACCGAATTATCCGAGTCGTGCATCGCACAGAGCTTCCCCGCGTTAGTCTTTGCCGATGATCGCGGGCGATAAGGCGCCTGACTTCACGCTGTATGACCACACCGGTCGGCCTCGGGCACTGTCCGCGCTGCTTTCCGAAGGTCCGGTTGTGCTGTTCTTCTTCCCATTAGCGTCCTCACCGATTTGTACAGCCCAGGCCTGTCATTTTCGGGATCTCAGCAACGAATTCGCCGCGGTAGGCGCCCAGCGGGTGGGCATCAGCACCGACACCGTCGACAAGCAGGCCCATTTCGCCCAACAGCGCTCGTTCGACTATCCGCTGCTCTCCGACGCGGACGGCGTGGTGTCGGAGCTGTTCGGGGTGCGCCGAGGCAGGCTCGCCAAGCTGCGTAGATCCGTCGTTGCGCGTGAGGCGGCCCGGCATGGCCGGCACACTCGGCGCCGTGGCCTGCTGGCCCGGCTGCTGCCGGTCAGACGGACCACATTCGTCATCGACACCGACCGCACCGTACTCAAGGTGGTCTCCAACGAGGTGCGCGCATCGGTGCACGCCGACCAGACCTTGTGGTTCTTGAAGAACCACAACATGTCGCATAGTTCGTCACATGTCCGGCAGAGGCACACCGACGCGCATCAGCAGTCAGAGGGCGAGGGCGAAGCGATCGGCGACTGGTTCACAGAACCGGAAACCGCGGACGAGCCGAGCTTGGTCCGGCCGTACACGCTGACGGGAGGCCGTACCGACTCTGATGTCAACCTGGCACTCGAGGCTCCGGTCGAAGCGCTCAACACCACAGCGAAGCCGCCGCGCTGGCGCAGAAATGATGTGCGGGGCCAGATCCTGACGTGTTGCGCGCAGAGCCCCTCGGTCGCAGAGATCGCCGCTCGTCTGTCCTTGCCGCTCGGTGCGACGCGGTTCCTGGTCGACGATCTGGTGACACAGGGTTATTTGCGGGTGCACGCCCCCCTCGGTGACTCGATGACAATAGACGAACGACGTGAACTGATAACAAGAACTCTGCGTGGCCTACGGGCACTTTGAGGGGTGGGGTGTCGAAGAAGAAGCGCCCGGCGTTATTCGGCACCGAAAGTGCCTATACGGCAATGGGATTTAAGAGCACCGGTAAAGCCGCATATTCGAGCCCGTCGTATTCGAGTCTCGCTCTAGTTCTTCGACCTAGACGTTGAAGCGGAATTCCACCACGTCGCCGTCGGCCATCACGTAGTCCTTGCCCTCCATGCGCACCTTGCCGGCCGCCTTGGCCGCGGCCATCGACCCGGCGGCAACCAGGTCGCCGAAGGACACGATCTCGGCCTTGATGAAACCCTTCTCGAAGTCGCTGTGGATCACCCCGGCCGCCTTGGGCGCGGTATCGCCTTGATGGATGGTCCACGCCCGCGACTCCTTGGGCCCGGCCGTCAAAAAGGTTTGCAACTTCAGAGTGTGAAAACCCGCCCGCGCCAACGCATCTAGTCCACGCTCGGTCTGGCCGATCGACTCCAGCAGCTCGGCGGCCGACTCGTCGTCGAGCTCGATGAGCTCGGCCTCGATTTTGGCGTCCAGGAAAACGGCGTCGGCGGGCGACACCAGCGCGCGCAGATCGGCGACCCGGCCGGCATCGGTGAGCACCGCCTCGTCGGCGTTGAATGCGTAGAGGAACGGTTTGGTGGTCAGCAGATTCAATTCCCGCAACAGCGAGGCGTCCGCCCCCGCGGCGAAGAGCGTCGCCCCACCGTCAAGCGTCTGTTGCGCAGCCACGGCCGCTTCGTGGAGCTGCTTGCGGTCCTTGTTGTTGCGGGCTTCCTTCGCCAGCCTCGGCACCGCACGCTCGAGGGTTTGCATGTCGGCAAGGATCAACTCGGTCTCGACGACCTCAATGTCAGACTTGGGATCCACCCGCCCGGCGACGTGCGTCACATCGTCGTCGGAGAACACCCGCACCACCTGGCAGATCGCGTCGCATTCGCGGATGTTGGCCAAAAATTTGTTGCCCAGGCCGGCGCCTTCGGAAGCGCCCGCGACAAGGCCGGCGATATCGACGAAGGTCACCGGCGCCGGGACGATGCGCTCGGATTCGAACATCTCCGCCAACGTCGCCAGCCGAGGGTCGGGCAGCGGCACCACGCCCTCGTTCGGCTCGATCGTCGCGAACGGATAATTCGCGGCAACGACATTGTTTCTGGTCAGCGCGTTGAACAGTGTCGACTTACCGACATTCGGCAGGCCCACGATCCCGAGAGTCAAGCTCACAGGGAGCCAAGTGTAGGAGAGCTCAGCAGCGGCCGAAGATGGCACGCCCAGCAGCCCCTAACGAGGTCTTTACAAGCGTTTCGCCGCGAAGCCGGTACGGTCGACGTGTGTCAGGAGAGCGGACGCAGTCGGCAGTGACGGCGGATCACCGCTCGATAGTCCCCAACATTCCCGGTGTGCCGTGGTGGGCTGCCGTAATTATCGCTGTAACCGGCACCGCCGCGGGGTTTGCCTTCGACGCCGGATCGGACAAGGAGCTGACCACTGTTTTCTCCGCGCTGTATGTGGCGGGTTGCGTGGTTGCGGTGCTGGCGGTTCGCCAGTCCGGTGTCTTCACCGCGGTCATCCAGCCGCCGCTGATCTTGTTCTGCGCGGTGCCCGGGGCGTACTGGCTGTTCCACGGCGCGAAGTTCACCGGCCTCAAGGACCTCCTGATCAACTGCGGTTACCCACTGATCGAACGCTTCCCGCTGATGGTGTTCACCTCGGCCGGCGTGCTGGTGATCGGTGTCACCCGCTGGCTGCTGGCGAAGGTGGTCCGCCCGGCCGCGACATCCGAAACCGAAACCGACCCGGCGGACGGCGATGCACAGCCGGCCGGGCTGGCGAGCAGGCTGGTATCGATGTTGGCCGGTCTGCGGCGCGAATCCACCGACGACGACGCGGCCGACAAACCCGCGAAGACCCGTTCGCGGCGGACCCACGCCGTTGGACGCTCCGCGAGGCCGTCGAGGTCGGGCGACGGCAGGAGGACGGCCAGGCGCCCGTCAGCCTCGCGCTCCCGGCCTATCCGGGCGCCGCTGGACGAACCGGCTGACCCGACCCTCGCGGACCGTACCCGGCGCCGACGCCCGACACGCCCCCGCGAACTCGACGTTCCCGAGCCGTCCCGCCGCGGCAGGGTGCCGCGCGATCCGGACCTGCGTGGCCGTCCCTCCCGGGAGATCCGCCGCGACCCGCACGCTCGCAGGGGTCGCCCGGCCCGTCGCAGCAGCCGCTTCGACCCTTACGAGCCGATCGATCCTTACGAACCCGGCGGCCCGCCGGAGCCGCGTCGCAGGCCGGTGCCGAACGGGACAACCGGCGCCACCGCGACACACCACCCGATCTCGCAGGTCCGGTATCGGCGCGCGACCAGCGCTGACGAGTCGCCCATCGAGCCCCCACCGCGGGCCTGGAAGATGCGCGAACCCGGCCCCGACTCCTGGAACTACGACGTCAGGGACGGCTAGATACTCAGCGAGCCGGACGGATCTCTCGCGGGAGCGCGAAGACCAGCGTCTCGTTCGCCGTCGTCACTGGTTGCACCACGTCATAGCCGTATTCGGCCAGCCGTTCCAGCACGCCACGCACCAGCACCTCAGGGACCGACGCGCCGGAGGTGACCCCGACCGTGGTGACACCGTTCAGCCACTCCGGGTCGATGTCGTCGGCGTAGTCCACCAGATGCGCGGCCGCCGACCCGGCGCCCAGGGCGACCTCGACCAACCGCACCGAGTTCGACGAATTGCCCGACCCGACGACGATGACCAGCTCGCATTCGGGCGCCATCGCCTTGACCGCAACCTGCCGGTTCTGGGTCGCGTAGCAAATGTCGTCGCTCGGCGGGTCCTGCAGTTTCGGGAACCGCGCGCGCAGTCGCTGCACGGTCTCCATGGTTTCGTCGACGGACAGCGTGGTCTGGGACAGCCAGATGACCTTGTTCTCGTCGCGAACCGTCACACCGTCGACAGCGTCCGGCCCGTCGACCAGCTGCACGTGGTCGGGGGCTTCGCCGGCGGTTCCGACGACTTCCTCGTGGCCCTCGTGACCGATGAGCAGGATGTCGTAGTCGTCGCGGGCGAAGCGCTTGGCCTCGTTGTGCACTTTGGTGACCAACGGGCAGGTCGCGTCGATGACGCGCAGCGACCGCTGCGCTGCCGAGGTGTGCACGGTCGGCGCGACACCATGGGCGGAGAACACCACGATCGCGCCCTCGGGGACCTCGTCGGTCTCGTCGACGAATACCGCCCCCGCTTTGGCCAGGGTGTCCACCACATGCCGGTTGTGCACGATCTCGTGCCGGACGTAAACCGGAGGGCCGTGCTTTTCCAGTGCGCGCTCGACCGTCTCGACGGCGCGGTCGACGCCCGCGCAATAGCCGCGTGGCTCGGCCAGCAGCACCCGCTTGCCGGTCACCGGCTCGACCGCCGAGCTGGTGGCGCCGAGCCCGATGCCAATGTTCGGGCCCATGTTCACGATTGGCGGCATGACAACCAGGTTACTTTCTGCGTACTCGGGCTCGCCAGCTCGCGCTGTCGGCTTGGCGTTGACCGCCGGTTAAGGCAGGGTGGACCGCATGGCTACTGCACCGTATGGGGTCAGGCTGCTGGTGGGCGCGGCGACACTCGCCGTCGAGGAGACGATCAGGCTGCCGAAAACCATCCTGATGTATCCGATGACGCTGGCCAGTCAGGCGGCGCACATCATCATGCGATTCCAGCAGAACATGGCCGAGCTCGTGATCAAGGGCGACTCGACCCTGGAGCAGATCTTCCCGCCCAAGGACGAGCAGCCGGAATGGGCCACGTTCGACGAGGATCTCCCCGACGATGACGAATCACCCGGGCTGGGCATCGATGCGTCCGACACCGACCCGCGCGGCGAGGGACGGTTCGCGCTCTACACGGCGGCAGATTCCCCGACCCGGCCGGTGTCCACCACCCGCACGAAGAAGCCGTCCGCTTCGGTGCCCGCGCCGGCGGTGGCCGACGAGCTCGACTACGAGTCGCTGACCCTGGCCCAGCTGCGCGCCAGGCTGCAAACGCTGGACGTGGAAGAACTCGAGGCGCTGCTGGCCTACGAGGAGGCCACCAAGGCGCGGGCGCCATTCCAGACGCTGCTGGCCAACAGGATCACTCGCGCGACGGCGAAGTGACGCGAGCTGTGTCGGCTGAGCCTGCGAATTCAGCCGAGAACCCGTATCCGGTTCGCGCGGTGGCCATCCGGATCGCGGGCTGGATCGACAAATTGGGCACGGTGTGGGTCGAAGGGCAGTTGACCCAGATCAATGTCCGGCCGGGCGCGAAGACGGTGTTCATGGTGCTGCGCGACCCGGCGGCCGACATGTCGCTGACCGTCACCGCCCCACGCGATTTGGTGGAACGCGCGCCGGTCAAGCTCGTCGAGGGCGTGCAGGTGGTGGTCTGCGGCAAGCCGAACTTCTTCACCGGCCGCGGCACACTGACGTTGCGGCTCAGTGAAATTCGGGCGGTGGGGATCGGCGAGCTGCTGGCACGCATCGAGCGGCTGCGACGACTGCTGGACGCCGAGGGTCTGTTCGATCCGCGGCTCAAGCGGCCGATCCCATTCCTGCCCGCGACGATCGGGCTGATCACCGGCCGGGCCAGCGCCGCCGAGCGGGACGTCACCGCGGTGGCCGCCGCGCGTTGGCCCGCCGTGCGATTTGCCGTGCGCAACACCGCCGTTCAGGGACCCACCGCCGTCGCGCAGATCGTCGCGGCGCTGCGTGAATTGGACGCCGACCCCGATGTCGATGTGATCGTGGTGGCCCGCGGCGGCGGTAGCGTCGAGGACCTGCTGCCGTTTTCCGACGAGACGCTGTGCCGCGCGATCGCCGCCTGCCGCACCCCGGTGGTGAGCGCGGTCGGTCACGAGCCCGACAATCCGCTGTGCGACTCGGTGGCCGATCTGCGCGCCGCCACTCCCACCGATGCCGCCAAGAAGATCGTCCCGGATACCGCGGCCGAACAGCACCTGCTCGACGACCTGCGCCGGCGCAGTGCTCAGGCGTTGCGCAATTGGGTGGTTCGCGAACAGCGCGCGCTCGCGCAGTTGCGCAGCCGCCCGGTGCTGGCCGAACCGCTGGCCGCGCTGCGGGTGCGGGCCGAGGAGATTCACCGCGCCCGGTCGGCGGTCCGCCGGGATATCACCCGGCTGATCGACGTGGAAGCCGACCGTGTCGGCCACTTGTCCGCCCGGCTGGCTACGTTGGGCCCGGCGGCCACCCTCGCCCGTGGTTACGCCGTGGTGCAGACGGTGCCGGCGGACGGACGTTCGGCGGTGCTCCGCTCGGCCGACGATGCGCCGGCGGGCACGAGGCTGCGGGTCCGGGTGGCCGATGGCTCCGTCGCGGCGATCAGTGAAGGACGAACCGATGGCGCCTGAGAAACCCGAGGAAGCTACGCCTATTAGTCACCTCGGATATGAAAAATGCCGAGACGAGCTGATCGAAGTTGTGCGCCTCCTGGAGCAGGGCGGTCTGGACCTCGATGCGTCGCTGAATCTGTGGGAACGAGGCGAACAGCTGGCTAAACGATGCGAAGAGCACTTAGCTGGAGCACGCAAGCGGGTGTCCGACGCACTGGCCGCCGGCGACCCGGAAGATTCTTGAAGAAGAAACTAGTTTCCAGGATTTTGTTCTGAACTGAAACACGTTTCAGTTATCCTCGTCCGCATGGCTGACACTTCTGGTTCATCGCCGACCGCCCAGCTGGGCCGAATCCTGGTCACCGGCGGCTCGGGGTTCGTTGGCGCGAACCTGGTAAGCACTCTGCTCGACCGTGGCTACCAGGTGCGGTCCTTCGACCGCGCGCCCTCGCCGCTCCCGGCCCAACCGGGGCTCGAGGTGCTCCAGGGCGACATCTGCGACCGGGACGTGGTCGCGGCCGCGGTCGACGGCATCGACACCGTCTTCCACACCGCCGCGCTCATCGAGCTGTTGGGCGGTGCCTCGGTCACCGAGGAGTACCGGCAGCGCAGTTTCGCCGTGAACGTCGAGGGAACCAAGAACCTGGTGCACGCCGCGCAGGCAGCTGGGGTGAAGCGGTTCGTCTACACGGCATCCAACAGCGTGGTGATGGGCGGCAAGCCGATCGCCGGCGGCGACGAGACGTTGCCCTACACGGATCGGTTCAACGACCTCTACACCGAGACCAAAGTGATCGCTGAGCGCTTTGTGTTGTCTCAGAACGGGGTTGACGGGTTGCTGACCTGTTCGATCCGGCCCAGCGGTATCTGGGGCCGTGGCGACCAGACGATGTTCCGCAAGGTGTTCGAAAGTGTTCTGGCCGGCCACGTCAAAGTGCTGGTCGGCCGCAAGACCGCCCGGCTGGATAACTCCTACGTGCACAACCTGATTCACGGCTTCATCCTGGCCGCCGAGCACCTGGTGCCGGGCGGCACGGCGCCCGGGCAGGCGTACTTCATCAACGACGCCGAGCCGGTGAACATGTTCGAGTTCGCCCGGCCGGTGGTGGCGGCATGCGGACATCGCCTGCCCCGGTTGCGGGTATCCGGTGCCGCGGTCCGCGCGGCCATGTCGGGCTGGCAGCGACTGCACTTCCGGTTCGGGCTGCCGAAGCCGCCGCTGGAGCCACTGGCCGTCGAGCGCCTGTACCTGGACAATTACTTCTCAGTGGCCAAGGCCACCCGCGACCTCGGCTATCGGCCACTGTTCACCACCGAGCAGGCGATGGCCGACTGCCTGCCCTACTACACCGAGCTGTTCGACCAGATGAAAGCCGAAGCCCATCCCCATCCCGTGGCCGTCATCGCACCCGCCGTAGCCGAATAACGGTATTCCGCGTCGGCGTGTAGCGTAATGCAAATGCCCGAGACTGTGCTGGTCACCGGGGCGTTCGGCTTGGTCGGGTCTGCGACGGTGCGACAGCTGCGCGCCGACGGCCGCCACGTCGTCGCCACCGACCTCGACATACCGGCCAACCGCAAGAAGGCGGCCGCCCTGCTGCCCGCCACCGACGTCCGGTGGGTCGACCTGACCGATGCCGACGCGGTCACCGCGCTGGTCTGCGATGTCTCACCCGCGGCGATCATCCACCTGGCCGCGATCATCCCGCCGGTGTGCTATGCCCGGCCGGCGTTGGCCCGGCGCGTCAACGTCGATGCGACCGGCTTTCTGATCGACGCGGCGAAATCACTGCCGTCGCCGCCGCGATTCGTTCAAGCCTCGAGCGTCGCGGCCTACGGCGCCCGTAACCCACACCGCAGCAGCGACGTGCTCACCGCGGACACTCCGCTGCGGCCATCCGACATCTACGGCGCCCACAAAGTGGAAGCCGAGCAACTGGTGCGCGGTTCCGGGCTGGACTGGGTGGTGCTGCGACTGGGCGGCGTCCTCACGTCCGAGCCGCGGTTCGACCTCGATCTGGACACCATCTACTTCGAGGCGTCGCTGCCCGTCGACGGGCGCATCCAGACCGTCGACGTGCGCGACGTGGCCCGCGCGTTCGTCGCCGCCACCACCGCGCCGGTCATCGGCGAGACGTTGCTGATCGGCGGCGACGACTCGCACCGCCACGTCCAAGGCGATATCGCCCCGGCCAGCGCCGCTGCAATGGGTTTGGTCGGGGGGATACCCGCCGGGCGCAAGGGCAACCCGGACAGCGACGCCGACTGGTTCGCCACCGACTGGATGGACACCGCGCGATCGGTGGAAGTACTGAAATTCCAACGGGTTTCGTGGGCGCAGATGCTTGCCGAGCTGGCCGACCGAATGGGCTGGCGGCGCTGCCCCGCGCGGCTGGCGGCACCGCTGGCGCACGAGCTACTCAAACGTCGCTCGCCCTACTACCGCTACCCGGGCCGCTACGCCGACCCGTGGGGCGTGATCACCGCCAAATGGAATGACCCTCGACCCGATCAGGAGCCAGCATGAGTGATCGCACGGCCGTCGTAGTCGGCGGCGCGTCCGGCATCGGCCGAGCCGTGGCCCACGCGCTGGCGGCAGACAACTTCCGGGTGACGGTCGCCGACCGCAACACCGACGGCGCACGTGCCGTCGCCGCCGAACTCGGCGACCCGCACACCGCCGCGACGGTCGAGGTCACCGACGAGGATTCGGTACGAGCGCTTTTCGAGCACGCCGACACGCTCGACGTCGTCGTCAACACCGCCGGTTACAGCGGCGTCGGGCTGATCACCGATCTGGCCGTCGAAGATTTCCGGTCGGTCGTCGACGTCTGCCTCACCGGCGCCTTCCTGGTGATCAAGCATGCCGCGCCGCGGCTGCGCGACGGCGGGGCGCTGGTGTCGCTCAGCTCGCTCAACGGACGTCAGCCCGCGGCGGCGATGAGCGCATATTGCGCCGCCAAGGCCGGGCTGTCGATGCTGACCCAGGTCGCGGCGCTCGAACTCGCGCCGCGCGGTATCCGGGTCAACGCCGTCGCCCCGGGATTCGTGCACACCCCCCTCACCGAACCGGCCACCCAGATTCCGGGCGTGCTCGAGGAATATCTGGAGAACACCCCGCTGGGTCGCGCCGGCACCCCGGAGGACATCGCCGAAGCCGTGGTGTTCCTGTGCAAGGCGCCGTGGCTGACCGGCGAGGTGCTCGACCTCAACGGCGGCGCACACATGAAGCGGTACCCCGATATCTTGAGCCACGTGATGAAACTGGCGGCGCCGCAGTGACTTCCGCGAGTTTTGCCGGCAAGCAAGCAATCGTCACGGGCGCAGGCTCAGGCATCGGCGCGGCGCTGTGCCGGGCCCTGGTCACCGCGGGTGCCGACGTCGTCTGCACCGATGTCGACGGCGCCGCAGCAGCTCGCACCGCTGAGGGCCTGCACGGTCCGGGAACCGCGACCGCGGCCACCCTTGACGTCACCGACCCGGCCGCGGTGGCGGCCGCCGTCGACGGTGTAGTCGCCCGCGCCGGGCGACTCGACCTGATCTTCAACAACGCCGGAATCGCTTGGGGCGGCGACACCGAACTGCTCACCCTTGACCAGTGGAACGCCATCATCGACGTCAACATCCGCGGCGTGGTGCACGGGGTGAGCGCCGCCTACCCGGTGATGCTGCGGCAGGGGCACGGTCACATCGTCAACACCGCATCGATGGCCGGGCTGACCGCGGCCGGTCAGATCACCAGTTACGTGATGACCAAGCACGCGATCGTGGGGCTGTCGCTGGCGCTGCGCTCGGAAGCCATTCCCCGGGGCGTGGGCGTGCTGGCGGTGTGCCCGGGCGCCGTCGAGACACCGATCCTGGACAAGGGCGCCATCGGCGGCTTCGTCGGCCGCGACTACTACTTGCGCGGCCAGGGCATGAAGACCGCCTACAGCGCCGACCGGCTCGCCCGCGACACGTTGAAGGCGATCAGCCGTAACAAGGCGCTGCTGGTCAAGCCCAGGCAGGCATACGCGTCGTGGGTGTTCGCCCGGCTGGCACCCGGTCTGCTGCAACGCCTTTCGATCCGATTCATCGCCGATCAGCGTGCGCGGCAGGCTACCAGACGAATCGCCCGCTGACGGTCACACCGCCACAGGAGTCTCTGCGCAGCCGGGGATGTTCGTTTTGCCCAGCTCATAGCGACAACCTGGTACCAGAGCTGCTCGACTACGCGGTTGTCGCTCGGAGGCGGGCAAAATGTGTGCCCGCGATCCGCTGGCACTCGTGTGGTCGAACCGCTCAATTCGTCGCGTCGGGGCAGTACACGGTGATGGCATCTTGCATGAATGGCCGCACCTGCGCGGTTGTCAAACCCTGCGATTGCAGCTCGGCGGCGATCTTCGACATCGCGACCCTGAACGGGCTTGGCTGCCCGCCGAAGCGAAAGTTGTACACGTCGCCCCGAGGAAGACCGTCGTTGTCGCACCGTTCGTGCGCAATGGCGATCATCCGATCCGGTGGGCCGACGTTCAACCCGTCATTCGACAGCAGCGCCAAAAACTGGGCATCCGGCGTGTCGGCATGGCCGACAGCCGCCGCGACCAGGACAGCTGCCGCGGCCGCAAAAACCGGACGGAATGGATCGACAGCCATGCCCAAGTGTGGCACCCATCGGTGACGACCGCGAGTTCAGGAGCGATGCTGACCAGAGACGTTGTACGGCAGCACTTTCGGAGCTATCGCCCCGAACGCATGTCACGAGCCCGAGCTACCCCTCGAATGCGCTCGGGGCCGCGCGCAAACTCCGGCGGCGAATTAGTCTGCAGGCGGGGCGATCCAGCACCAACAGCCGACAACTCTGTCCCTACCGTGGACATCCGCACCACTTATGTCCACGTTATTTAACACCTGAGAAATTACCCTGCCGGTCGCACCGCAGCCAGCCGAGTCCGGGATTCCGGATGGATTATTTCTCGGTCAGGCGCCGTTGAACTGCGCGGTCCCGCGGCCTCTCCCTCCGTCGGGACCGCGCAGAGTCTTCCTGCGCCCGTCGCCGCTACCGTGCCCAGCCGCCCGCGGCGCGGTGGTCGGCGGCCGCGACATCGTCGGCGCCGTCACGCACCGCGTTCCCGAGGTCGACCAGGATTTCGTTGAGTGCAGCGGCGGCCTGATGCCATCTCAGTTGCTCGACTCCATATGCCCCGGCGGCTTCCCGGGTCCACAGTTCTCGCAGCGGCGCAACTTGTGACTTCAATTCCTGCAACGCGGCGTTGAAGCGGGCGGCTGTGTTGTGGATCTCCTGACGGACCGAGTATTCGATCTCTTCGAAGTTGTACGACAACCGCGGGTCCATGAGTGACAGCCTCACAGATTCCCGCCGGCGCTGCCGATGTGGTGCGCATGGTAGTCGGCGGCCTCGCGCAGTGCGGCTTCGTTGTGGCGAATGGTCTCCGCGATGCTTTGAAGGGCATGGTGGAGCTTCATCGACTCCGCGTTCCACCGATGCACGACGTCCTTGAAACGCGTCGCCGCCGGACCACCCCATACCGACGGCGGCACACCGCTCATACGGCCAATGAATGCCTCCAGTGTCGTCCGTATCTCTTCGTTGCGCGTTTCGATCGCCCCCGCTACCGAGCGCATCAGATCAAAATCGGTGCTGAGCGTGTTCCCAGCAGCGGGTGTGCTCATATGTTCCCCTTTGCCCGACGACCGCGGACCCAACCGCGCCAACGACAGGTAGGACGGATGCCGCTGCGTTCCGGTTCCCGCTATCCGGCGCGACCACTCAGCTCAATGCCCGAGCCGACCGCACCGCGAGGTCGCACACCTGGCGCATGGAGTCTTCGTATCCGTGGCGGCTTTGACATCCGATGCTGATCCGGACGGCCTTATCCACCAACACAGTCCATCGGATGTCGTGCCCTGAGCGGACCTCCCGATAGGTCACCGCCGGGCGGCCCGCGCTATTGCCGGCCGGATTGAAGTCGACGAATACGCCGACGGGTTCGGCGTCGATCGCTTGTCTCAGGGACTCGGCGGTGGCGCTCAAGGCTGCTATGGCGACCCGCGATTGCGTTACGTGCAGTGACATCTCGGGATCCGACGGCGACTTGACCTGCACACGCGCCGAACCAGGTCCGGCGACGACGCGCTGAGTCGGCCATTCGGCAGGAACCTCAAGGACAACGCGGCCTTCCACCAGAAACGTAGTGGGAAGACCGCCGCCCGTGAGCACGCCGCGACGCGCCGGCGCGAGGGCTACGAACACCCCAAACACCGCGATGATCAGCAGAACGACCGACGTCAGCCGCCAGCGACCACGGTGATCACGCACCGGGGCTTCGACGCAGTGCGCGTCGACAGTACTGTCTTCGCCCTGAATGAACTCTGCGGCACAACTTTTCAGCCGGGCGTCGTCGAAAACTTGCACCGTGTCGATCACGCCGCCTGCCTGCAAGCCCTCGGCGATCGTCGCCGCCAGCGCGCCGGCTCCGGCTACTGTACTCGGGGCGTCAATCACCACCGCCGCGCTCGTGTCAGACGTCATCTTGTGGATGGAACGCACAACCGCATCGACCACAGGCTGCGGCTGTCCGCGCCGGGTTTCGGCAACCACTTCAGCGCCGGTGACCACCACGAAACAGTCCGCGATTTCGACGACCACCGTCATGGGCCAGGATTCAGGCGGGCACGCCTGCTTCAGCAGCCACGACCTGGGCCGCATCACAACCTCACCGGCGAGGACCTGTGCTGCCGCGCCGATCACATCGATGCGCGCCGGTGCCCACCACGAGGGGTGAACCAGGATGGCACATTCAGGGCGTCCGCAGTCCATCGACCCGAGCACCATCCGCCACAGCGAGTCGACAGTGACCGGACGCAGGTCGACCAGCGTCACCGGGTCGTCGATGCTGTCGAACGCGACCCGAACCATCTCGTCGTGAGTGACAGCGTCGGCGCCGCAGCATAATTGGCGGACGACTTTCGGGCCGACCTCGACGACGTGCGTGCTCATGGCGGCGGGCTCCAGGCGACCTGTACTAGCTGTGAGTCGCCTCGACGGGTGATCAGCGTGCCGCGGCCAGGCGGCATGGGCGATTGGCGCACCGACCCAATCGCGAGGCCCTCGTCCGGGCTTCCGCTCATGAGCAGCGCCATACAGCCGGCATCACGCAATGCGGCCAACAGCGGCTCGAACATCGCGCGGGCGGCGCCGCCGCTGCGGCGTGCCACCACCACGTGCAATCCCAGGTCTTCGGCCTGGGGCAGAAATTCCAAGAACGGCGTCAGCGGATTGCCCACATCGGTGGCCACCAGATCGTAATCATCGATCAGGACATACATCTCGGGTCCCGCCCACCAGGATCGGGTGCGCAGTTGCCTCGAGGTGGCGTTCGACGTCGGCACCCTTCCGCGTAGCCGGTCGGCAAGGCCCGGTAGTACGGCGTCGACCGCATCGGCCGAGGCAAGGTATCCACCGAGGTGTTCAGAGTCGGGATCGACGACGTCGAGCAGTGAGCGCCGGTAATCGACGACGAACAATTGACACTGGGCGGCGGTCGTGGTCCGCAAGAGTTCACGGCAAATGGTGCGCAATGCGGTTGTCTTCCCGCAGTCGCCGTCCCCGAGAATGAGCAGATGCTGCTGCTGAGCGAAATCAATTGCTATCGGTAATAATTCATTCTCTTCGAGTCCGATCAGGATATCGGCGTCTCGTCGGTCGCCCGCACGCTCGACTACGCTGTGGTGATCGACGTGCGCAGGCAGTAGTGCTATCGGGGGTGCGGTGAAGTCGGTATCCGGGTCCCGCAAGAATTCCCCGCCTGCGCTGTCCACCCGGGGCAGGGCGATCACCATGTGCAGCCCGTCGTCTGAAAGCCCTCGCCCCGGGTTGCCCTCCGGAACTTGCTGAGCCCGCCGACGGTCGAATTCGGAGTCCGCGGGATCGCCAAGCCGCAGCTCGATTCGGGTTCCGATCTGATCCTTGAGGGCGGGGCGAATCTCCGCCCATCGCGATGCGGATATCACTACGTGCACACCGAACGAGAGTCCCTGAGCCGCAAGGCTGGTGATCGAAGCCTCGAACATTTCGAATTCCCGGCGCAGGGTTGCCCAGCCGTCGACAATCAAGAAGACATCACCGAATCGGTCACATATTGGATCTTGCTGCGCCTTCAGCCGGCGATACTGGACCATCGATTCGATCCCACGGTCGCGGAAGACGGCTTCGCGGGACCGGATGATCTCTTCAAGCTGCGTGACCATGCGTCGAGCCAGCTGCACGTCCGCCCGCCCGGCGACCGCACCGACGTGCGGACAGCCTCGCAGCGATGCCAACGCCCCACCACCGAAATCGAGACAGTAGAACTGCACCGAGCGCGGATCGTGGGTGGCGGCCAGCGCGGTGATCAACGTGCGCAGAGCTGTTGATTTGCCCGACTGCGGTGCTCCGACGACGGCGACATTGCCGGCCGCGCCGGACAAGTCGACGATGAGCGGCGTTCGCCGTTGCTCGAACGGGCGATCGACGAGACCGATCGAAACGGTCAGCGCGGGCATGGATTCGCGCAGCACGCTGTCCAGCGCCGGCGCCGCGCCGAGCGGCGGCAGCCACACCTCATGCGCACGCGGGCCGTACCCGGACAGCTGCTCCACGACGGCTTGCAGGACGGTGCGCTGATCAACGGCAGCCGGGCCGAGCCTGTCGGCAAGCTTGACCGGCCCTGCGGGTTCCGCGGTGAACAAGCGGACGTGCGTTGGATTCTTGTCGCCCTCCGGCAAGTCGGGCGGCTCGACAGGACAATGACTTTTCGTATTGCACGGTCCGGAAACATATGCGGTCTGGAAACGAATCAAGTCATCCGTTCCGACCCGCAGATAGGCCGCACCCGGCGCGCTGGGCAATTCATAAGCATCGGATGTCCCTACGACAAGTCGCGATTCGTTGGCCGACAATGTTTTCAGGCATACACGGTAGGACAGATGCGATTCCAATCCGCGAAGCCTGCCCTCGTCCAGACGCTGACTGGCCAGCAGCAGATGCATCCCCAACGATCGCCCGAGTCGGCCGATTGCCACGAAGACGTCAGCGAAATCCGGATGCCGGCTGAGCAGTTCAGAAAATTCGTCAACGATGATGAACAGTACCGGGAGGGGCGCTAATTGGGCACCCGCACGCCGCGCCCGGCCGTAGGCGGCAATCCCGTCGAGGTTGCCTGCCAAGCGAAGCGCTTCCTGCCGGCGGTTCATTTCACCGGTCAAGGCATCGCGCATTCGAGCGACCAGCGCAACCTTGTCGGACAAGTTGGTGATGACCGCCGCGACGTGCGGTGCCGGCTCCAGGCCGGCGAACGTCGCACCGCCCTTGAAGTCAATGAGGGCCAGGTTGAGCTCTTCCGGCGAATGGCACGCCATCATCCCGAGTGCGACCGTGCGCAAGAACTCCGACTTCCCCGATCCGGTTGCCCCGATGCAGAGCCCGTGCGGTCCCATGCCTTTCTCGGCGGCCTCCTTGATGTCGAGCTCCAGCGGTGCGGCCGCGGTGGTCGTGCCGATTGGGACACGAAGGCGATCGCGCGGACTTCTGCTGTTCCACCGATCAGTCGGGGTGTACGACGCGAGATCGCCGATCCCGACGAGATCCTGCCAGCCCAATCCGTTGCCCGGCGCCACCCCGAACGTGTCCGGCCCGCCCGCCCGGTATCCGGCAAGTCGTTGCGCACACGTCAGCGCCGCGGTATGGCTCAACTGATCGGGGCGCGCGGAGGTGTCGCCGCCCACGGACACTTCATTTTCGTTCGCCCCTAGCCGCAGCACCCCAGGTGCTGCCAAGCGATCGTGGCGAGTGTCGTAGTTCAAAATGCTCAGGCCGACGTCATCACTATCGTCGTTGTCTACGATCAACAGCAGTCGAGGAAGCGCGCCGTCAGACACCAAGCCGGCGAGCGCTGTATCGGCGGCGGCCAGCGACGGGTAGACCATGCGGGCCGAGCCCAGGCTGTCGCTGGCGGCCGGATGTTGGTTGTGCGGCAACCATTTCAGCCAATCCCAGTGGGGTTGGCCGCGGCCACTGACCGCGGCGGCAATCGATACCAGTTTCGGACTGTGCAGAACCGCCAGTTGACAAATCATGGCGCGTAACAGCGCACGCGCGTGCGTCGGGTTGCCGCCGACCGTCACCGCTTCCACCTCGTGCAGATCGATGACGATGGGCATGTCCGAGACTGTCGAGTGGGTTTGCAGAAATCGACACAACGCGTTCCCCGTCACCGGGTCCGGCCGCTGCGCCGAGCCCATCGGCGGGGGCACCAATCGGGTGGCGAGGCGCTGCTTGCCGATACCGATGCGGACATGGCAGAAGTCGGAGTCCGCCACTCGCCGCTCCCACATCCGGCAGCCGCCCACCAAAGTCCACAGCGTATCAGGATCCGGATGACACCACACCAGTGAATAGTGCTGTGCCGCAGCAGTCTTGACCGCAGCGCGACGCAAGTCGGAAAGGTAGCCCAGATACTCGGCGCGCTCAGCGTTGATCTCGCCGCGCTGCCGATCCGCACCCGACACCGCCGTCGCCGCCGTCGAAAACAGCATCATCAATGGAAACGCCATGAACGCAGGATTGTGCCCAACGGCAGACCGGGAAAGGTAGACCACGGCCATCATCCCCACCGTCGCGAGAGCCATCACGACAGGCAGAAAACGGGTCATCACGTTCGTTCTTGTCGTTCGCCTCACGTCCAGCGGGGCCGCGACGACGACGTCGGCCGTCTCGAATACCGGAGCGGGCAACCGCGCCGACTGTGTGAATTCCACCGTCGCCGAGTCATCGCATTGCCTCATGCGACTGGCACCGTAGGCGCCAGCGCAATCAGCGGCAAGTCAGCTGTGGATCACCGCATACGCATCGCCCTGTGACCGCTTAGCGTCCGCATCGGCGAAGGGAGTCTGCGGTGCGCCAAACGTTGGAAGCACGCGAAAGTGGCGAACCCCGACCGACCGACGGAGCGTTGCGGCGGGTATCGGTTCACGCCGACTCGCTCCATGTCGACTTGGTGTTGTCGGCCGTGGTGCCGATCGGGTCGCTGATACCACCGATTGTGGACACCCTGGCAAGGCAGCGCGGTCACCGCGCTCTGCCCGTGGCTGTTCGGCACCAGCTATCTCTTCCCGCAAAAGCCGCGCTGGACTCGTCGAAGACGTTGGCCCAGTTAGGAGTCCGTGACGGCGCGGTCTTGATTCTGACCGATTCGTCCACCGTCTTGACGCCGCCGCGCTTCGACGACGTAGCAGAAGCGGTATCGGTGTCGCTCACCGCGACAGTGCGACCGTGGACCCGGCAGGCAGCCCGGCTGATCGGCGCAGTGGTGGCCAGTTGGCTGGCCTGCACCGCCGCAGCGGTCTTGATCCGAACGGCGTTTGATATCAACGATGCCCGCCGCACCGGCTGTGCGACGATAGCCACGGCGGCGGGTCTCATGGCGCTGCCGGCCGCTGTCGTTGCCGATCGGATATACCGCGACAAGACCACCGCGCTGATGTTGGGCCTCGCGGCCTGCGGATCCGCCGCACTCGCGGGTTTACTGGCGGTTCCCGGCGAAATCGGAGCACCGAACGCACTCCTCGCGATGGCCGCAACGGCGACAACGGCGGCCGCAACCCGCATAATAGGCTGTGGTGCAACAGTGTTCACGGCATTGGCTTGCTTCGCCACCGTCGCGACGGGCGCAGCTGCGGTAAGCGCGATTACTGGTATGCCACCACAAGCACTCGGCGCGGCGTCCGCGGCGATATCGTTGATCTTGATCGAAGCGTCAGCGCCCGTGTCGATCATCCTGGCGGCGCTGTCGTCACATGTGACGTCGGAGCACACCGAGGCCGCCTCGAATCCACATCGCCTGAGCACCAGCGCGGTCCGTGCTAACAACTGGCTCACCAGCCTGGTCGCAGCATTTTCCGCCGCGGCGACGCTGGGCGCTGTCGGCGCGGCGGCAGGATCCTACTTAGGCGGCGACCGACCCTCGCTTGGCCTTTGGTTCGCCGCCATCACCGGGGGTGTGTTGCTCTTGCGGGCGCGCTCGCATCGTGAACTGGCCAGATCCGTGCCGCTGATGCTGGCTGGAACAGTCACGCTGAGCGCCACATTCGTCAGCGCGGCCGTTGCCTATCCCTTGCGTACGCCATACCTGGCCGTCGCGTCAATGACGCTGGCCGCCGCCGCACTAGGCCTCGGATTCGTCACCCGCACGATGCCGTTCTCGCCTATCGGGCGACGAAGCGTAGACCTGCTGGAGTATCTCGCCCTGGCCGCAATCGTGCCGCTCGCGTGCTGGATCTGCGGGGTTTACAACACTGCGCGTGGCATGAACCTGTTATGACCGCAGCGCATTCCAGAACGTTCCGGTGTGCGATGGCCGTGGTTTTTGCCACCCTGGCCCAATGTGGGTTGCCAACTGCGCGCGCGGTCTCGCCACCGCCGATCGACAGCAGCCGATTACCTGAGCCGGCGCGGGCACAACCGACGCAGCCCACGGTGCAGCGGGAGATCTGCGCAGTGCCATCGGTGAGTCCCGGCGCAGACCGGGCGAACGCGTCAAGCCAACTGTCTGGACTTGACCTGACACAGGTTTGGAAGCTCACACGCGGTTCGGGCCAACGTGTCGCTGTCATCGACACCGGGGTTGCGCCGCACTCGCGACTTCCGCACACTGCGGCCGGCGGGGACTATGTGTTCACCGGTGACGGCACCCAGGATTGTGACGGACACGGAACCGCCGTGGCCGGGATAATCTCCGCCGCACCGGATCCCCATCACGCGGATGGTTTCAGCGGGGTCGCCCCGGGTGTCAATTTGATCAGCATCCGCCAGTCGAGCACCAAGTTCGCCGCAGTGGCGGACCCGTCCAATTCAGGTTTCGGTGATGTCACCACGATGGCGAAAGCCGTTCGTACTGCAGCGGATCTCGGTGCATCCGTGATCAATATCTCCGCGGTTGCCTGCATTCGCACCGGGTCGGCGCTCGACGACCGCGCACTCGGCGCAGCGCTGTCCTACGCGGTGGACGTCAAGGACGTCGTCGTGGTGGTCGCCGCCGGCAACACCGGAGCCGGGCAGTGTCCCGCTCAGTCAGCGGAGGCGACGTGGGACACGGTGACGGTTGTGGTCAGTCCGGCTTGGTACGACGATTACGTTCTGACCGTCGGCTCGGTGAACGCGCACGGCGAACCGTCGTCGTTCACCCTGGCCGGACCATGGGTCGATGTCGCCGCCCCCGGCGAGGGAGTGATATCGCTGAGCTCGTCTGGCAGCGGATTGGTGAACAGCTTTGGCGGGCCGAATCATTCAAGCCCGCTTGTGGGTACCAGCTACGCCAGCCCGGTCGTCAGCGGGTTGGCGGCGCTGATCCGATCCCGGTTCCCGCAGCTGACGGCTCGCCAGGTGATGCAACGCATCGAGGCCACCGCGCATCATCCGCCTCGCGGCTGGGATCCTCGGGTCGGCGCCGGCGTTGTCGACTTCCTCGCTGCCGTCAGCACTGACCCCCCTGCCAGCCCATCACCTCCGGCACCACGCACACCCGTGCCGGTTGCGCCACCCCCGCTTCCTGCGCCGGCGAACCACCGTTCACGAGACGCGGCGTTCGTTGGTGCCGCGATCCTCGGCGGCGTGCTGGCGGTCATGCTTGCCACGGCCGCGCTGAGGGCCCGACTATGACGCGACTAGCGCATTCGCCCTACTCAATTCCGGACCCGCAGGCAATTTGGCTAAAACCGGCCACGGCGCCGCGACCGCCGTATCGGGCAGACCGAGGTCGTGTGCCGCGTCGTCGTCGTGGATCGCGAATCGCACACCGGTGTCGGTTATCAGATATCGGGTGCCGGCGCCGGGGTTGTCGCCAGCCAGGCCGGTGGCGCGCACATATGCACAGTGCCCCGGCGAAAGATAGGCGGCGTCGATCGCCGGGCCCTTCCCATCGGCCTGCGATAGCTTCACCGATTCCTGGCCCGCCGGGATCGGTAGCTCGCCGGCCGAAAACGAGATGGCGACGCCGCCCGATGCCGCATGCCTCCAGCTGACGCACAGCGTCGTGCTGGCGGCATTCCATAGCGACGGCGCCCGGTCGGGGAAGGTGGCCACCGCCAAGTCGGTCACCGTCGGAATCGTGCGGATGATGTCGGGTGCGACCGAGATGGCGGTGCGGGCGCCTCGTGAGTCAGTGAATCGCAGCATGTCCGCCACGGCTTGACCGATGCGCTGGATCCCGTGGCCGAGGACGACGTAATACTCGTCGCCGTTAGAGCGGGACAGGCGAAGCACGCTGCCGACCGGAAACCCTGGCAATCCGGCCGGTCCGCGGCCGCCCGCGTTGAAAATTTGCGGCGCCGTGATGGGCGGTGCCTCCGGGATGGCATTCAGCAGTGTCGCTGACACCGCAAATGGGACCTCGCCATCCAGCCCCAGTGCGCGAGCAACCGCAGGCTCCCCCAGATTCACGACGGCTCGACGACCGTCATAAAGCAGATAGGTCGAACCGCCAGAGACTGGCTTGACCAGCAGGGATTGTTCATTCGCCAGCGGATGGGACCGCGGTCCCTCGGCCCGGCCGATGACGACGGTGGTACTCGGCGATGTGCTACCGCCCGCGTCACAGACCGTCCAGCGCAATTCGTCCTCGGCGAGTGGCATTCCCACAAATTGCGGAGCACCGGGTATGCCCAGCAGGGGTCCTCTGTTGCCATGACCCAGCGCAGACTCAGGGATCGGCTGCGGGTCAGCGTTCGTTCTGACGATCAGCCTGGCCGAGGCGAGATTCAGCACCGGATGCAGGGTCTCACCAACCCGCACGTACAGCGCCCCAGACTGTTTGCCCATCACGATCGGCGCGTTGTCCGCCGCCGGTTGTGGGCGCACCACGGCCAGGACCGCACATCCGGCCAGCGTGATGATCGCCAGCACCGAGCCGGTCATCAGCGCCTGCATCGGCGCACGGATCGGTTCGTTCACCCCGCGGATGTCCCTGCCGAGCAGCGCGCATTCGATCCGGCGCAGCAGAAATCGGTACCCGCTGACGTGCAGCCGCGTGGTCGGTTGCCATTCCACGTCCTCGGTTGCCATCCCACAGTCCCCCGGTCCGTCGCCGACACGATATTCCGCGGTGGCCGAGCGCTTCGCCGTCCATCCACAGCCGGGGCCCGGCCATGATAGAGAAGCTGGCCGGATTACCTCCGTCGAACCGGGCTACCACCAGTGCCGCTACAGCCGTTATGTGCTTGGCGCTGAACGGTTGTGGTGCTGACGTGGTGCGCGAGTCTCAGCCCCAGCTACCGGGTGTCCCTGCCGGCACCTGCAAGTTGATACCAGGAGCCCAGTTGCACGGAGTCCAGGTGCGCGCCGCGATCAGCGCACACTGCTGTTCAGGCGTCAGGGGTGACGGACCAGCACACGGCACGGCAGGCGAGCCGCAGGGCGGTCCGGGATCAGCCTGCGCGACACCAGCTCCGGTGAATCCGTACAGCGCGCCAGCGGTCAACGCGAACGCTGCGAACACCGAGGCGCGCCGAAGGTGGCGGCGTATGTATCCAGTCATGGTGTTTACCTCCCGGTAAGCGGAACGCTACACTCGGGCGCCGACAACTATGACGGCTTTCGCGCAGGTCAGATGCCCCGCAAGCTGTCATGTGGCAAGGGCCGATAGGCTCGACGAGCCCGTCAAAACAGCCGCTGATTCGCGACGTCGGGACGCTCTCTCATCGTGCCGAGAAGGTTTTCGCCTACAGCGGGAGTGGTGCGTCGGCGAGTTTCTTGATCCACTCACCGAGGACTTCAAATTGACGCTGTTGGCGCGCAACCGCTACCTCAACAAGGGTGGCGGCCATCTGCGGATGTGACCGTGGACCGGATTCTCGTTAAAATCGCCTGGTGAGCATTAACCACCTCGGCCGTTCGGTGTCCCCGCTGGCCAGGACGGGTCGCTGGTCACGCGTCTTGCGCTGGGCCGGTCTGGGCGCCGCCCCGCTGCTGGCCGCCGGCGTTCTGCTGGTCGCGCCGAGCGCGGTTCCGCACGTCGTCCCGTCGGCCGGCGCCGACAACTGCCCCGACGTCGCGCTGACCTTCGCCCGCGGCACCGACGAGCCGCCCGGCCTGGGCCGCGTCGGCCAGGCCCTTGCCGACGACCTGCGCCAGAACACCGGCAGGAACATCGACGCCTACCCGGTCAACTACAAGGCCAGCTTGCTGCAGCTGCACGGCGGCGACGGCGCCAACGACGCAATCAAGCACATCAAAGAGGTGGCCGACAAGTGCCCGAACACCCCGCAGGTGCTCGGCGGATACTCGCAGGGCGCGTCGGTGATCGACATCGTCACCGGGGTGCCCATCGGCGGCATCGGCTGGGGCAGCTCGCTGCCGCCCCAGTATGCGAACAACGTCGTCGCGGTGACCACCTTCGGTAACCCAGCCGACCGCAGCGGCGGGCCGATCTCGCAGCAGAGCCAGCTGTTCGGTGCCAAGGCCATCGACTTCTGCAACCCCGAGGACCCGATCTGTCACGCGGGCCCCGGTAACCAGTGGAGCGGCCACACCGAGGGTTATGTGCCCGTCTACACGAGCCAGGCCGCCAGCTTCATCCAGACCAGGCTGCTCGCGGTGCTGGCCCCGGCGGCGCCTCAAGGTCCGATGGGCTTCCCACCCGGTGGTCCGATGGGTGTACCACCAGGCCCGATGGGCGTACCGCCCGGGCCGCAGGGCGTGCCGCCTGGCCCTGGACAGATGCCTGGGCCTGGGCAGATGCCTGGACCTGGACCCGAAGGCCCGGGCCCGTCCGTGGTCGACCAAACCCAGCCCACGGCATTCCGCTGACCGATCCCTCAGCACGCTGACTGTTAGACAGCAACGTAATATCGGGCCATGAAGCTGCGTCCGATAACCGCACCGCGACAGTCGATTGCGGTCAGGCTGGCTACGTTCTTGACCGTCGCCGGGATTCTTGCCGCCGCGTCGGTGCTCGCACCCGTGAGGCTGATCCCGACAGCATCGGCCTCATGCTCGCCCGTTGAGGTGGTGTTCGCCCGCGGACGGCTGGAGTCGCCCGGCGCCGGAGTCATCGGCAACTCCTTCGTCAGCGCGCTGCGGTCCAAGGTCAACCGCAACGTCAGCCTCTACGCGGTGCGCTACCCCGCCGACACCGAGGTCGATGTCGGCGCCAACGACATGAGCGCCCACGTTCAGAACACGATCAACGGCTGCCCCGACACCCGGATTGTGCTGGGCGGGTACTCGCTGGGCGCGGCAGTCACCGACGTCGTGGTGGCGGCTCCCATCGCGGCATTCGGCTTCACCAATCCGCTGCCGCCCGGCGCCGACCAGCACATCGCGGCGGTCGCGCTGTTCGGCAACGGCAGCCAGTGGGTCGGGCCGATCACGAACTTCAACCCGGCCTACAACGACCGGACCATCGACTTGTGCCATGGCGCTGACCCGATCTGTAATCCGGCCGATCCGCACACCTGGTCCGATAACTGGCCGCAGCACTCGGCGTCGCAATATATCCAGGCCGGCATGGTCAATCAGGCCGCCGACTTCGTCGCGGGCAAGCTGCAGTAATCGTTTTTGCTGCTGGAGGCGCTAAGCGAACCCTGCAGGCGGTATCAGCAACTCATTAGCTTTGCTCGATAATATCCGCTCATGAAATTTGCTCCTGCAAAGCGGCCAGCCGGCTTCGCGAGCTCAGCGTTGCTCGCCGCCGGGGCGCTGATCGCCCCGGCGCTGGCGCCCCTTCCGGTGGCCGGGACGATTCCGACGGCGTCGGCGGCGTGTCCGGATGCCGAAGTGGATTTCGCCCGCGGCCGCGAGGAGGCCCCCGGCGTCGGCGAGGTCGGCCAGGCCTTCATCAACTCGCTGCAGTCGAAGGTGCCGCACATGACGATCGGCTCCTACGGGGTCAACTACCCCGCCGACGTCAGCGTCACCAAGGGCTCCAACGACATGAGCGCGCACGTCCAGCAGATGGCGGCCAGTTGCCCCAACACCAAGCTGGTGCTCGGCGGCTACTCGCTCGGCGCGGCGGCGGCTGACGTCGTGATCGCGATGAACCAACCGGGATTCGGCTACACCGATCCCCTGCCACCGGCGATGGATCAGCATGTCTCGGCGGTCGCGCTGTTCGGTAACGCCACCCAACGGGTGGTCGGCGACATCCCCGGTCCCAGCCCGGCCTTCGCCGGCAAGATCGTCGACCTGTGCGCTGCCGGCGACCCGATCTGCACGCCAGGCGTACACGATCTGCACTGGTCGTCGCATCTGCAGCCCTCGTACATCAGCTCCGGGCTGGTGGATCAGGCCGCAAGTTTCGTCGCCGGCAAGCTGTAGCCAAAACTCAGTCGCGCGTACGCAATTCGCGAGTGATCAGAGTTCGCGCCTCTAGTTCGCTCTCCGGCGGGTAGTCCACGCCGACCATCGTCAAACCGCGCGCCGGCGCGGCGGCGAAGTCGCTGGATCGCCGCGTCGAGGTGAGCAACCCGCTACACCACGAGGCGGTGCGGCGGTGTTCGCCGACCGTCAGCAGCGCGCCGACCAGCGACCGCACCATCGACCAGCAGAACGCGTCGGCGGTGACGTATGCGGTGATCAGATGACCATCATGCGTCCACTCCAGCCGTTGCAAATCGCGAATCGTGGTAGCAGCCTCGCGATGACGGCAGAACGCAGCGAAGTCATGCAGGCCCAACAGGTTTCGGGACGCCTCCGTCATCGCGTCCACGTCGAGCAGCCGCGGCCAGGCGGTGATATAGCGGGCCTGATGCGGCTCCACCCCGTAGGGGGCAGTCGAGAGCCGGTAGGCGTAGTGGCGGCGCAGCGCCGAGAACCGTGCGTCGAAACCCACTGGCGCACGGATGATTCGGCGCACCCGAACGTCGGCGGGCAGCAGCCGTCCCAAACGCCGAACCAGCGGTAGGAATTCCGGTTCAGCGGGTCGCGGCGAACGTGGATAGGCATTGGGCAACGCATCCGCCGGAATGTCGACGTGCGCAACTTGGCCGGTGGCATGCACACCGGTGTCGGTGCGCCCGGCCGCGCGCAACTTCACCTGGCTCCGAAACACCGTCGAGAGTGCCTCGTCGAGAACGCCCGCAACCGTTCGCTGACCAGCCTGCGTTGCCCAGCCGACGAAATCCGTGCCGTCATAGGCGATATCGAGCCGAAGACGAACGCGCCCGCCATCGACGTCGATGGCGGGCACGTCGTTCAACGGCAAATCGCTAGGACTTGTCACCGTCCTCGTCCTCGGCCTCGGGCTCAACGGCTTCGGGCTCGGCGGCTTCGGACTCAGCGGCCTGCGCCTCAGCTTCCGGCTCGGCCGTCGTGGCCTCGTCGGTGGTCTCAGCCTCGGCCTTGACATCTTCGACCTTCGGCGGCGGTGTCTCTGCCTTGGGCGCAGCCTTCTTGGCGACGGCCTTCGCAGCGCCCGATCGACGCGCACGTTCGGCTTCCGAGGTCACCGTCTTCTCCTGCACCAGCTCGATGACCGCCATCGGGGCGTTGTCGCCCTTGCGCGGCTCGACCTTGATGATGCGGGTGTAGCCGCCATTGCGGTCGGCGAAGAACGGCCCGATCTCGG
>Ga0335075_10001622_pt1 | contig 36863 bp, 30 predicted proteins | sample Lox_Sample_24_FD_206723 | JGI IMG/M metagenome (GOLD analysis project Ga0335075, IMG submission 206723) | Soil microbial communities from Loxahatchee National Wildlife Refuge, Florida, United States - Lox_Sample_2.4 | ecosystem: Environmental > Terrestrial > Soil > Wetlands | place: USA... | reverse complement strand
ACGAGCATTAGCGTGAGACACCAAGACCTCCGTGCGATGGGGTGAAGACCTGAACAGCTCCACACCTCGCACGGAGGTCGTCTAAATTCCACCAGCCACGCCGTCAACAACGGTCATGGGCATTACAGCTAGCAACCGTCCCAGCGGTCCACCGATGAGGTTCATCGTGTCCGGGGCCGGCGCGACCCGCGTCCCCGACGCGAAGAGCAACAAGCAAGTCGCGGCGAGCACCAGGAGCCGAACCCCGCACCCGCCACGCGCCCAGGTCACACCCATGGCCACTCCATTCGAGCTGCTGCCTCAACAAGACATCCAGCCCCGCGTCAGGCCAAGATAGCCCTGCTAAGACACCTTGACAGACGTTTTGGCCGACTGCGTGCGGGTCGCTGTGCGATGTGAACGGTCAGCTTCGCAACATGCCCCCGCGGGGTCGCCTGTGCAGACCAAAAGCGGGCCTAACGCCACACCACTAGCCCGTGAACGCCTGCTCCTGACGGAACACCACGATGCCGACTTCCACCGCCTGCTCGCCGGCGATGATGCGCACCGTTGAGCGTGAGGTCTGCACGAAAGTCACATCCGGTGCGGGTCCGCGGTTATCAACCTTGCCCAGCGTGATCACCGTCGACGACAACCCGGCCGACGGCGCGCTGATCGGCCGGTCGTTGACGATGACGGTGGGCACGAACTCCAGGGCCCGACGGCGCTCCACCACAGCGATATTGGGCTGGGCCAGCTGATGCCAGCGGCTCGGCTGATGCGAATAGATCGCGACTCGCTCGCCGGTGGCCGCCGCGCGGATCAACAGCTGGCGCACATAGAACTCCGAGACGTCCATGGTGATGCGGGTGGCCCGCTGCGGGTCGGTGATCGGCCACATCACCAGGTCGTCGCGGTGGACCGGCGGGCGGGCGGCCAGGTCGTCGTAGAGCGCTGCGCCCACCAGGATCCCGGTCGAGCCGACCGGGATTTCCAGGGCATCCGGGTCGAGCACCCGGGTCGGTAGCGCGAGCCGGGGCCGGGCGACCGGCGCGGCCCACAGCGCGGCCGCGTACTGGTCACCGGGGAGTGGGTTGAGGAACAGCGTCGGCGGCTGCTGGGGCCGCTGCGGGTCGTCGGTGCGCACCAGCGCCGACACCAGCACCGCGCTGCCCCCATCGGGCTGGGCGTGTCGGTGTTTGCGGATCGCCAGCGTCTGCACGACGTGATCGGTTCGCAGCGACCACATTTGGTGCAGTGCGGCGGTGGTGATGTCCTCCGGGGAGAAGTAGTAGCTGCTCAGATGGCCTGGGTGGGCGTCGATGTCGCGCCAGCCGACATTGGCCTGCGGCTTCACCCGCGCGGGGCGCCGCGTCCGTTCGCCGCCCGAAGCGCGCGAAGCATCTGAGATGCCCGAGGCGCCCACCGGCGCCAGCGCGGCCTCGTCGCCGGTCTGCTCGTCGGGTGCGGGCTGCGGTGCCGGCGGTGGTGCCGCTAGGCCCGCGCCCAATTCCGTTAGGGCGTCGTCGAGTTCGGCGGCGTTCAGCGCGGTGGCCCGCACGCCCTCCTGGAACAGCGCGTTGATGATGCGTTCGGTGGCCGCCGCCGCGGCGGTGCCGACCGAGTGCCGATAGGCCAGCCCGGACACTGACTCGGGGATGTCGACACGCACCACCAGCCGGGTGCTGCGCTGCCCGGCCGCCGGACGATCCGCCAGCAGGGTGCTGTACAGCGCCGGGTAGCCGGTCCCCCGGCGCACCCGGTGCCCGGCGCTGATCACGTCGATGCCCAGGTGCAGATTGCCCGGCTGGTCCAGCAGCCCGACCAGCACCCCCAGCGGCAGCGTGTTGGCGGTGTGCGACACCGACGATGTGCGCAAAAACGTTGGGGCATCGGGGCGTCCGGTCACCCGGATCATCGCGATGGCCTCGTGGGCGTCGGCGCGCACCCCGCACACGATCGTGCCCTGCGCCACGTCGACGGCCGCGCCGGTTGGCGTGGCGGCCCGGCGGGCCGACCACCAGCGCGCCCGCGCCGCCAGCCAGCCCGCGGCGTTGCGGCGGTGCACCGTGACCACCAGTAGCAGCACCGCGACCGCGGTGATCACCGCGGCCGGCCACCAGCCGGCACGACCGGGCGGCAGCGCGGTGAACGCGGCCAGCGCGATCACCTCGGCGCCGACCACCGCCGCCGCGGTGGGGCGCAGCGCCACGGTGCGGGCTTTCACGGCATTCTCCGGCGAATACCGACCACCGCGAACACGATTCCTGCGCCGAGCAGCACCGCGCCCGCCCCGATCAGCGCGACATTGCGGGGCCGCAGATCAGGTCCCGGCGGCGGCGCCGGGACGTGCAGCATCGTGGTCAGATGCTCCAGGGGCTTGGGATCGCCGGGCGCCACATCGAAGGTCAGCGCCGCGACCGGGTCCACCACCCCGAAGCCGACCTGGTTGTCCACCCCGTGCGCCGGGTTGTGCGCGGTCGCGGTGATCCGCCGGATCACCTGGTGCGCAGACAGATTCGGGTATTTGGCCCGCACCAGCGCGGCCACCCCCGACACGTAGGCGGCGGAGAAACTGGTGCCCCACAGGCCATTACCGGTGCCGGGGTCGCGCCCGGGCAGCGCGTTGATCGGGGCGCCGTTGGTGCTGGCCAGCCCCATGATCCGCCAGCCCGGTGCGGCCACCCCGACCCAGGGTCCGTTGATGGAGTCGGGCATCGGCTGCCCGTCGGGGGTGACCGCCCCCACCGACAGCACGTAGTCGGAAAACCACGCCGGGCTCACGATCGTGCGCACCCCGGCCCAGTCCCGCGGGTCGTTCGGATTGAGCGGGTCATAGGCCGGGTTTTGCCCGCAGTCCGGGGTCAGCGGATCGCCCTTGTTGCCGGCGGCCGCGACGATCACCACATCCTTGTCCACCGCGGCGTAGCGCACCGCGGCGCCCAACGGGTCCTGGTTGACCGGGGCGGCGGCGTTGATGCACGACGCCAGCGACACGTTGATCACCTTCACCCCGAGATCGGCGGCGTGCCGGATCGCGCGGGCCAGGCTGACCACGTCGCCGGCCTTGCGGTGCAGCGCGGCCTCCTCCGGTGACGGATGCGCCGGGGAGAACGCCACCGAGGACTGCCGGATGGTGATCAACGCCGCGTCGGGGGCGACGCCGACGATGCCGTCGGGAGCCCCCGGCGGCAGCCCGCCCACCAACGGCTGCGCGCCGGTCGGATCGTCGCCCCCGGCCGACGGTGCGTCCTCGGGCGGCGGCGGGGGTGGGGGCGGTGGCGCGGTGACGGTCACCGTCGCGGGTTTGGGCGGCGGCGGGGGTGCGCTGGTGGGTGCGGGGTTGGCCGCCACCGGCGGGGGCGGTGGAGGCGGACCGGCACCGGCGGGCTTGGGCGCGGGCCGCCCGGCGGGATCCGACGGGGCCGCCCCGATGATGCTGGCCACCACGGTGCCGTGGCTTTCGCAATCCGTCATGCCGCCGTTGGGCAGGCCCATCACGTAGTCGCCGCCCGGAAACAGCGCCGGCAGACGCGGATTCGGCGTCACCCCGGTGTCAATGATGCCCACCGTGACCCCGGCGCCGGTCGAATACTGCCACGCCTGGGGCACGTTGAGCATCGCGTTGCCCGGCGCGGGCTGGCCCAAGTCGGGGTCGGCGATCACCACCGGGTTCACGCACGCCACGTTCTGGCGCATCTCCTCGGCCGGCCCGGGCGGCCCGTCCGGCGGCAGCGCACCGGGGTCGATCACCGGCGGGGCGATGGCCAGTGCGGCCGGTGCCCACAGCACCTGCGCCGCCAGCAGCATCGCCGCGCCGGCCGCGCAGGCGACTTGACGCAACGGCATCAGTGGTACCTGATGTAGTGCAGCAGCCCGACCGCCCACGCGGCGAACGGGATGATCAACGCGGTGGCGATGTACTCCGAATACTCTACGACTTCACGGATCGGTTCGGAGAAGATGTGCGACGGGACGACCGCCCCGGCGGTCAGCGCGCACACCGCGACCGCCAAAACAGCGGCGGCAGACCACAATCCGGTGGCCGTCGACACACCGCCTGCGGCCAGGCCGTAATGGGCGGGCAGCGCGAGCAGGCCCAGCGCCGCCCCGCACACCACCGTGATCGCGTGACGGCGATCCCGAAACGCCCGGGCCCGCAGCACCGAGATCAACGACACGACCGCCACCACCGCCGCGCTCGGCCACTGGCTGCCCACCCCGGGATGAATCGCCATCCACGACGCGCACACCTGCACCACGGCGATGCCCAGCAGGGTGCCGGTCAGCACCCGGTTGGAGCGCAGCGCCACCTCCGCGATCTGCTCGCCGCGCAGCGTGACGTCGTGCGGCGCGTCGGGCAGCGGTTGCACGGTGTCCTCGGGCTGGCCCGGGGCGCGGTGAAATAGGTCGCGCCCGGTGATGGACCCGAAACTCTGCTTGGGCACCCGCGCCATCCACAATCCCAGCGCCGGTGCCGCCCGGGATGCCACCAGCACCGCGACCAGCATGACCACCGCGATGCGCTGGCCGGGAATGTTCAAAAACATCCGCACGGCACCTGCGGCCAGCGCGGCGGCGGCCATCGTGACCACCGCCGACACACCCACCCAGTAGCGGCCGGTGAACCGGGCCAACAGCAGCCCGCCCACCACCAACACCAGCGCGGCCAAAAAGGCATGCGGCGCACCGGGATGCGCCCCCGGGGGTGCGCTCGCCCCGGCGATCGCCGCGGCGGCCAGCGCCGACCAGGTGAGCGTGCCGATCACGAACTGCTGGGCGCGCATCCGCGCAGCCAGCATCGCCGCCGCCACCAAAACCGTTGCGGTGGTGGCAAATATTGTCGGTGCGAGCCAGCCCCCAGCGCCCTGCCAGCGCAGCCGCCAGATGATCAGCCCCGACACCGCCAGCGCGACGACGGTCAATCCCACCGCCACCCCCACCGCGTCGCTCGCGGTCACGGTCGGAAAGTGGTTCTTGGCCCAGCGGGCGATCGCCGTCGAGACATTCTCGATGTTGGGTTCGTAGCGTTGCGCGGCGTCGGCGGGCAAGAACGCCAGCAGGTCGGCGTCGGCGATACCCTGGGCGGCCAGCGACACATCGCCGGCCAACGCGGTCGCACCCACCGCGCGCGCGAAAACGTAGGCGCCGTGCGGTAATTCGTCGGCTCCGGCCGAACGCAAATAGCGGTTGACCGCGTCGCGGGTGGCGTCGGTGAGCGCGGCCAGTGGCACCGCGGCGGGCAGCACCAGATCGATCTGGTGGGAGGGACCCACCAGCAGCGACACCCGGCACGACGCCGGTACCGCCGGGCCCGCCGCCGACGGCGCCGGTGACGGCACCCCGGCAGCGCGCACCGTGGTCATCGCCGCTCCCGCGGCGCGTCAGTGGTCGACGCGAAATGCTCGGCGATGGTGGCGGCGATCTCCAGCAGTCGGCGCTGGGTGCGCGGGCTCAGTTCGTTGTAGACGTCGATCACCCCGCCCGGGCGCAGGTGGTCGTCGAACGGCAACTCGATGACCTTCTGGCCGTGGCTGCTGAACCGGTCCACCAGCACCTGCCGGGTGCGTTTCTCGGCGTGCCCGTCAGAGTCGTTGAGCACCACCACCGTTCGGTGCAGCAGACCGGTATAGCCGTAATTGGCAAGCCATTCCAGCGTCTGCCCGGCCGCCGACGCGCCGTCCAGCCACGGCGAGGACACCACGATCAGCGCGTCGACGTCGCTGAGCACCGCCTGGGTGACCGAGGAATCCATCGTCGAACCACAGTCGACGATCGTCATCGTGAAGTGGTTGTCCAACCGGGCGGTGGCTTCCCGGTAGATGCTGGCATCGAGCACCCGTCGGCGCGCGGTGGCCGCCTCGCCGGCCAGCACGAACAGCCCCGCGGAGTTGCTGCCGACGCGGGCTCGGACGTCGGCGAAGGTGAACAACTGCCGGTCGGCGGCCAGTTCCCAGTAGGAACCGGAGGCTTTGGGGTCGATGCGGCTGCCCAGCTTGCCGAACGAGGTGTCGGCGTCGACGGCCACCACCCGGTCATCGGTGCGCAGCTTGGCGAACACCGATCCCACGCTGGCGGCGATGGTGGTCTTGCCGGTGCCGCCCTTGCCGAGCACCCCGATCTTGTAGTGGCCCCGCAGCAGCGAGCAGACCTTGGCCTCCAGCTCGGCCTGGCGGCGCTCATCGGGTGATTGGCCTAGGTTGATCAGCCCGCCGGTGGCTCGTAGCAGGAAGTGACGCCATCCGCGCTCCGGCGGGGTCTTGCGGGTGGACACCAGCTCGCTGCTGCGGATGTTGTCCACGTAATTCCAGTTCGCCGCACCGGATTCGGCCCAGCCGCCCGCCCCGGCCCAGCCGCCGGCCGGTGCCTGGTCATCGCGGGTCCACTGCGTCGTCGCGTCGGCGCCGCGGCGCTCCTCGGGAGCCTCGGCGCGTGGCTGCGGCCCCGAGGACGGCCCGGCCTGGTGCGCCGACTGAGGTCCCGACGGCGGCCCGGACTGGTGCACCGGCGGCGATTCCGGCTGCTGCGGTGGCGGGGACTGGGCGGGCGGTCCCGCATGCTGGCCCGGCGGTGGCGGGAATTGCGAACCGGGCGGGCGGCTGTCCCACCGCCGCGGTGAGCCCGGTGGCATCTGACGGCCCGGCGCGGCACCGGTGCGGGCCCGCAACTCGGCGAGGTTGACGATCTCGGTCTGGTTGTCGTCGGGCAACCCCGTCCGGGCCCCCAAGTCAGCCGGCAGGTCCGGGGTGACCGGACGGGTGGTCTCGTTGGACGGCTCCGGATTCTGCGGCGACGCGGCGTCGTCGTGGAAGTCGCTGCTATGGCGATCAGGCATTACCTCATCCTATCGGCGTAAATGGACGATATCCGCACTAGATTTCTGCTCCCGATTTCCGCCATGGCTACTGTCCGGCCCGGTGGGCGACCAGCGCCTCGGCGCCGGCCGCGGGGGCCAGGCTGTCGTGCTGAGTCATCGCGTCCTTGCGGTCCAGCGCCGGGCCGGGCGCGAACACCCGGACCAGCGCCCACGGCGCCTGCCGTGCGTTGCCCGGCGCGATGCCCAGCGGCCGCAGCGTGTCGTCGTCCAGCGCGATGCCGTAGCGCACGCCCTGATCGGAGATCCACCACAGCGACTCCCGACTGGCCGATCCGGGGGCGGCGCTGGTGGTCATCACCAGGTTGGTGGCCCCCTGGCCGATGTAGACCTGATCGGCCTCGGCCCCGGCCAGATCGCCGCCGACATCTTTGACCAGATGTATCACCCGGTTATCGGATTCCGGCGGGGTCGGCAATCCCTGCCCGGACAGCACCGCCACCTGCGCCGAGCCGTCGGTGGATCCCTTGGACCAGGCCAGGCAGGTCGTACCGGCCACGCTGGTGTCGATCAGGCGCAGCCGGGTGGTCGGGTAATAGCCCACCGGCAGGCTATCCACCACCGGGACCGGCGCCAGCCGGTCGGGGCTGACCGCCACCGGCGCGATGTCGCCGAACGAGTTCTGCGACCGCAGCAGCGAGGCCACAAACGGTGAAATCCGTTGCACCCCATTGGGTAGCAGCACGTAGAAGGTGTCGGCCCCGGTGCGCTGCAGGTCATGCACCGACAGCACCGACCCGATCTCCGCGGGTTGGCCCAGGTTCCACGGCGAGGGTGCACCGGCGTTGGGGATGACGGGGTTGACCAGTGGATCGGTGGCCGGGATCGCGTCGAACAGCGCGGTGGACATCGGCACCGGCGTGGACGTGGTGGCATCGACACCCAGCGCCAGGGCGACCGACTTGTTGGCCAAGTCGATCTCGGAGCGGTGGCCGTCCCAGATCACATACGTTTTGCCGTTGTGGTGGGCCAGGATCGCGTCGGGCATCGCCAGCCGCGCCGATCTCAGGCCGAGCTGCAGCGGACCCGCGATCGCCGTCACCACCGGCTGCTCGGCAGCTGACGCCGTCGGCGTCGCCTTGGGTGCGGTGTCGCACACCGCCCAGTCGGACTCCAGGCCGCTGCGGATCGGCATTTGTGTTGGCGCACCGACGATCCCGACGATCGGGCCCTGCGGGTACTTGTTGAGTTCGTTGGCCTTGACGAAGGTGGGGCGGGCATTCTCCTGGGCGATCAGACGGGCGCTGACCAGGTTCAGCGCCGGATGTAGCCGGCCGTCGACGAGGACATAGATCGCGCCGGTGTCGCGGTCGGCCAGGATCGCCGACGATCCCACCTGCCCGGCGGGCTTGAACCAGGCCAGGATCGCCATCAACGCCGCCGCCAACAGTGTGAAGGTGAACCCCAGGATGAGCCCGGCCATCCGGCGCTGCTCGGGGTCGTACTCCAGGCGCACACCGTGGTGACTGAGCGCGGATGCGTTACGGCGGTTCCAGAAGTAATGCGCCGTAACCTGCAATCGCGAGGTCAGATTCAACGCCATGCGGGTTACCTTACCGGCGGTCGCGGCACGAAATCCCCGCTATTTCAGCTGGCTCCGACATCGATGCATTAAATCAAAACAGCGGTACTGAACTCGCGGCGGGGCAATCCCTATTACGCAACGGGACGTGCCGAAAGTAATTCGGTGAGGTCATCACGCAGCCCGGCCGGGGTGGTCGGCCAAATGCTCATCCACTGCTTGCCGTCGGCGCCGGTCATCGTCGTGAAAGAGACACGGCCGTAGTCGGTGTCGGCGACGGTGAGCACCCGCGGATGCGGGTGGATGTCGAGGTCGTGGTCGATCAGCGAGACCACCGCCATCGCCGACTCGTCCAGGCGCGTCGCGGCGGTGACCACTTCCACCTCATGCGGCGGCAGGCCCACCTTGGCCAGCGCGGCGCTGACCGCCTCGCGGCCCGAGGGTGCGGCCGCGTTCATGGCGGCCATCAAGACATCCATCTCCACGTTGATTCCGTCGATGTCGGCGGCGACCGATTCCCCGAACGCGGGCACCAACACCCGGCACATCAACTCGATTTGGCGGTCGGGATCCTCCGCCTCTCCGACCCCGCCGATCACCACCTCGCCGCCGTCCCGGGCGGCCATCGCCATCCAGCGCCGATGCAGGCAGACCACCATGACCCGTTCGCACACCGTCGGTTTGTCGTCATCGGTCCACTCCCCCGAGGGCCGGCGGATCACCAGCACCACCTCGCGGTCCGGGCGGCCCAGCACCTTCATCCAGTCCCGCACCACGTCGTCGACGTGGCCGCTGTCGTCGATGACACCGGCCTGCACCAGGCTGTGATATTGCGCGGTTTGCGCCAACGGCACTGTGCCGGCGTCGGTTTCGACGATCAGCGAGCCGTGCGCTGACGGGATGAACGGCTTGAGGTGCAGCGCCACCGGCATCGACTCCACGCCGAGCAGGGCCTGCAGCACCCACAATCCCTCCACCGAGGTGGTCAACACCCTGGCTGCCCCCTTTCCGTGTCGCGGCCACCCCAGCACGGGGGCCGACAGGTGTCGGCCCCCGTGCTGGGGTGAACGATCGTTGCCCGCTGTGCGGGTCAGATGCTCTGGAACGAGTTGCCCGAGTGCATGTCTTGCCCGCCGAAGTCGCCGAACGAGGTGTCGACGGCGGCGGCCTGGCGGATCATCGTCTCCTGGCCGTCGCGCACGGCGTCGAGGATCAGCTGCTGGGCCTGCCCGTGCGCCACCGACGCGTGCTCGGTGGTGAAGGCGGGGGCGATCGCCTGCAGCTTCTGCATTGCCTCCTGGCCGAGGTTGTCGAGCTGGGCGCTGTAGTTGGCCACGGCCGAGGTGTAGTCGGCGCCGCGGGCCGGGTCGTAACGCATCATTCCGTCCATGAAATGCCTTCTTTCGGTTGGGTTTTGGGGTGTGAGGGCTAGGCCGATGGCTTAGGAGTAGCGCAGGTGGCCGACGACCGACTGGATCTGCTGGGCGTTGTTTTCGTCGGTGCTGGTAAAGCCGTGAGCCGCTTGGCGCACCAGATCGTTGAGCTGGTTGAAGCGGTGCTGGATACGGACCTGTGCCTCCAGGATCTGCCCGCTGGTCGACAGGTTGCCCATGCCCGCGGCGCCCTGAAGGCCGCCACTGTGATGCAATTCCTGGCTGTGCTGATCGTAGTTGCTCATCACAGCCTGCATGTTTTGGCAGATGTCGTTCATCGCGTCCGCGAACGACAACAATTCGGAATGTCCGACAACAGCCATTTATGTTCTCCTCGATTTGTTAAGAGTGGCCGATGGTAGTTGAGTCTAAAACCCCTGCGGGGCCGTCGATCGCATTAATTTCGTTCCCGCTCCCCCCTGTTTGCCGCCGAACGAGCGGTGACTTGCATTGTCTTGGGCGCCGATTTATCCGCGCCGGCCGAGGCCTGCTGGCCCATCGCCATCGGCGCCCCGTACAGTCCGCCGCCGCCGACGGCCGAGGGTTGGGCAGCCGCGGGTTCGACCTCGGCCACCGTCTCCTGCCAGCCGCCAGGCAACTTTGGTTCGGTCGGCGCGCTGAAGCTGCTGGCCGGACGCACGAAGGTGCTGCCCATCACCGACGACGCGCTAAACAGCCCGCCGCCGCCAGCCCCTCCCCCGCCCGCTAGCGCGCTCGCACCGGCGGCCACTGAACTCGCCGCCGACGGTCCCAGCGCGGCGGCGGCGTCGGTTGCGGTGAGCCCACCGCTGGCGTTGCTTAGCGGCCCCAGCATGCTGCTGATCAGGCTGGGACCCTGGGTGGCCAGCTGCGGGAAGGCACTGGCGACCTGCATAAACGGCTGCACCGCCGAGCCGGCCTGCCCGGCCATACTGCCCGCGCTGCCGAGCATCGAGGAGAACAAACTCTGCGCCGACGACCCGCTCGCGGTTCCGCCCGCCACTGGGGCCTCGGAGGCCGTCGTCATCGTCTGCCCGGCGCTCTGCAGCCCGGCCTGGGCGCCGGTCTGGGCGGCGGCCTCAGCGACCCCGGCCAGCGGCCCGGCCGGGTTGGCGGCGTTCGGCGACATCGGTGGCGGGGTGGACAGCAGCCCCAGCGCCAGCGACACCACCGACCCGTACACGCTGCGCTGACCGGCGTTGTTGACCCAGAACCCGGCGTATTGCGCGTCGAGCGCGTTGATGGCGGGAGTGTTTTGCCCGAAGAAGTTGGTGCCGACCAGCCCGCCTTGGGTGACCCGGTTGGTGATGGACACCGTAGAGGGGATCATCGCGGTGACCGCAGCCTGGTGGGCCTGCACCACCTCCAGGGCCTGCTGGGATGCCGTCTGGATCCAGAGCGACGCGCCTTCCAGGACGGTGATGAATTCCGCGGCGCTCATCGACATCATCTGACCGCCGGGTCCCTGCCAGGAGACCGCCGCCGTGGAGCTCGTGTTGAACCCCATGTGGATCATCTCGGCGAGGAGCATGTCGGCCAGCGACTGGTGGGCAGCCGCAGCGGACATCAAGCTGGCCCCCAAGTCGCCCGTGGTCATCAACTGGTAGTTGATCTCCGGGGTGACGGCGGCCGCATCCGGAAATGTCATGGAGGGCCGATCGCTGCTAGATGATCAGCGAAGCCTGGTTGAGCAGGTCGGTTGCCTCGTAGGCCATTCCGCTGGAGGCCATCGTCGCGCTGAACAGCCCGCGCACCGTGGTGAGCTGCGTCATCATCGCGTCGGTTTCGGCGCCGCGGGCGGCAAACGCCGTCGCCGCCGCGATCGAGGCTTCCTCGACACCGGGTCCCACCACTGCGGACATCGGGCCGGCAGCGCCCGCGGTGGTTCCCGCCATCGTTCCGGTTCCCGCGGCCTCCACCGCGGCGGCCGTTGCGACCATCGGCGCGTCAACTCCGATCGGTAATGTCATCTTTTATCCCTCCGGATTCGATCAGCAAGCTTATGTACAACGTTATGTTGTGTATTAGGTCAAACCTTGGGCTTAGTGTAAGCACGCTTCGGCAGGGTCTTCTACGCGAATTGCATCACCGCAAGCTGTGGTTGGGTTCGGCGGCGTGCCGCGGCGCCGAGGCGCGCCCGGCGGGGTCGCTCCGACCAGCCCACCCTCGGCGCCCTGACGGGGCAGGCCATGGCACCGACGCTGGTTTCTAGAGCGGTCCGCTGAGCGGACCGGGATGCGCCTGCAGGCCCGTTGCGGCTAAGACCGCACCTTTGTGGTCGCCTCGACACGATCGGTGCCGCGAGTGCCTAACCGTCGGAAATTTGCGAGAGTTTTTATCGGACAAGCTCTATCGCCGTGATGACCGCGGGTTCGTCGGAGGCGCGGGACCGGGCGCCTCAGGCTGCCTGCCAGCGCCACTGTTACTCCGTCGCAGCAGCCACGGTGACCGGGCTGGCCGTGCTGGGACTACGCGCTCCAGAGAACTAAGGAGCCATTGGCCGCTTGAACATCGCGTGCCCGACCCAAATACTGGTAAGCGCGCGTCTCCTGAGATTGCCACGTACTCTTCCCTCCTCCTATGGCCTTAGTCTCCGGGGGAAGCGGAACGGCGGTAATGGTTGTTATTGGTTGGATCTCCGTCCTTTGGCCTTGTGACGGCAAACGCTCCACGGCTCGACAGTTGCTGCAAAGGTCGTTTATGCAGCTGTATAGCAGCCATACAATTAGCTAAATGACGAACCGTACTGTGGGCATGCAAGTCGGCAGGCGTTATCCGGGAGACGTCTAAAGATCCGGCGCGACGCGCCGAAGGGCATCCCGGATCATTTCCGTTGCACGCTTTACTTTGCGCTCTATCGGGTCATCAAAGTCGAGGCCCCCGAGCGAAAGGAAGCCTCATGGCTATTTACTGGACCCAGCGCCCGTGTCGTCGGTGCGGCGCAGTAGCCGACGTCGAACTGAAAGACGTTTACGACTCAAGTGGAACTGTCATCGAAACCCTGGAGGTCACGAAGAAATGCCGCGGGGGTTGCCTCGGCAACGGCGTCTAGCCGTTCCGGGTGATCGGACCATCGGCCCGGGTTTGGTTGTTAGCTGCTCCCCAAGATAACCAGGCCTACAACGATGGGCGCCGACCTCGTTTTACCAGGTCAGAGTACATCACTAGCCAAGTTAGAATCGCCAGTTCTTGGGGATCATTTGGATGCCTGAGGTCGATGCCTCACCGCAAGCGGTGGTCGGGTTCGGCGGCGTGCCGTGGCGCCGTAGAGGCGGCCCGCCGCGGTGGCTCCGACCAGCCCACCAGCACACCCTCGGCACCCTGACGGGTCACCAGCTGGCCTTTTCCGGGTCGCTGCGGCTCGGCGTAGACCCCGCTGACGATCTGGCCGTGCTCTCGGCGCCCGTCGAGGATCAGGATCGGCGCCAACGACCCCACGATGCGGCCCTGGACCCCGCCGCCGTGCGAGGTGTAACTCCAGTTGCGGATCTCGGCGCCGGCGATGATGTGCAGCCCTAGCTCGGCGCCCTGCTCCACATACGGCGCCAACGCCGCCATCGGGTGCTCGGCGTTGGGCCACGAGCTGATGTCGTCGACCACCACGAAGAATTCCCGCCCCGACCAGAACTTCTTGGTCAACATCTCCTGCTGGGTGGCGTTTGGCGGTGGTTGGCGCTGCTGCATCACATGGGCCAGCTCGCCGATCACGTCGCGAATGTTGGTCGGCGTATAGGCGTAGGCCGACAACCAGGGTTGGTCGGGCACCACACCGACCAGCCTGCGGCGCGGGTCGACCAGGACGATCGTCGCCTCCGACGGGTCGTATTGGCGCATGATGCCGGCCAGCATCACCCGCAGGAAATTGGTCAGGCCCGACCCGGCCCGGCCGGTGACGATCGCGTGCGGATGCTCGGCGAAGTCGATGAACGCCGTCGACAACGTCTGCTCGGACAGCCCGAACGGCACCAGGTCCTTGCGCCGCGGCCCGTCGTAGTTGGCGACCACCTCGGCCAACGGCACCGACTCGGGCAGCCGGGCCACCGTGGCGGCCTTGTCCACCCCGGCGACGCGGCTCACCACCGCGCCGATCTCGCGGACCTCCACCGGGCCGCCGGCCTCGTTGGCCAGCACCGGCACCCCCACCATCAGGTGGTGCCCGGTCGGGCTCAGGCCCCGCCCGGCAGCGTCGGGTACCTCCTTGGCCGGGCTGCGCTGCGGGTCGCGTGGATCGCGCGGGATCTGCGAATCCAGCGGGTCGACCAGCTTCATCTCCAGGCGCTGCGCCGATTCGTTGCGGATCGCGCTGCGCACCCCCGACAGCGTGCTGGTGTGGGTCAGCACTACCCGCACCCCGTAGTTGCGGGCCCGCATCAGCGCGATCACCGTGTCGACGTGCTTGTCGTAGTTCTCGGTGAAGTTCGCCCAGCCGTCGATGACGAGCACCACATCGCCGCCCTCGACACCGATGTCGTGCGGGTGCGGACCGAACTTTGCTTCGCGCACCGTGAGCATGTCCAGTCCGCGGGTGGTGAAGATCCGGTCCCGCTCGGCGGCGATGTTTTGCACGGTGGCGATCAGCCGGCCCACCCCCTCGGTGTCGGAGCCGGCGACCACCGCGGCCACGTGCGGCAGATCGGCGATGCGCGCCAGGTGCGGGCCGCTGGCCGCCACACAGTAGAACTGCACCCGCTCCGGGCGGTACATCAGCGCACCGGTGGTCACCATCGTCATCACCGCGTTGGTCGCGCCACGCTTAGGCGCGCAGATGATCAACGCGTTGTCGTCCAACAGGTTCAGGCAGTGCACGTCCTGGCGGTGCTCGCGCGGGCGGTCCTCCAGCGCGATCGGCAACATCAGGCCCGGGTTGTCGCCGTAGTCGACATCCCAGGGCTTGCCGCGCAGCCGCAGCACCAGATCATCGGCGGCCGGCGGATCACCCAGCGGCGGCAACCAGAATGGGCGCGGCGGGCCCACCCCGGTGGACTGCAACGACTTGATCAACGCGTCGACGATCTTGGGCCGCGGGCCGGTGTCCACCGGTTCGGGCTGCACCGCCTGCGCCGACGGCGCCGGCGGCGCGGCCAACCGGCCATCGATGTCTCGGGCTTCCTCGACGGTGAACACCCGAGGCTCAAACCAGGTGCCGGCGCGCACCGGCTCGTTGGTGCCGGCGATCACCCGGGCCGGCACGAACGGCGCCGAGCAGTAGAAGAACCGGTACTGGCGCGGCTCACGCAGCGCCACCCGCAGATACGCGGTGCCCTCGGCGTTTTCCGGCGGGATGTGCGCGGCCACACCGCTGCCGATCGCCTCGCGGGAATCCTCCTCGCGCCCAGTGCGTGCGGCGATGGTGAACCCGAGCTGCTTGCGGATGTCGCGCAGGTTCTGGCCGTCCACCACCTGACCCACCAGCTGCAAGAACACGTGCAGGGAGCGGCCCTGGCGGACGATGCGCCAAAACAGCTGGCGAAACTTCAATCCCCACAGCGGATCAGTGAACATCTCGTTGTACTCGTCGCAGATCACAAACAGCGCCGGGATCGGCGGCAGCGTGGGATCGGTCAGCCGGCGGTGGTTGTAGGTGGTGACATCGGGGCAGCTGTCCAGCGCGGCGATCAGCGCGCCGCGGCGGTCCAATTCGCCGTCGAGGGCCTCATACATGCGGCCCACCAGGTGACGTTCATCGGCCAGGTTGCTCACCGCGGCCACCACGTGCGGGAACCGCTGCAGGATGCCAGCCGCCGACTTCAGCTTGAAGTCGGAGAACACGATGTTGACCACTTCCGGGGAGTGCGTCGTGCACAGCGACGCCACCTCGGTGATGATGCCCTCGGTCTTGCCGGCGCCGGTGCTGCCGACGAACAACGAGTGCATGTTCATGCCCTGCTGGGAGCCCTCTTTGAGGTCGAGCTCCACGACCTCACCGCCGTCGGTGAAGGTGCCCACCGGGAACCGCAGCCATTCACGGCCCTGGGTCATCCGCGGCGCCCACAACCGGTCCACGTCCAGCTTGGACGGGTCGGCGACCCCCAGCACATCGAGCAGGGTGCGGACATCGACATCCTCGCGGGCGGCCACGCTGGTCGACCCGGTCACCCGGTACTTGGCGAACCCGCGCGCGAAACGCTCCGCAGCGGCCAGCGTCAGCTGATCGGGGGTGGCATAAAACGCGTCCTCGAGTTCATCCGCGCCGCCAGTCGCCGAGGCGAAATACGCCGGATCCCCCGGCGTCAACTGCTTGCGCAGCACCCCGCCGGCCAGCCGGTAGGTCGTCGCCGGGTCGAATCCCACCCAGTACTTCGAGGCGAACGTGTGCGGCGGGCGCGGCGGAAGTTCGGTGGCAAGGCGGATGAAACATGTTCCGGCGTAGCCGTTTCCGCCGGTCAGGCCGGCCCAGTCCTCCGCGGTCGCCGAGTTGTCGTCGATGATCACCCGCAGCGGCAGCACCGTCGCGGACTGGCCGTGCAGCTCATTGCTGGTCGGCGAGCGCCACTGGTCGCGCGCGCCGTCGGGCTCCTCGTCGAAGAACTCCTCCAGCTCGGCCGGCGAGGCAAACATCAGCCGGCGCTCACCGCAGCCGTCGCGGCGGCTGCGGTGCTGCAGATGCGGCAGCCACTTAGCCCACTCCCATTGCGTCGGAGCCGCTGTCACCACGATGAGCTGCAGGTCGGTGGGACTGTGAAACGCCGCCAACTGGCAGATCATCGCCCGGGCCAGCGCCCGCGCCCCGTCCAGGTCCCCGACGATGGAGATCCCCGGGAACCGTTGCAGCCAAATCGCTTTCGGGGTGTCCTCGATGTATTCCTGTTCGTTGATGAACTTGCGCAGCGCGTGACCGGTCGCTGGCTCCAGATGAGAGGCCTGCACCACCTTGGGCTTTTCCAGGGTCAGCGCCAACGCCACCCTGCCGACCCCGACCCGCACCACCGCGAACGCCTCGCTACCCGGGGCGCGGTCCCACATCCGCACCGTGCCGGCCACATCGGCCAAATGGGCTGGATCCCAGTGGAAATGCTGCCGATGCTCCCATTGGCGGCGGCGCTGCTCGTTGACCTCGTCGCGGATGTCGTCCTGGCGGGCAAACCACTCCCGGCGGGCCTTGGTCAGCTCGCCCCACGACATCTTCTGCGCCGCACCCCGGCCCCGCAGCACCATGCCCACCATAGAAAACGCCGCCATGAAACCGAAAAAGCTGAACCCCGTGGCGAAGCTGCGCATGCCCGAGACGTACATCGCCACGATCAACCCGACCACCCCGACGATCAGCGTGATCGGCAGCACGATGCCCCACACGCTGCGCGGTGGGGGGATCGGCGCCACGATCGGCGGCTCCAGGGCGATCTTGCCCCCGCCGGTCTGCGGGGGCCGCACCACATCACCGGGACGTACGAACGGCTGAGTCGTCACGCACACCACCCTAACCCGGTGCTGCGGCGGAAATCCCCGCTAAATGGGCCCGCCCGGACAACCGGCCAGCGGGCGCCGGCGCCCTCAGTGCGGCGCGCGGGGGTCGGGTACCCACACGCCCGAGTGCGGCACCAGCTCCATATATCCCGGCGGGCCCAACGCACCCGGCGCCAGTCGCGTGACGCTGCCCAGGTCCAGCGGAAACTTCGGTGGCTGCGGCACAAATCCGGGGCTGCCCGGGTCGGGCACCCACACCCCGGAGTGCGGCACCAGTTCCATATATCCCGGTGGGCCCAGCGCGCCTGGATCCAGCCGCATGATGCTGCCCAGATCCAGCGGGGACTTCGCGGTCGGGCCCACGGTGCCCGGGTGCAGCTGATTGACCGACGGATCGGGCACCCACACCCCCGAGCCCGGCACCAGCTCCATGTAGCCATAGGTGCCCGGCTGGCCCGGCGCCAGGCGCTGGATCGCGGCGAGATCGAGCGGGAACTTCGGCAACGGCGGTGGGCGCAACGGCGGAGCGCCGCCGGTCCCGAACCCTGCGGCCTGCACGCCGGAGCCCCCGCCCAGACTGGACACCTTCGGTGCGGTGTTGAGCGCGGTGATCGTGGCCTGGTTCTGCGCGTCCTGTGCCTGCAACGTCGCAGTGCTGACGGTGGTCTTTGCCTGCAGCTCGGGGCCTTTTTCGGCGAGTTGAGCGGACAGCGCGCTCATCTTTGTCTGGATGCCGGCCGCGGCCGACCCAGCGGCCGCATCAACTGGCGAGGCCGGTGTCGTGATCGGCATCGCCGTGGCCGGCGGCGTCGCGGACCGCTCCAAATGGGCGGCCACCTCCGTGGCGGCCGACAGCAGCCCGCCTGGTTGTACCTGCGCGGGTACACCAGCCATTGCCCACCGCCCTTCTGTCGCCGTCATCGGTGCCCGCCGCGCATCGACGCGGTCGGCACAGCCGAATCTGTCGGGCACGACGCTTTTCGCCGCGCAGCTTTCTAAGCATTATCCGCGGACCTGCATGAAGTTCCCTGCGCTAATTTCGGGGGCTCGCGCGGCGCCCGCGGGCAAACGCTCGGGGCCCGTGTACCGCGCAGCGCTCGGCGGACCATCGCCGACAATTATCGACTGTGGTTGCCGACGGCGCCATACATGCTGCCCACCAGAGGAATTGGTCGACGTCGTCTGGATCATCGCATGGGCCCTATTCGGGTGAACTTTCGCGCCGAGTTTCACTACGGTGATGACGCAGTGCTGTTGACCATGGACGGCGCCGGTGTCGACACCTTTCGCGCAGCCGTCATCCAAGCCATTAAGAGCGGATCGTCGCAACTAGACCACGAAGGCGTGAGGCACCTCTTCCAAATTCAGCCGACCGCAGCCGATATCAACCTCGAACCGACACGTGTCGTCTGGCACCTCGACCCGGCGCGGTCCGCTGAGCGGACCGCACCGTGCCTCAGAATGGCGAATCCGGCTGTGTTCACGTGTTCGGGGGGGATTATGACGTCAAGCAGCTGACCGAGAGGACTCGGGGCTTGTCCACCGACGCTGCGACCGGGCGAAGTTGAAGTCATTTAGTGAGCCGCAGTCGAAGGAGATATGGCCATGGCACCGATCACGATCAACGGGATTTCTATCGATCCGATGAAAAGCGCGCCGGCACTAGCAGCCGCTCAGCTCATCAGCCCGGACGCAGCCGGCTCTGACTTCATCTTGGTGCAAGCCACCGGACCGCTAACCCAGGCACAACGGACACGGCTGCAGAGGCTCGGCGCCGAAATCCTCGAATACGTCCCGGAAAACACCTACATCTGCCGATACCGCCCGACCGACCTCAGCCCGATCCGAGCGCTGCCATTCGTGTCCTGGGTCAACGTTTATCTGCAAGGCTTCAAGATATCGCCGGCGCTTCGACCAGCCGGCGCGGCCAACACGTTGACGTTGCTGCCTACTACGAAGTCGCTATCGAAGGACAACGTCACTGTCGAGGTCGTGGTGCAGAAGGACAGCATGACCGACGCCGTCAAGAATGAGATCGCGGCTGCTGCCGGGGTGGACGCCAACCAGCTCCAAGCCGGCCGCGACAAGGTGCGGGTGACGGTCGAAGAGCGACGCTTGGACGACCTGGCCGCGATCGACCAGGTGCGCAACATCGAAAAGTTCTATCCTCCTGAGCCTTTGAACAACATCGCCCGCGGGATTCTGACCGCGGATCAGGCACAGGCGGCGGGTTCCATGCGCGGCGAAGGCCAGATCGTCTGCGTGTGCGACACCGGCTTCGACAAGGGCGACACCGCTGATGTGCATCCCGCCTTCACCGGCCGCGTAATCAAGCTCTACCCGCTTGGGCGGACTACCACGGCCAGCGATCCGGACGGTCACGGCACGCACGTCTGCGGCTCGGTGCTCGGCGACGGAGTCGCTTTGGACGGCACCGTCATTCGAGGCACGGCGCCGGCCGCCCGCCTGGTTATGCAATCGGTCCTCGACTCAGAAGGCAAACTTGGCGGATTGCCGGTCGACCTCCACGACCTCTTTCTGCCGCCCTACCGCGACGACGGCGCCCGGGTGCACACCAACTCCTGGGGCGGTGCCGCTTACGGTGCGTACACCGCCAACGCCAGCGAAGTCGACGACTTCGTGTCCAACCACCGCGATTGCGTGATCTGCTTCGCCGCCGGAAATGCCGGCAAGGATAGTCAAGGCACGGGCGTGGTAACCCCCGGTTCCGTTGGCTCGCCGGGCACCGCCAAGAACTGCATCACCGTGGGGGCATCAGAGAACAACCGGCCCGACTTCGCCGGTTTCGGCTTCCAACCCCTGGAATATGGGGAGGGCTGGCCGTACGACTTCCCGGCCGCTCCGATCAATAGCGACCCGGTCGCTAATCACGCCGACGGCATGGTCGCGTTCAGCAGTCGCGGCCCGGCGACGAACAATCGGGCACGCCCCGATGTGGTCGCACCCGGCACCGCGATCTTGTCGACAAAGTCGCGGGTAGCGGCCGGAAATGGCTGGGGCCCATATGATGCGCTGTTCTTTTTTGAGGGCGGTACCAGCATGGCAACTCCGCTGGTGGCCGGTTGTGCCGCGGTGGTGCGGCAGTACCTGATGTCGCAGCGGTCCGGCTCGCCGAGCGCGGCCCTGGTCAAGGCGATGCTGATCAACGGCGCCAAGCCGATGCTCGGCCAGTACGTGCCCTCGGAAGTTGGTGCACCGCCGGACAACTCGCAAGGGTTCGGGCGGATCGACCTCGCTGCGACGATCGGCCCCTACGAGACCGCCACCACCGTAATCTTCAAAGACGAAGCCACCGCGCTGGACACCGGCCAGACCGAGGAGACCCGGCAGACGGTCACTGCCGGCCAAACCCTGAAAGCCACCCTGGTGTGGACCGATCCCGCTGGAGAGGCTCTGCAGAACGATCTGGATCTGATCGTCACAACCCCCGATGGTCAGGAGTTTCACGGCAACGTCGCGCCCGGCGCGACGGGCTTCGATCGCAGCAACAACGTCGAGCAGGTCGTGGTGCCGAATCTCGTTGCCGGACAAGTAAAGATCTCTGTCAGCGCGTTCCGCGCCGTGAGTCCACAGCCCTATGCGCTTATGGTGCGCGTCTCCGATGACTCTGCGGCCGCCCCATCCGGCAAGAGACCAGCGAAGAAATCCGCGGCCAAGAAAGGGCCGGCCAAGAAGACCGCATCAGCGGGGCGGGCGGCGGCGAAGAAGACGCCGGCCAGAAAGGCCGCATCAGGAGGGCGGGCGGCGGCGAAGAAGACGCCGGCCAAAAAGGTGGCATCAGGTAGGCGCGTGGCTGCGAAGAAGACGCCGGCTAAGAAGGCGGCATCAGCAGGGCGGGCGGCTGCGAAGAACACGACGCGTCGTCGTCACACTTAACGACCGCTCCCAGCACTCAAGGCCTACAAAGCTGGATGATTTCGCGCCGTGGTCCGCTGACCGGACCACCCGCTTGTCGGCACCGCACTGCCCGACCTGTAATGGGGTCGTCAGGGAAAGCCCGTCTAAGACTTCAGTTTTGACGGGCACACAAGCCAGAAAAGGGGCAGAAATGGTCAACGCGACCGAAACTCAACAAATCATCGATTACGCCAACAAACATGACCTCGAGCACCTCGTGGCCCGGATCAAGAGCCTGGACGCCTCGCTCAAATCGGTGGCCCAAAGCCAGGAGTTGGAAGACATCGTCGTCATCGTCACCGGCGGCGGCATCGTTCCCCCGCACCCGCCGGGTTGGACCAGCGTGGCCGAGTACGCCTTCACCCTCGGGCTGGTCGAGTCCACCATCGACCTCGTCGAAAAGGTCGCGGGCGCCAAGCAGGCGCTCCTCGAGTACGGCCGTCTGGTCAATTCACCGTCCCACGCGGCGGCAGCCCAGTAGGCGCAAGCACTTCCGACTAGCTTGGGGTCTCGGGGGTCGACATCGCATCGACCCTTGGGGATCTCCGCTGGCAGCTTCCGATGAGTCGGCTAGCTGTCCTGCCGAAGTCCGTCAAGCATCGGTGCCCAGGATTGCGCCGGGTACGCGAACGCACGAGGAGTGTGCGGCTCCGCGCCCGCGACGATGAACGCCAAGACGGATAATGATGCATCGACCACCGGCGCACCCGAGGAACCGGGAGCGACGAAGCTTTCCAGTTCAACCAGATCGCCGACGTCCCCGTCGATCGGTGCGATGGTCGATGAGATGCCGGTGGCCGTTACCTTGCCGGAACTGACGCCGGTTTTCGTGCCCGCCGCGACGAGGATCTGCACCTCGTCGTCCACCAACAGCGGGTCTGGATTCAGGCGCAAACCGGGCACCCGCAGTTCGGCCGGCGCTTCGAGCACGGTCGGGCCGAAAGGATAGTTCTCGTTCGACGCAATGATGTTTGCGCTGAACTCATTACCGATGGAGTCCACCAGATGCACGGTGTCACCGACGCGGTTCGCGTCGCTGGAATATCGGTCGCAGATAATCACCCTGGGTTCGGCCAGCAGAAACGCGGTCGCCGTTATTTCCTTGGGGCCCTTGACCGCCAGCGTTGCCGCCGTCGCATCGTCCATGGTTAGTGCCGTCGGGGTCTGTTCCACCGCGTGGCCAAGTTCGTCGGGCAGCAGCTCCAGCACGGTGCTGCCCAACGGCGAGGTGGAGAGCCCTCCGATGATCGTGGGGTCCAACACTCCGCGCGGCGTAGCGGGCAGCAACGCCTTTACGAGTTCGGGAAATAATTCTTCGAATGCGCATCTGGAGTCGACGACAAAGCGCATCGTTGTGTTATCCCGCAGGTGATCCGGTATCGCGCTGCGACTGGTGAACCACACCGAACCGCCGCTGGATTCGACGAGGTCGCGCACTCGCTCATCGCTCATGCTGTAGCCCACGATGAGAAAATCGCGATTGGCGACCGCGGGCTGGAGGTAGGGCCAGATTTCCGTCAGGTAAGTGTCCATCTCGGCCTTGGTCCAAGCCATGACCCGCTCAAACAGATCGCCGTGCAGCTTGACGACTTTGACGCGCGGACGCGCTGCTTTCAGCAGCGGCGTCAACCGGTCGATGAGCCGAACCATGCCGTTGACGATCAGCAGGTAGTCGCGCCGCCACAAGCGTGCCGCTGACAGTGCGTCGTCGAGTAACGGGTCCATATTCGTCGTCAGCACGAGATCGAAGCACTTCTCGGCACACAGCGTCGCGAGCGCCTGATAGCCCGGGGTGATAGCGGTCTGAGGTTGCGTCTGCAGGTATCGAGCGAGCTGCCGGTAAACCCCGTCGGGCGACTCCGATTGGATGTACTCGTAGAACTTCTCCCTGTGGTCCTTATAGCCAAGGAATTCGATCAGTGCGTCCAGTGTGGGGATGCCGGCCGCTGCCGAAGCGCCGGCGCCCAGGAGCAATACCGGAGGTTCCCCGTCCTTGCGCCGTGTCCCCAGGTCTGTGACAAGTTGATCAAAGCTTCGCTCAACCATGAGTCACCAGACCATGTCGGCAAGACGAACACGGACTGCCTTCCCCGCCATGAGGCTCCTTCGCTGGTTGAGCGGCCCGACCACTGCGACGACCAACCTTAATGACGCAGCAAGCTGCCTTGAGCAAAATCGACAAAGCGGCCGAGACGAACATCTCTGCGACCTGCGCGGCGATCGCGGTAGATCCTGCGAAATCCATTGCCGTGCCCGCGCTTCCGCCGTGAGGCGAGCGACTGGGAATGCGGTGACGGTGCCGGCGCCAATCGGTGAAATTAGCGTACAGCCGGCAATACCGCCCGGCACATGCTGATCACGCCATTACTCTGTCATGACGCAGTCCGCAAGAATCGACTGACCAAGCTTGCAGGAGGGATGGCTTTGGGACCTTCAGCTTGGGCGATCAGGGCCCCGTGGTGGGCGCGCTGGCTGGCGTATGCCGCCATGATGGCAGCCGGGCTCGTGCTTATCGGTCCCGCGCTATTCCCGGGGTATGTCAACGCAGCCGATTGGCCATGGAAACTGCTTGCGGTGGCTGGGTTCAGCCTGATGTTCGCCGCCGCCATTCAGGTCATCCAACATCCTGCCTACCGCACCTACGCCCGAGCTCTGACCGGCCTCAGCTTCCCGCGGTGCCGGCAGGCCACAAAAGCAGTGCGGCGCGGGACGGTCCCGCCCGACCCCGCTGTTTTGGCGGCGGCGGTGCGGGTCGGAGCCCTGAGCCGGGCCTATCTGGATCGGGTGTCGAAAACACAGCGCGGGTGGAGGTGGGTGCTCCCCGGCTGCTACCTCGTCATCGCAGTGCTTGACTTTGTCAGCCATGACAGGCGAAAAGTTCTGCTGTGGCTCGGATTCGCGCTGTATTTTGCGGCTTACTTCGTATGGATTAACTTCCAGGCGCGGCGAATCGCGCGACACGTCGAGCGACTGCGGACGGCCGCCGCCGACATTCCCGCCGCCGCAGCACTCGCCGAGACAACCGGGACCACTTCGATACCGCCGCGCCGTGTGTGGCCGATCGTCCTCGTCGTGGTCGTTACGCTGATCGGCTTCGGACTCGCCGAATACCTTTGGGGATCAAGGGAACATCGGACGGCCTCACGCGCTACGGCGCAGGACTGCCGCACCGCCGACGAGGCGCTGCACTTTCTTCACCAACACGACGACATGCTCAACTCGCGGCTGATCACCATGCGTGAGCCGGGGCTAAATGCCTACCAGGAGTGGTCCAGCCAGTTCTACACCTACGCTCACAGCGTGTCCAACCCCGCCATCGCGCAACACCTGGACCGAGTCGCCGAACTGTCTGCGCAAGAGGTGGCCGTGGTGCAGGATCTCCGCGCCGAGTCGATTGCCAGCCCGTCACCCGACGTCATCCGGGAACACGAAAAAGCTTACGACACATCACTACTTGAGATGTTCAACGAAGTTCAATCCGCCACCGCGGCCTGTGACCCGCACAGTCGAGCAGGCGGCGGCTAGCACTGCCGCTCAGCGTAATTGCTCTTTGGGGCGTGGCTAGGCAGCCTCAAACGGCCAGCCACTGAATGCGGTAGGACTCGCCTCACCGCTGCTGGTGTGTTGGCGGCGTGCAGTCCGTCCACCGGCCGTTCTCGCGGATAGCCGTGCTGGAGCTATCGACCACCTTCGGTGGGTTGGTGAAGATCGTGACGGTGAAGGATCCAGCGACTGTCGCGGTGTCGCTGGCGATCTCGATGCGGTCGATCCGGTCCAGGGTCGTGAAGGTTCCCTCCTGTTCGACGCGTTGAATCGCGGTTCGGTACTGAGCCACATCGCCGTTGATGATCGCTTGTGCGACGGCCCGGACGGCTTCCCTAGAGGCCGGGGCCAGGCCGGTGAGTAACTTGTCGGTGGCCGCACCAACTCCGAGTTGGCGCAATTGCTCTGGGGGACCGAAGAAGTCGATCTGCAGGAACGGGTCAGAATCCTCCCTACGCTGGACCTCGTCTTGATATTTCGCGCAAGTCAACGCGATCTGTTCAGCAGCGTCATGCCGGCTGAGCGCACTGAGCAGCCGGGTGTACAGCTCGCGCAGTTGACGCTTGTCGGTGTCGTCACTGCTCGCCGACACCGCGGTCGTGGCCGATGTCGATGTCGTGGGCGCCGCGTTGTCCGTGCGGCATCCTGCCAATGTGCAGCCCGTCAGAAGCACAAGCGCCGCAACGCACCTCACGAGCCGATCGGGGTACTCTGCGGCGGCCGTGGCCATGGACAAACCATAACTGCGCAGACCAACACCGCCAGTCACCAATTGCGTAGAATCCCGACGCAGATGACCGACGCTGAACCCGAACCCATCAAGCCACGAATACCGTTCACACATAACGTATCGAGCGTGCACATCGTCCTACGTTCGCTGCTGATCGGCACCGGGGCCATCCTTTTCTCGCTCAGCGGGTGCGCTCAGCACTCAGACCATCCTCCACCGGCGCCGCCCCCATCAGCACTGGCCTCAAAAACACTGAACGGGACCTACACCCTCTTCTCGGACGGCCGCCAACAGGCCGTCAACGGTCAACCGCGGCCAGGAGGCGTGCCCAGCACAACGACCTGGCGCATCACCCCATGCGGTCACGCGTGCGCCCGCGTGACCTCCTCGCTGAAATGGACGACCGAATTGCACCTGATCCAAAACACCTGGCAGGCAACCCGCAAACTCGACATCGATTGCGGCGCTGGACCATCCACGATCACCTATGCCATCGAGGCTGACACGCTCACCGGAACCCTCTCCAACTACATCCCCCGCGGAACGTTCCCAAGCGTTGTCGTAGAGCCAGCGAAACTGACTAACAACTAAGTCCCCGCCACGTCGTGATTGCACACAAGGGTTGTCGGTGAAATGGCCAACACCTAACTGCGATGTCCAGCGCGCCTTGAACCCGACTACATATCCGAGATGCAAGGCGGCTTCTCGACCTGGGCGGGGTGACCCAGCTGCGTTGCCGGCGGGTCCACATGCGGCGGCGCGGGCGTGGCCGGTGCGCTCGGAGCCGGCGGTGCTGCGGCCGGCGTGTGCTGGGCAGGTGGTGGCGGCGCCGGTTGGCTCGGAGGCGGTGGCGGTGCGGCGGCCGGGTTATGCGCGGCCGGTGGTGCGGGATGGCTCGGAACCGGTTGCGACGGAGCCGCCGCCGGAGCCGTGTGCTGGGCGGGCGCCGCGGCGTGACCGCTGTCGGCCATTGGGCCGGCGCCGTTGCCCGAACCAAATCCCGGCAGGCCAGGAGCTGACCCGGGCCCGGATCCCCCACCGCCCGAGCCAGTTCCTCCGCCGATGCCCGGTGCGGCCGCCCCCACCTGCTGAGACACCTGTTGCGCGGTCTGCGGCTGCGGTTGCTGGACGGGAGGCGGCTGCTGATCCGGCTGCGGTTTGTGCGGCGGTTCGTTGTGCTGCTGTTCCTGCGGCGGCGGGTGCTGCTGTTGGGCCTGTTGGGGTGGCGGGTTCATGTGCTGGGCGTCGGGGGTTTGAGCCAGCGTCGTTGGCGGCGGAGTAGGTGTCGGCGCCGGCTTGGGCTGCACATTGCCCATCGGCTTGATGACCGCCGAGGCGGTGGCGATCGGCCCGATGACCGCAGCGGTCCCGAGGCTGGCCCCCGCGCTGCCCATGTTCCCCACCGCCGACAACGCGCCGGAAGCCGCCTTGCCCAGGGACTCGGGTATCGCCTTGATCGTGTCGTTGTTCATCGCGTCGCGGGTCTGCAATGCCGCCGCGCCGGTAGTTGCGGCTGCCTGCAGGGCAGGACCCCGTCCGGCGAGCTCCGCGGACATCGTGGCCATCTTGGACTGCATCCCGGCGGACACCAGCCCGGCGGCCGCATCGACCGGGGAACTCGGCTTGGGGATCGGCGCCGCGGCCAGCGGCGGCGTCGCGGAAGTCTCCATGTGGGCGGCAACCGTGGAGGCCGCCGCCAGCAACGACCCCGGCTGCACATGCACCGTCACATCAGCCACGACTCGCCACCCCTTCGTTCTCCTGCCACACCCCGCCGCCCGAAGGCCAGAGCTCGGCCTCCAGATTGATCTGCGCGATCACGTACTCGATCTCAGGATACTTCGGCGTGCGGTCGCGCCACATCGCCAACAGCTCGCACACTCGCGCCAAATTGTGGTGCGCGCGGGCATAGGGCGATGCCCCATCGGACTCCAGCATCCGGCCCGGCCGATGGGCCGCACTGTTCGCCGCCGCGGTCAGATGCTCCATTTCCAACTCGTTCCAGCGCTCCTCTGACACCGCCACCCCCCGGGTCAGGGCGTGCAGGATCTCCCGAATCACCGGCGGCACAGTCAAATCCCGCAGCGGGCCAGTCCGTTCCAACACCTTCTGCGCTGCGGCCAGCGTCGCCTTCCACGTTTCCGACCGGTCGGGCGGGTTGGGACCGCCGACGTCGGTCACCCGGGCATACAACGCCGCATCGAACGTCTCCAACCGATGCACATGGCGTTCGTCGAGCTCCGATGGTTCTGCATCGCGCGGGATCGGCGACGTCATCAACGAGCAATCCTCGAAATGCACCACACCCGCGTCGCGGGCCGGCAGCGAGGATCCCCCCTGACTGTTCGACGCCGCGAGCGCGTACAACTTGATGTTCGGGTTGTGATCGGCCAACAGCTCCGCGTAGGCCAACATCGGCTGCGCGGGATTGGCCCAGGCGAACCAGCGAGCCCGAAAAGCGTTGGTCAGCCCAGGATTCGAGTACAGCGTTCGCGCTGAGCGGGGTAAGAACACTCCGGCCGGGATGTAGCCGGCTCCCTCGCTGCTCACTACCACCGTCTCCACACCCGACGGGGTCTGGAACACACCGACACACCAATCCAGGAACGGATACAAGCGCGAGTCGTGCAGCAGCTGATACACCAGCTGGGTGGCCGAGGCCAACAACGCGTCCGGCAACGCCGAGCGCACCACTTCCCCGGCCGCGGCCGCAGAGGCTCCCACCCCCGAACCCACCACTCCCGGCGGCAGCGGCGCCACCGGCATCGCCGTCGCCGAGGAGATCGTCGGCGTGGACGACGCTGCCGTGGGCGCCCCCGACGCGGGAATCACCGACGCCGCAGAGGCGACGGCCGCGGTCGACCGGGGGATGTCCGACCCAAACGGCGGCAACGGCCCCATCGGCGCGGGCATCGCCGACGCCCCGCTGGCCGGCGAACCCACCGCGGCTCCTGCAGATGCGGCCGGCGGCATCGACGCCGCCGGATTGCCAGTGGCCGCGGACACCGGCGCCGGGCCGGGAACGAAGCCTCCGCTCGGCGCGCCACTGCCCGCGGCCGGCGCACTGGGAGGCGCCGGCGGGGCAGAAGGCATCATCGGGGTCGGCGGCGCGGTGCCCGCACCCAGACCGGCGCTGCTCAAGCCACGGGAAAAGTCAGCCGGTGACGCCAGCGACGAGGCGGGCATGCCGCTGGCCGGGGAGAAATTCCCCAAACCACTCGCAGGAACCCCGCCCGCGCCACCCAGGCCCCCGGGCAGTCCACCGCCAAGACCGCTCAGCGGCAGCGGCGAGCCACCACCGCTCGGCAACCCAGAAAGAGGAGGCGAGCCGGAATTGGGCTGGCTGCCGCCGAAGTAAGAAAGTGGGTTGTCACGATTGGCGGGCTCGCTTGGAGGCTTGCCAGGGCCGCCGCCGGCGTTGGGCGTTGGTTGCGACCGGCCGAATAAATCTGATGGCGTCGTGCCTGGTTGCGACCGACCGAAAGGAGACGACGGCGCCGGGGGCGCTGGATCGCCCGGACCGCGCTCGGGAATCGGTCCGCCTGGGCCGTTATGGGCCGGGATGACGTTTGGCCCGCTGTGCGCTCCGACGATGGAGTCGTCTGGTGACGAATGCGCCTGCCCGCCGCCCGACGGGCCGCCCGACCCGTTCGTTCCGCCTGCACCGCTCGACCCGCCCGAAAGCGCGGTAGCCGGCGTACCCGATTGCCCCAGTTTGGTGCCTTCGTCTCCGATGGCCCCTGCGGCGGCGGTAGTTTTCGCGCTGGCTTCGGATCTGGCCTCAGCCACGATCGCGCTGAGCATTGCCGCCTTGGCTGCGGCGCTGAATGCGCCCCCACCCGAGGACAGGATTTGCTGAATCTCCTGATTGGCTTGGCGGTCAATTTCGTCGAGGTCTTGTTGCAAGCCACTGACCAGCCGTCCGACCTCATCGGCCGAAGCGGCCATGGTGAAGTACTCATCAGCGTGTGACGTCACGGTTTGGGCTGAGCGGTGGCTGGCGTCTACGAAGCCATCGATGGTGTGCCCCGACTGGCCCTCGGCAGGAACGCTGTCGGCGGTGTGGCGAATGGCATCCGCGGACGCAAGTAGGGAGGCGCCCTTCTGTCGATGCATGAGCGCGGCGTCCGCCCACTCCGCCGGATCTGTCATGGGAAACAGACCGCCGATGATCAAAGGCGTGTAAGGCCTTGTGGGAATCGCTACCACTGGACGCCCAATTTATGGCAGACATCAAAGGGACCACCAATTGCGACCAACTTGTCGTTCCACGCCGCGGCGTCAGCGTCGTTCTCGGGGCCGGGACGGATGCTGGAAGCGTAGATGCGTGTGTCGTCGATGAAGCGCTGCAGTGTCCGTGTAAAAAACGGATCGACGTAGGGACTTTGGTCGACGATCGGCTGTATCCGTTTGACCCAGTCCGACACCGAGGCCTGGTAGTCAGGAATGCCCGCATCGCGGGCGGGGGTCCCACTAGGGCCGAGATTCACGAAATTCTTCCCCGTGTCTGCGTTTTCCCGTATCAATGGCGCGATCGCCTCGCACAATTTTCGGTCCGCAGCTGTCGTATCAGTTGATGCCGATGTCGTCGGAGTGCTGGACGATGTGTCGCGATTCGGGGACGTGGTGGGCCGGCTGATCGCGATGATTCCGACCACCAGCGCCACAGTAGCCAGCAGTATCGCCATAGCCAGGCCGCTCGCCACCAGCAATCCGCGTTTGCGCGGCGACGATGGCTGGGGCGGAACAGGACCACCCGGCGGCCCCGGCAGCGGCATGTAGGGCCCCACCGGCGGCGGAGCAACGCCGGGTTGCGAGACATAGGGCGAGGACATACTCCCAGCTTAACGGCCACGCCAATATGCAGCATTCACAATTGGCTCGCGAACGGCTGGATGCAGTCGCCACCAGTTCACTCCCTGGTCCTAAAAGATCGACGCAACCAGTGGCGCATAGGAGGCCGAACCGGTCTCTATTTCTAGTGGTACGCCACCGACCCGATGTGCCAGACCTCGCCGTCTGGTCGGCAAAAGCAATAGCTCCCAGCGCACCAGGTCCAGGGCAGCGACGACCGCCCGGTCGTCGGGGTCCAGCCGTTCATAACGCAACAAATGGCGCTCGTCATCGTCCATACCGCGTTCGACGGGCGACCTCCTCGCGAAACCGGTCGTTGCGTTCGGCCGCTTGGCCTGCCCGGCCCTCCGCTTCCATCGTGGCCAACTGCTCTCGCTGGCGCTGATTGGCGTTTTTGTTCGTACACCAGACCCCGATCAAGCCGCCGATAAATAGCAGCGCAGAGCCTATGAGCCCAACTATTGGGGCGAGCCAGACCGAGGATGGCATCGTCACTTGTCCAACCGCCTCTGTAGTTCCGCTAGACGCTCTGCCCCGTTATCTGCGATGGCGATGAAGCGAACGCGTACTCCAGAATCTTCGACCAGCCTCGAAATATATGACGAGAACATCGATTTGGTATCAAGGTGCAGGTCGATGGCATCTTCAATGAATCCTGCTTTCCAGAGGTTCATGTGGTTGTTGTCAAATTTGTTCCAGGTCACAAGCGTCTGCCGGATCTGGTTGTACACACCAGCCAGGTAGCTCCACTGAGAGGCGAACCGCGCATACAGAGCGACATAGACCGCAGCGAAGATCGGACCAAGCCACTTCACTGTCTTGGATACGTCTGTCTTAAGCTGCCGATGATCGAACTGCCAAGGCAACTTCCACAACTCCCAAGTCCACTCGGCGTAGGTCAGGGTGTTGAGCAACAGGGCGACCGCGTACAAGAGGATGGTGAGCTGCGCGCTGCGCCAAAGGATGACCGTGCCTCCGTTTGGAACCCGTCCGCCGAAGAACATCCACTCGCCAGTAATACCCTTGCCGACACCGCGCCAGAACTTTTTCCAGCATCGCCTCGCTGATGGCCAGCAAGGCCACGACAGCCAAATGATCAGGCGCCCGTTTCTTGCCAACGCACCACATGGCTTCATCGTCCGCTAGCCGCTGTGGTCTTCGACCTTCGCTCCCGGGGCGTGCGTCTTAATTGCCTCAATGCCCTTCTCGGCGTTAGCCTTCGTTTCGTATCCCTGGCTGGCAGCGATAATCTCGCCGTTCGGGGCCTTCAGATGAAACCGGAACTTACCCGCGTGGTCTTTGCTGATCTCAAACTTTGCCGCCATCACGTCTCCTCCGGATCGAGCAGGGCCTAACCGGATCAAGGTAACTCAGATTGGGCGGTCTAATGGACCGAATCATCGGTGATCAAGGGCACCGGTCAGCTACGCTGCCGTCCACCTTGGAAGGTCAGCGAGGAGATTGCGCGATGCGTGTGAAGACGATCATTACAGCATTGTTCATTGGGCTGGGCATCGGCTTATCGCTGGTCCGGGCAACTCCGGCTCGCGCCGGTTGGAATTGTCAACCGGCTTACGGTGGAGTGGAAACCTTATGCACCGACGACGGCGGTAAGCAGATAACCTGCTTCAATTGGGGGCAACAAGCTGGGAAATGCGTTGACATGAGCAACGGCAACGAGGTTCCCCACCCACCGGGAGCGTGAGTAGTGATGCCGCTCTTCGCACCAGCCGATGCCCCACGCCGAACCGCGAATCAGATGACAGGCGCACAGCGGTCACTACGCCGTGTCGCATCGGCTATCGCCATCACAAGTGCTTCCATCGCGATCGGTGCTGCATCACCGGCCCATGCAGGGCCGGAAGGATCGGATTGCCCATGGGGGTATTACCAAGCAGCGTCCGGCGATTGCGTACCGGACCCTAAAAAGGGAACTGCAGATAGGTCGCCCACCGCGATCTGTCGAGATGGTGACTACTCGTACAGCGAGCATCCCCATTCAGGGGGGACGTGCCACGGGCATGGCGGTGTTGCACAGATATTGACGCCATAGAGCAATGGTGTGAAGCCCAGCCGGGCGAATATCGGCAACTGACCCAGCCGCGCGTGACCTCGTTTGTACCATTCGCACCATGCCGTTGAGTCGCGGTCAGGAGTTCGCCGGGTACAGGATTGTCCGGCTGCTCGGGGCGGGTGGAATGGGTGAGGTCTACCTGGCCCAGCACCCAAGACTGCCCCGTCACGACGCGCTCAAGGTCTTGCCTGCCGATGTCTCGGCGGACCCCGAATTCCGCAGTCGATTCAACCGCGAAGCCGATTTGGCCGCCAAGCTCTTTCATCCGCACATCGTCGGCGTGCATGACCGAGGCGAATTCGAAGGCCAGCTATGGATCGCGATGGACTACGTCGAGGGCACCGACGCCGGGCAGTTAATGAGAGCCGAGTACCCGGCCGGGATGTCGGTACAGGATGTGTGCGCCATAGTCACTGCGGTCGCCGGGGCGCTCGATTACGCAAACCAGAGGGGGTTGCTTCACCGAGACGTCAAACCGGCCAATATCTTGCTCACCGAGCCGGAAGATGGCGAACGGCGAGTCCTGTTGGCAGACTTCGGGATAGCCCGCCAACTGGCGGAGGTTAGTGGGTTGACCGCCACCAACATGACCGTTGGCACTGTGTCGTATGCTGCGCCCGAGCAGTTGATGGGTTCCGATATCGACGGGCGCGCCGATCAATACGCACTGGCGGCCACCGCGTTTCACCTTCTCACCGGGTCTCTGCCATATAGGCATTCCAACCCTGTCGCGGTCATCAGCCAGCACCTCAGCGCAGCACCGCCGAAGCTCAGCGACCTGCGCCCAGAGTTGGCGCATCTTGATCCCGTGGTGTCAAAGGCCTTAGCCAAAGAACCCGGTGACCGATTCGACAGGTGCCGCGGGTTCGCCGCCAAACTTAGTGACCGAGCCCATTTCGACCCGGAGAGCGCTCGTTCGACCGAGGCGAGCATCACCGTCAAGGCACCTCGCGCGGGGACGCAGACACAACTCAGAGTTGCCAAGACACATGGAGGACCCGCCAAGCAAGATTCGCCTTCGGATAATGAGCCAGCACTGGGTGCGCCGGCAAAACGGCGGCACGGTCGCCTGGTGTGGGCGGCCCTGGTGGTGCTGCTGCTGTGCTCGACCGTTGTTGCCGTGGTGTGGTTTTCGGCCAGGCCCAACCGCGATCCATCGGCACGGCCGGTGCTGCCCGCGGCCCCTACGACCAGCGCGGCGCAACAGCCCACGGCCGCAGCGCCCCCGGTCACGGTCACCGTGACACCAACCCCGTCTGTCACCCCGTCCGCGGCCCAGCCAGCGCCGTCTGTGATGCCGTCCAGCGCTGCGCCGACGCCAGTGCAGTTTTCGGCCGCCGATCAAAAGTTTTTCGGCCTGCTGCGAGGTATGGGGATAAGCATTTCGACCGCTGACGCCGCAGAGTATGCGATCGAAAAGGGACACGCGGTGTGCGACCACGTGGCCAGCCATCCCGACGCCGGGGTCGGGAGCACGATCCTGGACGAGTGGATTGCAAGCACGACGATCTATGACCTCGGCACCGCTGGCCAGTTCGCGCTCTACTCAGCGGAATCCTATTGCCCGCAGCGCGTGTCACCCGATTACTGACCGGTTGACAACGGAACAGACACGACAACCCCCTTATCGACGGTTGAGCCGGTGCTCGACCCAATCGAGGTGTACGCAATCAAGATCAAAATGCACATAGCCCAAGCTTTGTGGAATGAAATCGCTTGTCTGCGTTACCTTTTAGGCAACACGGGCTAGTCTAAGGCCCGACGTTTTGCAGCATTGCCTTCGCAATTCTTGCGGCGTCATCGGTGGCCCAGCTCGGGTTGCTATAACCGGGCACGGTGTCGGTGGTGTCGGTGGTAGGCACTGCGCACGCGCGGGTTTCGACGACCACGTTCTCCGCTGCCCCCATCGCCTGCTGACAGGCATCAGCACTGTTTTCACCGGCCGGCGATGCCATCGGCACGGTGATCAGATCTCCCTGGCGCTTCACCGTTCCCAACGTGTAACCCCGCCCGTTCTCAAATCCGAGGCTGACGTCGACATCGCCTTGACCGCACGTTTCCCACTGCGCTTGCGAGGATTTCAAGAATTGCTGGGCCTGCTCAGCGGAGGACAACACCGCGGCAGTTTGTTCCAGGTGATACGGCCCCCCACCGGCAAGAGAGCTGGCGTACAGGTTTCCGAAGATCTGGATCTTGATCGCGGACGGATCAACAGCGGCGAACGCCGCATGCTCTCCGGTGAAGGCCACTCCCACACAGGATGCAGGTTTGACCTGACCCGAATGATCTTCCATGCCATACGAAGTCAACGTGATCGCCAGCCCGCCGCCTCCACCACCGGCTGCCGGGTCACTGCTGACCGTAACCCCCAGCAGGTTGCTGAGCTGCGTCGCCGACAGCAGGACCTGATCGAGCGCCTTCGGTGAGAATGAGGGCGGCGGCGGTGGCTGAAGCGTTTTCGTCGACGACGCCGGTGCAGGCATTTCCACCATAGAGGTTGTGGGACTGGCTGATTCCTGCGCGCCGGGGGCGGCCTGCCGTTCCCATGGTCGCCAGTTGGCGATCAGCCCGGCGGTCAGAACCACCGCACCGACCGATGCGGCTGCGACAACCCAAGGCGTCCTTGCCTTCTTGCTGGTTCGGTGAACCTGGGCCGGTGCTTCGGCGGGCTTGGGAGCGGCCACGCTGATCGGCGCCGGCACGCCGGTCGGATTGAGTTGTTCGCGCAGGGCCTGTGCGAAATCGGCGCAACGCCGGAACCGGTCTTGCGGCCGCTTCGCCAGGCCGATGGCCAGCACCGGGTCGAGGTCGGCAAGTTCACGACGTCGGTCTGCCAGCGCCGGCGGTGGCACGTTGACGTGGCGGGTGGCGACGACCACCGGGTTGGAATCCGGGAACAGGTGAGAACCGGTGAGCAGATGAAATGCGGTGGCCGCCAACGAATATTGGTCGGCGCGGCCGTCCATGTCTTCGCCCAGCAACTGCTCGGGCGCCGAGTAGGCCACCGTGCCCACCGTCATGTTCGTCTGCGTTATCCCGCTGATGTCGTTGACATTGCGAGCGATTCCGAAGTCGGTCAACAGGATTCGCTGCTCACCCTCGTCTTCCACACGAGTAGCCATCACATTGGCCGGCTTGACGTCGCGGTGCAGCAGGCCTTGTTTGTGGGCGTGATCTAACGCTCCTGCCACCGCCGTCACGATGCGCGCGACCTCCTCAACCGGCATCCCATCCTGATATCGATCAGCCAGCAGCCGAGCGGCATCGAGTCCGTCGACGAAGTCCATCGAGATCCACAGTTGTCCCGCCTCCTCCCCGCGGTCATGTACGCCGACGATATGGGGATGCCACAGTGTCGAGGCCAGGTCGGCTTCCCGCATGAAACGAGCCCGGTAATCGGCGTCTGCCGACCAGTCGTGAGGAAGGAGCTTTAGTGCGTCACGGCGCGGCAACCGCGGATGCTGGGCGAGATAGACCTCCCCCATCCCTCCCGATCCCAGCAGCCGAATGATCTTATATCCGGCAAAAGTCTGCCCCCCACTAAACGGCATGGACGAATGATAGGGGGTTGATCGAAAGCTGTGGCGAAGTTCCGAAACCCCTGCCGACTCCGATCAGCTTTGCGGCACACCATCCAGCGTCGCGTGAACTCACTGCGCGACGACCGCTTGGCCCTATTTCCACTATTAGCAGCAGCTCCCGACTACTCGTCGCCGCTCGGGAATAGGCTGAATGTCGTTGCCTCGCAACGGGTTTTGGAGCAGCCCGACGTGCTAAACCGTCTCAGGTCGCTGCGGTCCGACCAGTTGATTTATTTGTGTCGAGGAGCGCGACCGGAACCATTTTCGTCCGCTTCGGTTCGTCTCCAACGACTTCAGTAGTGAACAGGTTCTCAAACGGTCTGCCGGGCGCAACGATTCGATCCTTCAGAAAGTCTTTATCGCGACATAGCTTGGCGCCGGCGAGCGTCCCGTACCCGAACGAACCAGCGATGATTAGAACTTGGCGATCTTTGTTAAGCGGATTCGGCATTTGCTTAATAGCTCCGGCATCCGTCCTAATCCCACTTCCAACGCTTTTCGGGTATACGTCTCCGGCTAGCCGGTCTGTTATTGACACATCATTTTGTCGGTCGCTGAAGGTGAATCTGCCAGGCACCCGAAGCAAGACTTCTTTAGTTGCCTCGTTGGCATCCGGGCCCCCGATGAGTATCAGGTCAAATCCCTCCGAAAGAGCGACTGCGGGTTCGGTCGAGATGAGAGTCGGCAGTCTGCCCAGTCCACTCTCAACGAAGATGGCTTGAAGCTCGACGAGCGCTCGAACCTCCCCGACGCCCGGCAGCCCGGGCATATCTCGCGGGAATAGCCTAAGAAAACAGCCCTCGGTTCGGTGGTGCCATATCAGCCTTAGCGGTGTGAATGAAATCAGACTGTAGGTCGGTCGCATGATCGAGTTGTGACTGAAAGTCTTTGAGCTTGGCGGCATCTAGCTGGATCTTAAAACCAGGAATGTCCCTCGGAGTGATCTCGAAAACGTGGAGCATCTCGCCGTAC
>Ga0335075_10001621_pt1 | contig 36866 bp, 28 predicted proteins | sample Lox_Sample_24_FD_206723 | JGI IMG/M metagenome (GOLD analysis project Ga0335075, IMG submission 206723) | Soil microbial communities from Loxahatchee National Wildlife Refuge, Florida, United States - Lox_Sample_2.4 | ecosystem: Environmental > Terrestrial > Soil > Wetlands | place: USA... | reverse complement strand
CGGCTGAAGACCCATTTCGCGTTGCGCCGTCAGGAAGCCGCCGAGCGCTACGGCGATTTCGAGGGCCTTCGCGACGTCGGCAAAGCAATCCGCGATCACGCCATCGCCAATCTCGACACGCTGCTGGAGACGTTCGAACGCAACGTCATCGCGCGCGGCGGCCAGGTGCATTGGGCGCGCGATGCAGCCGAAGCACGCACGATCATCCTTGGCATCCTGCGCGATGCGAATGCAAGGACCGTGACCAAAGGCAAATCGATGGTCTCGGAAGAGATTGGCCTCAACGCCTATCTCGAGGCCAACGGATTGATCCCGGTCGAAACCGATCTCGGCGAATACATCATCCAGCTCCGCAAGGAACCACCGAGCCACATCATCGCGCCAGCGTTCCATCTTCACAAAGAGCAGGTCGAGAAGACTTTTCGTGAAGCGCACACAACACTCGATCCGAACCGGTCGCTGGACGAGCGTCAGGCATTGGTTTCCGAAGCGCGCACGATGCTGCGAACGTCGTTCGATGCTGCGGATGCCGGCATCACGGGTGCAAACTTCCTGAGCGCGGCCGAAGGCGCGGCGGTGATCGTCACCAACGAAGGCAATGGCGATCTGACGCGGCTTCTGCCTCGCACGCATATCGTGCTCACCGGCATCGAGAAGATCGTGCCCAATCTCGGCGACGTCGCAGTGCTGCTGCGGTTGCTGACGCGCTCGGCGACGGGACAGGAGATTTCGTCCTATGTCTCGATCATGTCGGGGCCGACGGGCGAACATTCCAACAGCGCATTTCATGTCGTGCTTCTGGACAATGGGCGCTCCAAGCTGCTCGGCACAAAAGCGCAGGATGTTCTGCGCTGTATCCGCTGCGCGGCGTGTCTCAACCATTGCCCGATCTATGGCGCGATCGGCGGGCACGCCTATGGCGCGACCTACCCCGGGCCGATCGGGGCGGCGCTCAATCCGGGGCTGATCGGCGACAGCGCCTACCATCATCCCAATGCTTCGACCTTCTGCGGACGTTGCGCGGAAGTCTGTCCGGTGAAGATCCCGCTGCCGACGATCATGCGGCACTGGCGCGCGAAGGAATATGCCGATGGGCTTGCGCCGAAGGCGATGGTCGCAGGGCTTGGGGTTTGGGCGTTCGCGGCGAAGCGGCCAGCGCTATATCGCTTCGTCACAAAGATCATGGCGCGCCTGTTGAAGCTCAACAGCCGCAACGGTGCGGTGCATTCGCTACCGCTGATGCGTGGCTGGTTCGCGGTGCGCGATTTCCCGGCGCCACAGGGTAAGACTTTCCAGGAGCTGTGGCGTGAGCGCACGTGACGATATCCTCGCGTCGATCCGTTCGCGGACGCGGGCCGCCGCGTCAAAGCCTGATCCATACGCTGCACCTTCCATTACCTCCGATCTTGTCGGCGCGTTCGTGATCAAAGCTGAAGCCGTGAACACCGAAGTGCGGATATTGGAACGCGAGGATGAAATTCCAACGGCGATTGCGGAGATTCTGCGCGCGCACAATCTCGCGGCGCGGATTCATCTGCCGCCGAACAGCGATGTCGCGGGATTGGACGCGCTCACCATCCTGCGCGATGCGCCGGGGCCGGACGATACGGCCGTGACGCGCGCGCCGCTGGCGATTGCGGAGACCGGAACGCTTGTACAGCCATCACGCGATGGCTCGCCGGCATCGTGGCATTTCCGGCCGGGGTTTGAGATTGCGATCCTCAAAGCCTCGGACATCGTTGGGCATTTCGAGGATGCGCTTCAAAAGCTGAAAACGCAGGCTTTGCCGCCGACGATCAACCTGATCACCGGGCCATCGCGCACCGGCGACATTGAACAGACTTTGGAACTCGGCGCGCACGGACCGAAGGCGCTGGCCGTGCTGATCGTCAGGGATTGATGCCCAACTCCCGCCGCGCGAATTCGCCGACCGCCTTGTAGTCCGCCTTGCCGTTTGGGGCGCGCAGATTCACACCGGCGATGAGGATGCGCTTTGGCGTTTTGTAACCGGCGAGCTGGCCGCGCACATGCGTACGTAGATCAGATTCATTGAAAGAAGAGCCCGGCGACAGCACGACCACGCCGGTGACGGCTTGACCCCATTTCTCATCAGGCACGCCGAGCACCAAAGCATCGTCGATCGAAGGATGCGTCTTCAGCGCTTCCTCGACCTCTTCCGGAAACACCTTTTCGCCGGCGGTGTTGATGCAGTTGCTGCCGCGGCCGAGCAATGTGACTGAACCGTCCTGCTCCACGCGCGCGAAATCGCCGGGGACGACGTAGCGTTTGCCTTCGATGATGCGGAAGGTCTTCGCGGTCTTCGCCTCGTCCTTGTAATAGCCGAGCGGTTGCGGGCCGCCGAACGCGACCAGGCCGCTCTCGCCGGGGCCGACGCGCTGGTCGTGCTCGTCGATCACGATGGCGTATTCGGTGAGCTGGAAATCGGCGGTCTTCACATGGCCGTCCTTGCTCGCCATCGACACGCCCATGCCCATCGCCTCGGTCGAGGCGAAGCTGTCGGTGATCACCACAGCGGGCGCGTGATTGATGAGACCGTCTTTGACCTCCTCTGTGAACATCGCGCCTGACGACGTGATGCCCGTGAGACTGGAGAGATCGTAGCGGCCCGGCGCTTCATCGAGCGTACGCAGCATCGGCTTTGCGAACGGATCGCCGACGACGGAGATTGATGTCACTTTGTGTTTCGCGGTCGCGTCCCAGATTTCGGCGGGATCGAAGGTGTGGCCGTCGACCGTCACCACGCATCCACCACCGAGGAAACAGGTGAGCGTGCCCATCAACCCCGTGCCGTGCATCTGCGGACACGCGGGCAGAACGCGCGGCACCACCGGCGTCATCTTCACAAGCTGGCCAAACGCCTCGAGCGACGGCGGCATGTAGCCGGTCAGCCGCTCGACACGGTTCAGCCAGAGCTGCATCAGGTCGCCGTGCTGATAGATCACGCCCTTCGGCATGCCGGTCGTGCCGCCGGTGTAGATGAAGAGCTGGTCGTCCGGCGAGCGTTCGATGCCGAGCGGCGAACCGTCGCCTTTCGTTGCCAGCGTCTCGTAGCGCTCGGCAAACGATGCGACCTCCGCGCCGTTCACTTCGATGAAGGTCTTCACCTTCGGCAATTGGTTGTGGATCTGCGCGATCGCGTCGCGGAATTCGGAATGATAGATCAGCGTCTGCGCATCCGAATTGTCGAGGATGTAGCGCACCTCATCCGGCTTGTAGCGGTAGTTGATGTTCACATGCGTCAGCCGCGCCAGGAAACACGCGCCCAGCGCCTCGGTGTATTCGGCGGAATTGCGCAGGTAGAACGCAACCTTGTCCTTCGGCTTCGCGCCGCGCGCGATCATCGCGCGTGCGAGATTGTTCATGCGGGGCATCGCCTCGCCCCAGCTGATGACATGATCGCCATGAATGGTGAACGGCGACGTGGACGGAACGACCGTCGCAACAGTTTCCAGAACGTCACCGTAATTCCAGGGCATCGTGTTCCTCTACGCGCGAACTGCTGCGGCGATGTTGCTGACTGAGCGGTTCTTGATCCAGTGACTGTCGATATTCTTGCGGAAATGCGCCGGGCGATCTTTCAGATGGTTCGTCGCGAGCCACAGCCGCTTGAAGTGGCGCTTCTGCCCCGCGGCCGCATCGTCTTCGTAAGACGAGCGCCCGTGCAGCACATGGTAGTTGTTGATGAACTGCATCTCGCCGGGCTGCAAATCCATATAGACGTTGTATTTCGGATCTCGCGCCATCGCGCTCACCGTATCGAGCGCTTCGTGCACCAGCGGCGAGAGGCGCGGCGCATCGGCGTGGCGCTGCGACGCGCGGATGTATGCCGGGATGAAACGGATGAAGAAGCGGTCCGCATGCTCCGTGAACACAGGGAACATGTAATAGGGCTTAGTGCCCGGCGCCTGTTCGCCGCGCGTATCGTAAGGCTGCGGCGCGAACAAAACTTCGGCGAGATCGGGCCGCGTGCGTACCAATTCGTTGTAGATCGCAACTGCATTGGCGACGCAGGAAAGCCCGCCGCTCTTGGCTTTGCGCAGGCACATCAGCCCGATCACATCGGCGCCATCGGTGTGATAGTCGAGCGCGATCTGGCCAAGCTCGTTGCCGCGGAAGGTCGGATCGGTGACCGATTTTCCCTGATCGGTCACGTCGCCCATCACATGGCCCTTGGCGTTCTGCGGCCAGGGATCGCCGAGATGCAGCCCGATGCCCCAATAGAGCATCGTCAGATCGTCGTCGCTGTAGCGCGTGTGATCGAGCGCCGAGATGCGTGTGAAGCCGCGGCCATCGATCAGCTCACGCTCGATGCCTTCCAGCTTCTTTGCCAGAACGTCGAGCGGGAAATGCTCCCGCCCGATATCGAGCAGATTGTCCGAAACCGATTTCGCCTCAGCCAACGCCACATCGAGCTCGCGATGATCGTCATCAGTGAGCGTCACCGTCCACACCGACGGATCGGCGACATCTTTCGAGGTCCAATTAATGTGGGTTTCGAGCGGTTTCACACCCATCCCCCAATTTCACCATGGCCGCCCCTGAGGCGGCCACCCAGCGCGACCGCGTCTGCGGTCGCAAAAAGACTCACGCGGAGACGCGGAGAACGCAGAGAAGAAAGGTGACTCCGCGAACTCCGCGTCTCCGCGTGAAATATCTTCTTTTCGCTCGCTGACGCTCGCTGGCTGGGTGGCCGGGTCAAGCCCGGCCATGGTGAGGGTTTGGGCATTACGCTTGAGGCCCTCGCACGAGTTTGCCCGCGAGCACACCCGTCGCTTCACCATTGCGATAGGCGACCTGGCCGGAGACGATCGTCGCGTCGTAGCCGTTGGCGCCTTGCAGCAACCGCTTGCCACCGGCCGGAAGATCGAAGGCCATCTTCGGGGCCTGCACCTGCAGCTTGTCGAAGTCGATGATGTTGAGGTCGCCTTTCTTGCCTGCAGCGATGACGCCGCGATCCATGAGGCCCACCGCACGCGCGGTATCCGACGTCTGGCGTTTCACCAGATAGCCGAGATCGAATTTGCCTTTGGCGCGGTCGCGGCCCCAATGGGTCAGAAGATATGTCGCGAAGCTCGCATCCGAGACGATGCCGACATGCGCGCCGCCGTCGCCCAACCCTTGCACGGTGTTGGGATGCGCAATCATGTCGTGGCAGCAATCGAGATTGAAGTCGGTGTAATTGGCGAAAGGCGAGAACAGGAACGCGCGGCCTTCGTCCTCCAACAGCATGTCGAAGGCGATGTCCTGCGCCTCGCGGTTGCCGCGCGCGGCCATCGCGGCGAGCGATGTTTCCTTCGGCGGCTCGTAGTTCGGCGGATCGCCGAGCGGGAAAATCTTGTCGAACGCCATCACGCGGCGCGCGAGCGGATGCGTTTGCTTGGCTTCGGTCTCGGCCAGCATGCGCGCGCGGAAGGATGGATCGCGCATGATGCGCACCTTGTCGGCGAGCGATTTGTCCTTGATCTCCGCGAATGTCTCATGCGCGATGAACGGATTGATCGTGCCCTGGAGACCGAGCAGCAACCCGATGGGACGTGGCGCGACCTGGCCGCGGATCGCGAGCCCGTCCTTCGATGCCTGTTCGATCAGGCCGAGCAGACCGCGCCAGCCATCCGAGGACGATCCGGCCTGCGCCAGTGACAACGACAACGGACGGCCGGAGCGTTCGACCAGGCGGCGGATCATCGCGAACTCGGTCAGCGGATCGGGCGAGTCGAAATCGGAGATCAGTTCCATCACGCCGCGGCCGGCATCGGCGATACCCATCGCGATGCCCATGAGCTCGGCTTCCTCGGCGCGCAGGCCCGGCGTCGGTTCGCCTTTCACACTTTTGTGCAGGATGGTGCGCGAGGTCGTGAAGCCGATGGCGCCGGCCTGCATCGCCTCTTTGGTGAGATGACGCATCTTCGCGATGTCGTCTTCGTTGGCTGGCTCGATGGCCGCGCCGCGTTCGCCCATCACATAGACGCGCAGCGCGCCATGCGCGAGCTGTGCGCAGACGTCGATGTCATGCGGCACCTGTTCCAGCGCATCGAGATAATCGCCGAACGATTCCCAGTTCCATTTCAGGCCTTCGTGCAGCGCGACGCCGGGAATGTCCTCGACGCCTTCCATCAATTCGATCAGCCGCGCGTGATCGCCCTGATGCACGGGCGCGAAGCCGACGCCGCAATTGCCCATCACCACCGTCGTCACGCCGTGCCAGCTCGACGGCGCGAGACGCGTGTCCCACGTCGCCTGACCATCGTAATGCGTGTGGATGTCGACGAAGCCCGGCGTGACAAGCTTGCCTTTGGCGTCGATCTCTTCCGCACCTTTGCCGGAGATTTTCCCGACGGCGGAAATCTTGCCGTTCGTCACCGCGACGTCGCCTTCGTACAGCGCGCCGCCCTTGCCGTCGGCGATATTGCCGCCGCGGACGATGAGATCGTGATCCATCACTTCAACCTTTCGAATGCGGACATGGCCGCCGCAGTCTTTTCCCAGATGACCATGTGACCGGCTTCGGGGATCGCGGCGAGTTCGGCGCCTTTGATGCCCTTCTTGAACGCCTGCGCGTACACCGGTGGCACGAGCCTGTCGCTGTCACCCCAGATGAGCAGCGTCTTCGCGCGGATGCGATAGAGGCGCTGTGCGAGGCCGCGCTCCGGAATCGGGAACAGGAGTTTTCCCGCCATGCCCAGCTGGCGCGCGTTGGTGACGAGGAAGCCTTTCAGCCATTCCGGATCGTCGAACGCCACGCCTTGCGTCATCAGCGCGGCGCCCGCTTCGACATTGTGGAACAGCAGCGGCGGATATTCGTACGGCACCAGCGAGAAGATGTCCGGGATCGGATGATCGTCGAGCCAAAGCCCCGCCGGCGCGATCAGCGCGAGGCGCGAGAAGCGGTGATTGTCCAGCGCCGCCATCTCCGCCGCGATCATGCCGCCCATCGAATGACCGGCAAGGATCGGGTCTTTCAGGCCCAGCGCATCGACGACATCGAGTGTGTGCAGCGTGATGTCGAGCATGTCGCGCAGCTCGCCGCATTCCTCGCTGTCGCCATAGCCCGGCAAGAGCGGCGCATAGACGTGATACTTCTCCGCCAGCGCGGCGAGGAACGGATCCTTCGCTTCCAACCCACCTGCACCGTGCAGGAAGACCAGCGGCTGGCCGTTGCCGCCTTCGTAATAGCGGACCGGAACGTGTTGGGTTTGGATCGTTTTCAGTTCCATCTTCAGTTCCCTATTCGTCATGGCCGCCCTTGGCCGATAGCGACAGCGTATCGGCGCCATCCAACTTATTTGCGCTCGCGGACGCTCGCTTGATGGGTGGCCGGGTCAAGCCCGGCCATGACGAGTTTTTAAACATCACTCCGCCGCCATCGCTTCACGCGGCAATGAACCCGGCGTCACTTGCTTGATCGGGTGACACCAGAAGCGGCCGTCGTCGGCGTATTCGGGGAACAGGCCGCGCAGCTTCGGCATTACCTTCTCTGCGAACAGCTTGGTCGAATACATGCACTTCTCTTTCGGCATGTCGCCGACATGCATGAGGCAGAAGATGTTTCCGACATGCAGGCCCTTGATCAGATCCTCCATGCGCTGACGCACCGTCTCCGGCGAACCGGCGATGACGTGGCCGCCTTCGGTCAGTTCCTTCCAGGTGATTTCGCCCCAGCCGCGCACCGGCGCGTATTGCGACAGGGCACCGGTCTGGATCGTCTTGATCGTGCGATAGCCCGGCGCATCGGCGAAGCCCGCGAAAACATGCAGACAGCGATTGTAGAAATACGAAACGTGTTTCGAATACAGCCGCTCCGCTTCCTCATCCGTATCGGCGACGAGGATCGTCTGCGCAAAGCCCGCGCGATATGGCGACGTATCCGGCGCGTTGCGTTCGGCGACGCGCCTCCAGTAGCCGTCCATCAGCGCTTTGCCGCGGATGTAGCCGCTGAAGCTGAGGTACGAATAGGAATAGGTGTTGTCGATACAGAAGTCGTAGGTCTCGACCGAACCGCCGCCCGGAATGTGCACCGGCATCGGATTTTGAATCGGCCGCGGCCAGATGTTCACATGGCGCAGCTTGTTGTAGCGGCCGTTGAACGCGAACGGCTTCGGCTCGCTCCACGCCTTGCGAATGAGGTCGTGCGCCTCGGCATATTTCTCGCGCGTCAGCGCGGGGATCTGGCCGTAGCAGAAATTCGTGTCCATCGACGTGCCGACGGGAAAACCCGCAACCAGCCGCCCGCCCGAGATGCAATCGAGCATCGCGAATTCCTCCGCCACGCGCACCGGCGGATTGTAGAGCGCGATCGAATTGCCGAGCACGACAAGGCCCACATCCTTGGTGCGCCGCGCGAGCCCCGCCGCGATGATGTTCGGAGACGGCATGATGCCGTAGCCGTTCTGGTGGTGCTCGTTCACGCCGATGCCGTCGAAGCCCAGCGTGGACGCGTATTCCAGAAGGTCCATATAGGTGTTGTAGACCTCGTGGCTCTTCACCGGATCGAACAGCTTGGAGTCGATATCCACCCACACCGAGCGGTTCTTCTCCCGGAAGTCGTCCGGCAGATACGGCCACGGCATCAGGTTGAACCAGGTGAATTTCATCGCGCGTCTCCCGGTGTCCGGCACTTTTCGTGCTCTCGTCCGGGAAATTCTGATCGTTTGTCAGTTCGTTGGCAATTCGCCAGTCCGGGAGCTTCCGTAACGAAAGCCGCGCTTCGGCGAGCAATGTCCGAAGGATGACAGCCTGCTCATGCGCCGGGGTGCGCGCGTAATGCATCGCGCCCGCGAGCGCCGACATTTCGCGCGTGATGCGGCGAATGTCGCGAATGATGACAGATTGGGCACGCGCAGACGCGTTGCGCAGGCCATGCCTCTCGGCATTGCAATTGCCTTTGGGTGCACCGGCGCCTTTCCGGTTCCCGCTCGACGGTCCGGCAATAAAATTGTTTGCCGAAACGCCGCAGGTTTTTGCGCCCGCTTTCCGGCGGCGGATAATCGGCCTCGCGATGTGATCACAACTCTCCATGCGCGCATTCTACCACGGGTTTGGAGGTGTTCGATAAGCAATCGGAAGCGTGGATTTCCGGGCAATTGTGAGTGGTGGTAAAAGCCAACGTCCCGGTCCGAAGCCAAGCTAAGGACGATCGCGAAGACGGCGCTCGCGATGACAAGAACCAAAGTAGGCGCACCGCGTGAACGTGCAGCGTGACAGGGTTGTCGGTTTATCCATCGCCTTGTTGCTGCAGGCGGGGTTTATTGCGGTTCTTGTCCAATCGCTGCACGTCAACGTCGCGCGCAAGCTTGTGCCCCGCGAATGGATATTGCTGCTGCCGAAACTTCCCGCGCCGCCGCCGGAGAAAATCGTTCCACACATCAAGGCGCGGCCGTTGGAAGCACCGCTGCCGGCGGTGAGCATTCCGCGCGTCGAGCCTGCGCCGCAAGCAGTACCGCTGAGCGGCCTGGGCAACGCGCTGTTCGGCTGTGCGCCGCAGAACTTTTCCAATCTCTCGCCCGAGGATCAGGCGAAGTGCCGCGGCTTCGCCATGTCACCGCCCAATCCGGATACGGTTGCGGCTCTGCGCTCCCATGTCCGCGATCCGGAACAGCGCGCCGCAGAACTCGCGGCGCGCCGGGCGCCGGCGAGGGTCGACTGCACGCATGTCGAGACGGAAATCATCGACAACATCGCGCAGGACCACAAACTTTTCGTCGATCCGCTATGCGCCCTGAAGGGAATAAAACGCGCGCTCGGACGGTAAATAGCTGCGGATGCGCTCAGAACCGGCTGAGTTGACGCCGGGCACGACTTCACGTCACAACTAGCGAAATGAGAACGGCTCTCAAACCTGTGGCCCTGCAGCTCGCCCTTGTGGCGATGGTCCTGCGCGCGCTTCTGCCCGCGGGCTGGATGCCGGCCGCGATCACCAGCGCCAATGCCTCGCCGTTCGTCATCTGCACGATGGACGGGCCGCTGCATGCGCCGGGAAAACCCGCGCATGCACCCGATCAGGATCGCGCCGATCATCCCTGTGTTTTCGCCGCGGCCGCACATCTCTCGCCGCCGCTGGCCGCACCGGTTTCGCTCGCGCCTTCGAGCGCCACAGCTCCGGTTCTCTATCCACGCTCGCCTAGCGCAATCGCGGCGAGTGCGACCCACCGCCCCAACGCCGCACGCGCCCCACCCGCTTCCGTCTGAACGATCTTCGTCCGCGCGGGCTTACCCGCGCGCGTTTGCATTCGTCCAACGGGAGATTCCCCATGCTTCGTGTTTCGCTCAAGCCCGCGCTCGCTGCGCTGGCCTTCACTGCTGCTCTTCCCTCCGCCGCCTTCGCCTGTGCCTGCGGCTGTGCCATCTTCGATGTTGGCACCTCTTCGCTTCTGCCGTCCGGCCCCGGCGGTCAGTTCTTCATCGAGTATGACTTTCTGAACCAGACGACGAACTGGAGCGGCGGCCATTCAGCGCCCGGCGCGAACAACGACGACAAGAAGATCCGCTCCGACTTCTTTGTTGCCGGCGGCCAGTACATGTTCAACAACGACTGGGGCCTGATGGTCGAGGTGCCGCTGACGCATCGCGGGTTCCTCACCGCCGACAGCGGCACGCCGGAGGAATTCGACCACACCGCGTTCGGCGACATCCGCGTGATGGCAAACTACACCGGCCTGTCCAACGACATGTCGACGGGCATCATTGCCGGCCTGAAGCTTCCGACGGGCGACTCCACCTATGCGAACTTCGATTCCGATGTGGAGATCGGCTCCGGCTCGACCGATCTTCTGCTCGGCGCCTATCACACCGGCCAGATCTCGACGGATGGGAACTGGAACTACTACGCGCAGATCATGTGGCAGCATGAGATCGCGACCCAGCACGATTACACGCCCGGCAGCGAGCTCAACGGCGCGCTCGGGGTATCGTGGGCGGGCTGGACCGTCGGCAATGCGCAGATTTCGCCGCTCTTCCAGATCATCGCCTCCTATCGCGGACGCGATGGCGGTATCGGCGATCCGGACAGCACCGGCTATGCGCGTCTGCTCGTCTCGCCCGGCATCAAGGCCGATTTCGGAACATGGTCTCTCTATGCCGATATTGAGCATCCGGTGCTTCAAAGCGTGAACGGCAATCAGCTGATCGGGCCGGTGGCGGCGAAGTTCGTCACCAGCTTCAAGCTGTAGGAGGCGCGCATGTCCTATCTGATGCGCGTGCATATCCTTGCCGCGCTGGCGCTTTTGCTGGTGCCGGTTTGCGCGCTGGCGGGTGACGAGCCGCTCACCGTCAGCGGCGCGTGGTTTCGGGCGCTGCCGGGTGGATTACCGGCCGGTGGCTATTTCGAACTTCACAACGGCGGCACTGCGCCGGTCTCGTTGACCGGGGCGGAGTCGTCCGCGTGCGGAATGCTCATGCTGCACAAATCGGAGAACACCGGCGGAATGTCGAGCATGATGGACATGGAGTCCGTCGATGTGCCCGCCGGCAAGACCGTGTCGTTTGCACCGGGCGGATATCACCTGATGTGTACAAATCCGACATCGGCCATGAAGCCCGGCGGAAAGGTCGAAGTCACCCTGATTTTCGCGGGCGGGGCGAAAATCAGAACGGACTTCGCCATCAGGAACGCGGCAGGCCGTTAGAAACAGGGATTCGCGCCGCCGCGTTCCACTTCCGAGCGCGTCGGCGCGTTTCTTCCTTCGCTATTTCTTGGCTTCCATCGCCAGCGTCGCGTGATCGCGGCAGGCGCCGTAGTCACGATGGTCACGCGCGTCCTGCGCCAGCGCCATCTCGCGTTCCGCGGCGTCGGCGCGGTCCGGATTGGTCGGCGCGGTCATCGATTTCGCTTTTTCCAGAAGCTGGCGGCAATTGTCGACGTCCGGCGTGGAGTCGCGCAGCGGATCGATGTTGCCCGCGCCGCTGCCGGAGTTGTTCGGCGTCTGCCCGTTCTGCGTATAGGTCGGCACCGCCGTGGTTTGCGCAAAGGCAGGTGTCGCAAGAATGAGCGCCGCCGCGAGGGGCGCAAGTTTTGAAAATCTCATGGAACTCTCCGTGACTGTCATTGCCCCGTTGTGAAACGCGCAAGCGGTGAAAAAGGGTTCCGCCGGTTCAACTGCGATCGTCGAGCGCGTGGGCGGCGTGGCGCTCGCAGGCGAATTCGTCGCCGGCCTGATACGCGGTGCGCGCCAGTTCCATCTCGCGGCGCGCATCGAGCGCGCGGCCGAGATTCGCCGGATCCGCCATGTAATATGCGCGCTCCAGGATCTGCGCGCAGGGGCCGAGATGCTGGGTGTCCGGCTGGGTCTCGACGGGATCGACCACGGTGTAGTTGTTCTGCATCTGCATGTTGCGCGTCGCGTCGTCCGGCGGATCGGCGAGCCCTGGCGTGGCCGTCAGAAGCGCAAGCATCGCGCAGGCCGAAAGTTTCATGGCAGTCTCCCGATTGTCGTGGGGAGACAACGTGAAACCCCGCGGAAGGCTTCTTCCGGGGCTGCGTCTCTTGACCGGAATATAGTTTCAGATGAAACTATCTTGCTTTTTTCCGGAACCAAGCCATGACGCAGATCACACAGAATCTCTGGGACAACCCGATCGGCACCGCCGGTTTTGAATTCGTCGAATACACCGCGCCGGACACCGCAGCGCTTCGCAAATTCTTCGAGCAGATGGGCTTCCGCGCCGTCGGCAAGCATCGCTCGAAAGACGTGACGCTCTACCGTCAGGGCGACACGAACTTCGTCGTCAACGCCGAACCCGGCAGCCACGGCGCGCGTTTTGCGAAAGCACATGGCCCAAGCGCCTGCGCGATGGCATTCCGCGTGAAGGATGCGGCGTTCGCATACAAGAAACTTCTCGAACTCGGCGCCAAGCCGTTCGAGAACCAGGTCGGGCCGATGGAGCTAAACATTCCCGCCATCGAAGGCATTGGCGGCAGCGCGATCTATCTCGTCGATCGCTACGGCGACCACTCTATCTATGACGTCGATTTCGTGCCGACCGATCCAGGCAAAGGCTTCGCCCATGAAGGCGCGGGCCTCTCCTATATCGACCACGTCACACACAACGTCTTCCGCGGCAACATGGATCAGTGGGCGGGCTTCTATGAGAAGCTCTTCAACTTCCGCGAAATCCGCTACTTCGACATCGAGGGCAAGCTGACGGGCCTGAAGTCGCGCGCGATGACGAGCCCGGATGGCAACATCCGCATCCCGATCAACGAAAGCTCCGACGACAAGTCGCAGATCCACGAATATCTGGAAGAATACAAAGGCGAAGGCATCCAGCACATCGCCCTCGCCACCGACAAAATCTACGATGCGGTGGAAAGCCTGCGCACCACCGGCATCGACTTCCAGGATTCGCCCGACACCTATTACGAACGCCTCGACAACCGCATCAAAGGTCATGGCGAAGACGTCGACCGTCTCAAGCGCGACCGTATCCTGATGGATGGCGAGCAGGGCAACCTGCTGTTGCAGATCTTCACCAAGAACGCCATCGGCCCGATCTTCTTTGAACTCATCCAGCGCAAGGGCAATCAGGGCTTCGGCGAAGGCAATTTCAAGGCGCTGTTCGAAAGCATCGAAGCCGACCAGATCGCGCGCGGCGTGCTCAAAGATACGAGCGCCGCATGAGCAACAAAAACTGGATCGAATTCCCGCGCGTAGAAGGCCGCACCTCCCGGCAAGCGCATGCCGATCTGCCGGAAGGCACATACGAACGCGAGATCGGGCGCGATGGCTTCTTCGGCCCCGCGACGCATATTTATCACAAGCATCCGCCGACGGGCTGGAGCAACTTCGAAGGCCCGCTGGCGCCGCGTGCATTCGATGCGGTGAAAGCGGTGACCCTGCCGACTCCAGAGCCCTACAAAGGCGCGCTGCTTCTTTCCAACGCATCTTGCCGTTTCGCACTGTGGCGCGTGGAGCAGGCGATGCCGATGCTGCAGCGCAATTCCGACGGCGACGTGCTGCTGTTCATTCACGCGGGCGACGGCGATATGTTCTGTGACTTCGGCCACATGACGTATCGCGAGGGCGATTACATCATGCTGCCGCGCGGAACGATGTGGCGGCTGGAACCGAAGAGCCCGACGACATCACTGATCATCGAGGCGACGAACGGCAGCTACAAACTACCGGAGCGCGGTATCCTTGGCCCGCATGCTTTCTTCGATCCGGCGGCGCTGGACACACCCAAACTCGACGACGCGTTCAAAGCGCAGCGTGATGGTGAGTGGCAGCTTCAGGTGAAACGGCGCAACCAGATCAGCACCATCACCTATCCGTTCAATCCGCTGGACGCCGAAGGCTGGAAAGGGAATCTGTCGGTCATCAAGCTCAACTGGCGCGACATCCGCCCGGTGATGAGCCATCGCTATCACATTCCGCCGAGCGTGCATTCGACGTTTGTCGCCGACCGCTTTGTCGTCTGCACCTTCGTGCCGCGGCCGATCGAGAGCGACCCCGGCGCGCTGAAAGTGCCGTTCTATCATTCCAACGACGACTACGATGAAGTGATCTTCTATCATCAGGGCGAGTTCTTCAGCCGCGACAACATCCATCCCGGCATGGTGACGTGGCACCCGAACGGCTTCACGCACGGCCCGCATCCCAAGGCCTTCGCGGCGGGCGCCAAAGCGACCAAGACCATGACTGACGAAGTCGCGGTGATGATCGACGCGCGCGATCCACTGGAGATGAGCGCCGCCGCCGAAGCGCAGGAAGATCACGCCTACGTCAAAAGCTGGATGCCGAAGTAATGCAATCGTTGTCATTCCCGGCGAGTAGCGCATGCAACGCATGCGCTGCGAGGGAAGGGAACCCAACTTGGAAACTTGGTACCGACCAAAAAAGTTGGGTTCCCTTCCCTCGCTCGCGCTATCGCGCGCGCTCGCCGGGAATGACAGGTATTTTTGATTGGATACACACATGAAGCTCGCCTCTCTCAAATCCGGGCGCGATGGCGCGCTGGTCGTTGTGTCGCGCGATCTGACGCGCTGTGTGGCAGCAGGCCATATCGCGCCGACGCTACAGCACGCGATGGACCATTGGCACGAGGCCGCGCCGCGGCTGATGCGCGTCTACGATCTGATGAACGAAGGTCCGGTCGCGGGCGAGAAACCGTTCGATCCGAAAGACTGTGCCTCACCGCTGCCGCGCGCCTATCAATGGGCGGACGGTTCGGCTTACGTCACGCATGTCGAACTGGTGCGCAAGGCGCGCGGCGCCGAGATGCCGCCGAGCTTCTGGAGTGACCCGCTGATGTATCAGGGTGGCTCGGATTCTTTCATCGGCCCGTGCGATCCGATCCTGGCTGCCGATGAAGCCTGGGGCATCGATTTCGAGGCCGAGGTCGCCGTCATCACCGACGACGTGCCGATGGGCACGAATGCCGCGCATGCCGAGAAGCACATCAAGCTCTTGATGCTTGTGAACGACGTGTCGTTACGCAATCTGATCCCGGCGGAGCTCGCCAAGAATTTCGGCTTCTTCCAGTCCAAGCCCGCGAGCGCATTCTCACCCGTCGCGATCACGCCCGATGAACTCACCGAAGCGTGGAAGGATTCGAAGGCTCATCTGCCGTTGCGCGTGACTTACAACGGCGCCGATTTCGGCCATCCGAACGCCGGTGTCGATATGACCTTCTCGTTCGCGCAGCTGATCGAACACGCGGCGAAGACGCGCGCGCTGGTCGCGGGTTCCATCGTCGGATCGGGCACGGTGTCGAACAAGAGCGGGAATGTCGGCTCTGCATGTCTGGCCGAGAAGCGCACGCTGGAGACTATCGAAAGCGGCAAGCCGACAACGCCGTTCATGAAGTTCGGCGACCGCATCCGCATCGAGATGCTCGACCTCGACGGCAAATCGCTGTTCGGCGCCATCGATCAGCAGGTCGCGAAATATGAGTGACTTTGTCCTCTACGGCTATTTCCGCTCCTCCGCCGCGTTCCGCGCGCGCATCGCGCTCAACCTGAAAGGGATCAAGCCGGAACTGCGCTTCGTTCACCTGCTGAAAGACGGCGGTCAGCAGCACACGGCGGAATACAAGGCGCTCAATCCTCTCGAGCTGATCCCCGCGCTTGTCCATGACGACCACACCATCACGCAGTCGCTGGCGATCATAGAATATCTGGACGAGATCCACCCCGAACCGCCGCTGCTGCCGAAAGATGCCTGCGGCCGTGCGCGTGCGCGTTCGCTGGCCTACGCAATCGCGTGCGATATCCACCCCGTGAACAATCTCCGTGTCGGCCGCTTTATCAAAAGCACCTTCAAGACCGACGACGAAGTGGTGTTCGCATGGCAACGGCACTGGATCGAGATCGGGTTTAACGCGCTTGAAACGATGCTCGCGCGCGACAAGGAAACTGGCGCGTTCTGTCACGGCGATGCGCCGACCATCGCCGACATCTGCCTGATCCCGCAGATCGCCAATGCGCGGCGTGTGGATCTCGACATCGCGCGCTGGCCGACCCTCGCGCGCATCGAGGCACATGCGCTCGCGCATCCGGCGTTCGATGCGGCGCTGCCGAAGAACCAGCCCGATGCCGAGTGAAGCGAAGAAGCGCGTACCGGATACGCTCGATCTCGACCACTTCGTGCCGTACAAATTGTCGGTGCTGTCGAACCGCGTGTCGGATGCGATCGCGCGGCACTATTCCGAACGCTTCGGTCTTTCGATTCCCGAGTGGCGCGTGATGGCGGTGCTTGGCCAGACGCCAGGCCTTTCCGCCAGTGAAGTCGCGTCGCGGACGGCGATGGACAAGGTGCAGGTCAGCCGCGCGGCCGCGTCGCTTCTGCGCAGCAAACGCATCGCCCGCGCCGGCGACGACAAGGACGGCCGCATCACGCGCCTCTCACTCACCCGGCAGGGCATGGCGATCTATGACGAGATCGGACCACTCGCCCTGCATCTCGAAGCCGTGTTCCTGGCTGCCCTGACGCCAGCGGAACGCGCAACCTTCTCGGTCCTGATGGACAAGCTCACGCGACAGGTCGACCGCCTGCATATGTCGGCGCTGTAACGCGCAGGTTCCATCCGATTCGCCAGATCGCGTGCAAAACGCGCATGCAACCGGCGCCCCCAGCTCGGCTCGCGAACCACCGATCGATCCAAACACCTGCAATTTATGCGATCAGAAGACTTCTTACTCGCGTGGTAACCAGGGCAACCCAGTTCCCGCAAAATGTCCTCATATGCAAACAGTCGTGCATGTCTCCGCGGAACATGCCGATGACGCAGCGCAAGAGTTTGCGAGAAATCCTTGCGTGTATCTGATGTTGCGCCGCACCGCGCTTCCTGTTGCGCATGATACGCAACAGCATCGTGGTATCAGAAAGTTCGCGGTCGTTTGTGCGGCGATGCTGCGCAAACAACGCCGAAAATTCGATGCAATTTATTTGTCGCGAACAACGTCGCCATTCGCTTGACCTTGCACAAATGCAATGTCCATTGTTCGCACCGAAAAGATGGGCGGTCCATCTCCGAAAACGATCAGGGGTTCGATCCGATGATGAAACGCGTTATGTCGCTTGCCTTGTTGGCAGGCGCAGTTGCTATGTCTTACGCCGCAAGTGCGGCACCGAACTGGGATGGACCCGGCAAGGCACGCCCGGTGTTCGGCGTGATGAAAGCCACCGGCCCGCTCAACTACGGCAAGGGCACGCCTCCCCCGGCCGGCACGCTCACGCAGTGGAGCGGCGGCTTCACCGACCTGACCGGCAAGAGCATCACGTTCAGGATGGCGGGCGCAGACCCGTCGTCGTCCAACACCGACACGCACATCAAGACGGTTCTCATTCCGATCATCTTCGTGTTCGGCGCGTCGAACGGCAACATGACGTTCGATCCGACCCAGAAGCACACGGCGGGTCTGAAGAAGCTTTCGGTGATGGCCGCGACGGAGAAGTCGCCGATCTTCACGCCGGACGCTGACTTCAAGTCCGGCTCGATCGATTGCGGCACGGGCCAGTATCTCGACTCGTTCCAGCGCTGCAACTTCTGGGGCAGCGTCAGCACCAACACCGGCTATCACACCATTCTCGACGTCACGAAGATCAAGAAGGTGAAGCCGCTGACGATCACCGTCAGCAGCTCGCAGGGCAAGGTGATCAACAATCCGTTCGGCGACGGTATCGTCGGAACGATGAGCATCAACAGCTTCGACGCTCAGATCCATTCCTACCTGACGAGCCATGCCGCGCAGATCACGCCGGATATCTTCCCGCTCTTCGTGTCGTATGACATCTACCTGACGCAGGGTGGATGCTGCATCGGCGGCTATCACAGCGCCGCCGGAACCCAGACCTACGGCTACTCGACCTTCGTCGACACCGCGGGTGCGTTCTCCGAAGACATGTCCGCGCTCAGCCACGAAGTCGGCGAGTGGATGGACGATCCGTTCACGAACAACCACGTGAACTGCCAGGACAACTCGATCCTCGAAGTCGGCGACCCGCTCGAGACGCTCGACAACTACGGCACGTTCGTGGTCAAGATGAACAAGATCAAGTGGCACCCGCAGGAACTGGCGATGATGCCGTATTTCGGCGACTCGACGAGCGTTTCGGCGAATGGCTGGACCTCGATGCACAACAGCATCACCAACGTCTGCCCCGGCCAGTAAGCAAGCCGAGGTTCGGAACTGATCAAGGGCGGTCTTCGGGCCGCCCTTTTTCATTTTCGCTTGCGGACGCCGTGGCATACATTCCCGCGCCATCGCGGCGGGGAAGTGACATGACACGATCGTTTGCCTGGGCGGGCCTGGCCGCTCTGCTTGTCGTCGCAGGATGCACGAAACATCCCGCACCGGCATCCCGGAACGCGATCGTCTCTGCGGCTCACGGCACCTTCGATCCCAGGAAGGCGTTCGCGCGGCAGGTCTACCCCGATCCGCCCGGCACGACGCGCGCGGCCGATGGCACGCCGGGTGCGGCCTATTGGCAGAACCGCGCCGACTACACGATCCACGCCGTGCTCGATCCCGACAGCAACACGCTGAGCGCGGATGAGGTCATCACCTACACCAACAACAGCCCGAACGATCTCGACTATCTCTGGCTTCAGCTGGACCAGAACCTCTATCGCGCGGGCTCGCGCGGCAGCTTTGTGTTCGGGGTGGCCAATCCAAAGCCGACCGACGGCGATGTACTCGATACTGTCGAGACCAATGGCGCGAAGACCGCCTATATCGTCAGCGACACGCGCGCGCAGTTGCGTCTCGCCCAGCCGCTCAAGGCGCATAGCAAGATCGCGATCCATATCCGCTATCACTACGTTGTGCCGGGGAAAAACGGCGGACGCACAGGGCATGCACCGTCGAAGAACGGCGAGATCTACGACATCGCGCAATGGTTTCCGCGCATGGCGGTATATGACGATCTGCGCGGCTGGGACACGCTGCCCTATCTCGTCTCGGAATTTTATCTCGATTACGGCGATATCGATTACAGCGTGACAGTGCCGTCCGACATGCTGGTCGCGGGCTCCGGCGAACTCGTCAATCCGCAGGAGGTCCTGACCAAAGCGGAGATGGACCGCCTCGCGCAGGCACGTGTGAGCGACAAGACGGTGATGATCCGCACCGCGGCGGAGGTCACCGATCCACTGTCGCGTCCCAAACAGGGCGGCACGCTGACCTGGCATTTCAAGATGGCGAACACGCGCGATGTCGCGTTCGGCGCAAGCAAGGCGTTTATGTGGGACGCCGCGCGCATCAACCTGCCCAATGGCAAGACAGCGCTGGCGCAATCGGTCTATCCGGTCGAAGCTGCGAAGCCGAACGCGTGGAGCCGCTCGACGGAATTCGTGAAGGACTCCGTCGAGAACTTCTCCCGCCGCTGGTATCCGTTTCCGTGGCCGAATGCGGTCAGCGTCGGCGGGCCGGTCGGCGGCATGGAATATCCCGCCCTCGTCTTCGACGACATGACGATGAAGGACGGCCCCATGTTCTGGGTCACGGCCCACGAGATCGGCCACAGCTGGTTTCCGATGACCGTCGGCTTCAACGAGCGCCGCGACCAATGGATGGACGAGGGCTTCAACACGTTCATCGACGTGTTCGAGAGCGAGGATTTCCATCACGGCGAATTCGGCCCGAAACGCGATTCCGAATTCTCGCCGAAATCCACACACCCGGCGGACGGACTGGTCGCGCTGCTCGCGGACCCGAACGCGCCGGTCACGCTGACCGCGGGCGATCAGACGATCGAGAAATACCGTCATCCGGTGTCGTACTATAAGTCGGCATTCGGGCTGGATCTGCTGCGCGATACCATCCTGGGGCCTGATCGCTTCGACTATGCGTTCCGCAAATTCGTTCGCGACTGGGCGTTCAAGCATCCCTCGCCGTCGGATTTCTTCCGCGCGATGGACAGCGCCGCCGGCGAAGATCTGTCCTGGTTCTGGCGCGAATGGTATTTCGGCACCGGGACCTATGATGTCTCCGTGACGGATGTGAAACCCGCAGACGGCGGCTGGAAGAACGGCGCGACGGTCACACTCGAAAATCGCGACGCGATGGTGTTCCCGATCACATTGGAGGTCCACTACCAGGGTGGCCGCATGCTCCGAGTGAAGGTGCCCGTCGAAGCGTGGATGCGCAGGACAGGCGCATTGGTGCCGCTGACGGGCAACAAGCCCATCGTCTCCGTCATAGCCGATCCCGATCACGCGTTGCCGGATCACGACCGCGCCAACAATATGTGGAACGGCCGCTAGGAATTGGCGATGCGGTCCAGCCGGTCGAAATTGTGTTTCGCGATCGGACCAAGACCGTCGATCACACTCTTGAGCTCTGCCGCGCGTTCAAGGATGAACTCAAAGCCCGCTTCGCGCCGCGTCTCGCCGGTGGCGATAAGCGTTTCAAGTTCGGCGCGCTCCTCTGGATCGCGCTCCGCCTTGAATTTCTCGCGTAGCGTTTTCAGTTCCTCGGTTCCGTCGATGATGCCGTCAATCGGCATGGAGATACGGATCAGCAGCGTCTGTAGTCGCGCGCGCAGATCGCTATCACGGATACTGAAAACCTGCTCGCGATTGCGGTCGTAGACGTCGAGTTCGTTCCGGGCCGAGATCAGCATGCGCATCGTGATCGGACCGTAAGGATCGCCGACCTTTTTCGTCTCGTCGGCGAAACGAAGGATGATCGCGAGCGACGATAATATCTCGCCGAAGAACAGGGCCGCGTTCTGCTCCTTCTCTTTCTTGTCGAGATAGCGCTCCATCGCCGTTGCCACGAACCCACCGATTGTTGCGAGGATCGCGCCCAGGACGACCGCAAACAGCGTGTTCTGGTCGGTGAGAAACCCAAATGTATCGCTGGCCATGCTTATTTGCCCTGCCCTGTTGACATATTCTTAGGCGGCGACGATATACGGTGCAATTCTCCGCGGTCGCACATAGCGCCTTTTGGCGCCGACATCGCGGATTTATCGAAAACCTCCGTTCCCTCCAGATGTGCGTGGAAGACGGCAACATGCCGTTCCCGTGCGCCTGATCGCGCACGTCCGTGCATATTTAGGATTTAAGAGTGACTGTATCTGCGTTTACGACCCTCGGCCTTTCCGAGCCGCTTCTGCGTGCCCTCGCCACCGAGAACTACACCCAGCCGACCCCTATCCAGGAAAAGACCATCCCGCTCACTTTGAGCGGCCGCGATGTCTTGGGCATTGCCCAGACCGGCACCGGCAAGACCGCTGCGTTCGGTCTGCCGCTGCTCCAGCGTCTGGCCGAGAACCGCAAGCCGCCGATGGCAAAGAGTGCGCGCGCGCTCATCCTCGCGCCGACGCGCGAACTCGCCATCCAGATCAACGACAGCCTCAAGATCTACGGCAAGCACTACAACTATCGCCACGCCATCGTCATGGGCGGCGTCAGCGCGCATGGCCAGATCCATCAGATGCACAACGGCGTCGATATTCTTGTCGCCACGCCGGGCCGCCTGCTCGATCTCGTCAAGCAGAAGGCGATCCGCCTCGACCAGGTGTCGATGCTCGTCGTCGACGAGGCCGATCGCATGCTCGACATGGGCTTCATCCGCGACGTCCGCCGCATCGTGCAGAGCCTGCCAAAGGCGCGCCAGTCGCTCCTGTTCTCCGCGACCATGCCCGAAGATGTCGTGCATCTGGCGCATGAGATGCTGAAAGATCCGACGCGCATCGACGTGGCGCCGCAGACCGTGACCGCCGACCGCATCGAGCAACAGCTCTATCACATCGGCGCGCAGGACAAGCGCAAGCTGCTGGTCAATCTGCTGGAAGATCCGAAGATGGCGCGCGTCATCGTCTTCACGCGCACCAAGCACGGCGCCAACAAGGTCGTCGAGCATCTCGAGAAGAACGGCATCCCGGCCGACGCCATCCATGGCAACAAGTCGCAGAACGCCCGCGTGCGCGCGATGGACAATTTCCGCTCCGGCCGCGCACGTCTTCTGGTCGCGACCGACATTGCCGCGCGCGGCATCGACGTCGACGGCATCACCCATGTCGTGAACTTCGAACTGCCGAACGAGCCGGAGAGCTATGTCCATCGCATCGGCCGCACCGCGCGCGCCGGCGCCGAAGGCATCGCGATCTCGTTCTGCTCGCCCGATGAACGGGCCTATCTGCGCGACATCGAAAAGCTGGTGAAGCGCAAGCTCACCGTCGTCGGCGAAGAGCCCGCGATCGTTTCGCACGGCAAGGCGCCGCAGCCGGTCCGCGACTACGCCAAGAAAACCCCGTTCCACAAGCGCAAGCGCAATGGCGGCGGCAAGCAGGGCGGTGGCGGCAAGCACGGCGGCGGCGGCAACCACAGCCACCACCGCAACAACGGCGGCAATCGCCGGGCGGCTTGAACCGCAGGTCTATTTCGCAACCTTCAACTGGCGCGCGGAGGCGATGCACACATAGCTGTCCGGATCTTGCGCGGGCGGCGTCCCATCATCGGGCGGGATCGGACAAACTTCGAACCGCCCGTGAAGGAAAACCGTGACGTATCCTTTACGATCCTGCGCTCGCATCATTGAATCTATCAGATTGTCTGGCTCGCCTGCCTGGCTGTGCGGCGGGTTTCGCACGATGAGCCATTTGTGATCGTTGTCACGCACCAAGACCACTAATCGGTCTGCGGATAAGCCATAGCTGCCGTGCACAACATAGCATCGGCCCAGAAGTCCCGGATTTCTCCGGCAGCCAAAATCTCTCGCATCCGCCATTGTGCAAAGGGCGAGCGCCAGGACAGCGAAAGCAATGGTTCTCACCGCGTTGCCTTTTCCAAAGCCTGTTCCAAATCTGCGATCAGATCGTCAGCATCCTCCACACCTGCTGACAACCGCAACAAATCCGGCGGGCACGGGCTGCCAGCGCCTTCGACCGACGCACGATGTTCGATCAGGCTTTCGACGCCGCCGAGGGACGTTGCGCGCTTCCAGAGTTTCACATTCGCCGCGGTGCCGATGGCGGCCTGTTCACCGCCTTTGACGCGGATCGAAAGCATGCCGCCAAAACCGCCGCTCATCTGCTTTGCCGCGATGGCGTGACCGGGCGACGTCTTCAGTCCCGGATAAAGAACTTCCGCAACATTCGGATTTGCGGACAGACGTTCGGCAATCGCCTGCGCATTCGCACAGGCCGTCTTCACGCGCGGAAACAGCGTGCGCATGCCACGCAGCAGCAGCCATGCTTCAAACGAGCCCAGCACGCCGCCCAGTTGCGCGCGCAACGTCAGCACACGGTCCCAGTATGCGTTCTTCTCTTTTGTCACCAGCGCGCCGGCAATCAGGTCGGAATGACCGTTCAGATATTTCGTCGCGGAGTGCATCACGACATCCGCGCCGTGCTCGAATGGCCGCGTCACCACCGGCGTCGAACATGTCGAATCCGCGGCCAGCATCGCGCCGCCCGCATGCGCGATCTCGGCAACGGCGGCGATGTCGGTCACTTCCCAGGTTGGGTTTGACGGCGTCTCGATCCAGATCATCCGCGTGTTCGGCCGCATCGCGCGCTTCAGCACATCGAGATCGCGCATATCGACGAGATCGATATTGGAACTCCATTCGGTCAGCCATTTGCGCAGGCCCCAATACATCACCTTCGGCACGATCACGTGATCCTCGCCCGTGAGCGCCAGGAACGCGCAGGTCGCCGCCGCCATGCCGGATGCAAACAGGGCCGCATCCGCGCCGCCTTCCAGCGCGGTCAAGAGCGCCTCCGGCTGGTCGAAGGCCGGGTTGTCGGCGCGGATATATTCACGCCCCGAGCGGTAGCCATTGTCGACATCGCGCAGATAGGTCGAGGACAGGTGCAGCGGCGGGGAAATCGCCCGTGTCGCATCGTCAACCCAGCCGAGGCCTTGTGCCGCAAGCGTCTCGTTTTTCATCGTTTTCCCTACGTTAGCTTCGAATCATCTGCTTGTTGCGCCCGCGAAGGAAGTGATAATGGCGGCCAACGCTATTCAAGGGAATGGAGACGAACATGGCTGAAGCATACATCGTTGCAGCCGCGCGCACCGCGGGCGGCAAGAAGGGCGGCAAGCTCAAGGACTGGCATCCCGTCGATCTCGGCGCGAAGGTGATCGACGCGCTGCTCGACCGCAGCGGCGTGGACCCGGCACGCGTCGAAGACGTGATCTGCGGCTGCGTGATGCAGGTCGGCCAGCAGGCCGTGAACGTCGCGCGCAACGCGGTGATGGCCTCGCGTCTTCCCGAAAGCGTTCCCGCGACCAGCGTGGATCGCCAATGCGGATCTTCGCAGCAATCGCTGCACTTCGCGGCTCAGGCGGTGATGTCGGGCGCGATGGATTGCGTGATCGCGATGGGCATCGAGAGCATGACGCGCGTGCCCATGGGCGCATCCGTGATGCTCGCGCTCAAGGCCGACATGGGCACCTATATGAGCCCCGAGCTTCAGAAGCGCTATCCCGGCATCCAGTTCAGCCAGTTCGCCGGCGCAGAGATGATGGCGACGAAGTACAAGCTCACCAAGGATCAGCTCGACGAGTACGGCTATCACAGCCATCAGAAAGCGATCGCGGCGACGCAGGGTGGCAAGTTCAAGAACGAGATCGTGGCACTGGATATCACCGCCGAAGACGGAAGCAAGGTTGAGCACACGGTCGACGAAGGCATCCGTTTCGACGTCAGCCTCGAAGGCATGAAGGGCGTGAAGCTGCTTCAGGAAGGCGGCGCGATCACGGCCGCGACCTCGTCGCAGATCTGCGACGGCGCATCGGGCGTGATGATCGTCAATGAGAAAGGCCTGAAAGACCTCGGCCTGAAGCCGCTCGCGCGCATCCATCAGATGACGGTGATCGGCGGCGATCCCGTGATCATGCTCGAAGCCCCGCTGCCCGCGACGAAGAAGGCGCTGGAGAAGGCCGGCATGAAGATCGGCGACATCGATCTCTATGAAGTCAACGAAGCGTTCGCGTCGGTGCCCGTCGCGTGGCTCCAGTACAACGACGCGGACCCCCAGAAGATCAACATCCACGGCGGCGCCATCGCGCTCGGCCATCCGCTCGGCGCCTCCGGCACCAAGCTGATGACGACGCTGGTCAACGCGCTGCATCAGGAAAACAAGCGCTACGGCCTGCAGACGATGTGCGAAGGCGGCGGCCTTGCCAACGTGACGATTGTGGAACGGCTTTAAGAAAATCCTCCCCCGTTTACGGGGGAGGTGCCGAGCGTAGCGAGGCGGAGGGGGCCCCCTCCGTCTGCTCCGCTTTGCGGAGCATCCACCTCCCCCGCTTCGCGGAGGAGGGTGAGACGAGGCGGCATCGCATGGACCTCTCCTACTCGCCCGAATACGAAGTCTTTCGCGAAGAGGTCCGCGCTTTTGCGCGCGAATACGGCAGCCGCGCACCGCGCAGTTTCGGTTTCAACGACGAGACGCGTGCCTGGCAGCGGCTGCTGATCGAGCATGGCTATGCGGCGCGCACGATCCCCAAGGAATATGGCGGCTACGGCGGCACGGCGGACATCCTGAAATCGCGCATCATCGCGGAGGAATTCCTCGCCGCGCGGCTGCCGATGGGGATGCAGAACCAGGGCATCTCCATGCTCGTGCCGACGCTGCTGGAGCTTGGCACCGAGGAACAAAAGCAACGCTGGATCGCGCCGACGCTGCGCGGCGAAGTGATCTGGTGCCAGGGCTATTCGGAGCCGGGTTCGGGCAGCGATCTGGCGTCACTCTCCACACGCGCGGTGGAAGATGGCGGTGATTTCGTCATCAACGGCCAGAAGATCTGGACGTCGACGGCGGCGCAGGCCGACATGATCTTCTGCCTCGTGCGCACAGAGCCCGACAAGCCGAAGCACGAAGGCATTTCCTATCTCCTGTTCTCGATGAAGACGCCGGGGATCGAAGTGCGTCCGCTCGTAACGATGACGGGCCGCGCGGAATTCAACGAGGTGTTCTTCACCGATGTGCGCGTGCCGAAGAAAGATATCGTCGGCCAGCGCGGACAGGGCTGGATGGTCGCAAACGCGACGTTGAAACACGAGCGCGGCATGCTCGGCGATCCCAATCAGGCCGGCACGCGGTTCAAGGCGCTGGTCGACATGATGATGAATGAGGAGGTCGATGGCCGCAGGCTGATGGACCACCCCGTCTATCGTGATCGGTTGCTCAAGCTTCAGGCGCGCACGATGGCGATGGAGTATCACGGTTTGCGCCTGCTCACTGCGAGCCTCAGAGGCGAAGACCCCGGCATCGCGCGCCTGATCGTGAAGTTGATGGGCTGCGAACTGAACCATCAGCTTGCGGGCTTCGCGAACGACATCCTCGGCGAACTCGGAATCCTCTACGGCAACTCCCCACATCTGCGCGCACACGGCGCGTGGCAGTCGAGCTTCATGTTCGATCTCGGCCTCATCATCGGTGGCGGCACGGCGCAAATTCAGAAGAACATCATCTCCGAACGCGGCCTCGGCATGCCGCGCGAACCGAAGGCGGTGGGGGCATGATGCGGGACACATCAATTCTCCCCCGTTCACGGGGGAGATGCCGAGCGCAGCGAGGCAGAGGGGGTCAGTGCGCGCGACTTACCCCCCTCGTCGCTTCGCGACACTCCCCCCGTCAGAACGGGGGGAGATGATGGAATTCGGTCTCACCTCCGATCAGACGATGATGCAGGAGAGCATCGACCGCACGCTCGCACGCGTGGCGCCGCTGGAGCGCGTGCGCAAGGCGGCGAACGAACCCCTCGCGCGCGATGTGTTCGACGCGCTTGTCGAACTCGGCGTGCCGGGGATTTTGATCCCCGAAGAGTTCGGCGGTCTTGGGCTGACGCTTCTCGACGCCGCGCTCGCGGCCGAGATGCTCGGCAAGCATGTGGCGCCTGTGCCGTTCGCGGCGAGCGCGGTGATGGCGCCGCTGGCGCTGATGGGTGCGGGCACAGATGCGCAGAAGAAGACATGGCTGCCGAAGCTTGCCTCCGGCGAAGTTCTCGCCGGTGTCGCAGTCAGCGAACATGCCGCCGGCGCGCGCGAGAAGGCGCAAGTCACCGCGAAGGCCGGAAAGCTCAGCGGCAAATCGCTTTTCGTGCTGGACTTCAACGGCGCGGACATCTTCATCGTCGCCGACAAATTCGGCGATCTGCATCTGGTCGATGCCAAGGCGAAAGGCCTTGAGAAAATCCTGCTCACCACCATCGACGCGACGCGCGCGATTGGGGAACTGAGCTTCGACAATGTCGATGCCGAACCGCTCAGCAGCGGCAACGGCCCCGCGACGCTGGAACGCATGATAGACGCCGGTCGCATTGTCCTCGCTGCCGACACGCTCGGCGCCGGCGAGCGCATGATCGAAAAGGCCGTCGCCTATGCGAAAGAGCGCAAGCAGTTCGGCCGCGTCATCGGCTCATTCCAGGCGGTGAAGCATCTCTGCGCCGAGATGGCCGCGGAACTCGAACCCTGTCGCGCGCTGATCTGGTATGCGGCTTACGGTTTCGATGCGCTGCCCGACCAGTCGCGCCGCCTCGCCGCGCATGTGAAGGCGCATCTGTCCGAGATCGGCCCCTTCGTCGCGCGCACCGCGACCGAGGTGCATGGCGGCATGGGCTTCACCGACCTGCTCGGCCTGCACTATTGGTTCAAGCGCATCGGCTTCAACCGCCAGATCCTGGGCGGCCCCGAAAAGGCCCGCCACGATGCGGCCGTGGCCCAGGGCTGGGTCGGAAACTGAAATAACCTCCCCCTTTGTGGGGAGGTCGAAAAAAGCGGCGAGCATAGCGAGACGGTTTTTCGGGTGGGGGCCCGCGCCATCCGTTCGTTCCGCCCCCCACAAAGGGGGGTGAGAAGTGAAACCAGAACGTCTCGCGCTGCGTATAGCCGGGAAAGTGCGCTATTCTGCGCACCTGCCTGGGTGGGAGCCCGCATGTCGTCTGCCGATGCCGTACCCGCGCCGCCGCCACGTATTCCGGGCTGGGTCCGCAAGGCGTTAGGCCTCGCGCCTGAGGGCCCGCATTACAGTTTTTTCCGCCACCCGCTCCTGATCCGCATCACGCACTGGTTCAACGCCATCGTGCTGTTCGTGATGCTGCTGAGCGGCCTTCAGATCTTCAACGCGCATCCCGCGCTCTATTGGGGCAAGTCGGCCGACTTCGATCATCCGATCCTGTCGATGGTGGCGTTTGGCCACGACAATACGGTTACACAGGGCATCACGCAGATCGGCCCGTGGCGCTTCGACACCACCGGCGTCCTCGGCGCGTCGAAGGTGGACGGTCAGCTCGCCGCGCGCGGCTTTCCCGACTGGGCGACGATCCCCGGCCCGCAATGGCTGGCGATGGGCAGGCTCTGGCATTTCCTGTTCGCGTGGCTGTTCGTGACGAATGGATTGATCTTCGTCGCCTACGCGCTGCGCACGCGGCATGCGCAAAAAGAGCTGATCCCCAACAAGCAGGACTTGAAAAACCTGCCGCACGAGATCGTCAATCACGCCCAACTGAAATTCCCGAAGGGTGAGGAAGCCAAACACTACAACGGCATCCAGAAGATGGCCTACGGCGCCGTGATCTTCATCATCGCACCGCTGATCATCCTCACCGGCCTCACCATGTCGCCGACGATGGACGCGGCATTTCCCGAACTTCTGTGGATCTTCGGCGGACGACAGACCGCGCGCACGATCCATTTCATCTGTGCGTTCTCGTTCCTCGCCTTCTTCATCGTCCATATCGTGATGGTCGTGCTGTCGGGCACCTGGAACAACATCCGCTCCATGATCACCGGGCGTTACACCATCGAGGGCGAAGATCATGGCTGAGACGCGCCGCAACTTCCTCAAGGCCGCGCTTGCCAGCACCGGGGCGCTCGCGCTCACCGGCTGCACGTCGCTGTCGCAGCAGCAATGGGTTGTGAGCATCCTGAGCGAGGTCGAGAACCTCACCCGCCGCGCCCAGCGCCTGTTCGCGGGCTCGCACGCGCTGGCGCCGGAATTCACCAAAGCCGACATTGCGCCCGTGTTCCGCGCCAACGGCACGCTTAATCCGGGCACGGACGATTACGCAGCGCATGCCGCCAAGAACTTCGCCGACTGGCGCATACCGGTGGAAGGCCTGGTGGAAAACAAGTTGTCACTATCGATCGCCGACATCCGCGCGATGGCGTCGCGCACCCAGATTACGCGCCACGATTGCGTCGAGGGCTGGAGCTGCATCGGCGAATGGAAAGGAGCACCGCTTGCCCACATTCTGGCTATGGCCAAACCAAAGCCGGAAGCGCGGTATGTGATGTTTTTTTGTGCGGATCCGATGGGCGGAAACGTTTCCGCAGGTGTGCCATATTATTACGAAAGCCTCGATCTTCTCGAGGCCACCCACCCGCAAACCCTTCTGGCATATGAATTAAACGGGCAGACCTTGCCGGTCGAGCATGGTGCGCCGATCCGCGTCCGCGCCGAGCGTCAACTAGGTTACAAAATGGCCAAGTACGTTCAACGCATCGAGCTTGTGGAAAATTTCGACCACATCAACGGTGGGAAGGGCGGCTATTGGGAAGATCTGGGTTACAGTTGGTATGGCGGAATTTAATCCGCTCTTGTAGGGCGCGGCGCGGCTTCCAATATTATACTAGGCAGCGATTCGGCCGGATAAGCGTTTCCAGTTTTCCGATACTGTCGAGCGAGGGCATTGTGCGTCCGCATTCTTTTTTTCTGGCGGCATTTCTGGCGAGCACCGCGCTCGCGGGTTGCGCGCAGACCACCAACCCGGAATCGCTCGCGCAGAACGATCCGTACGAACCCACCAACCGCAAGATCTTCGAATTCAATCAGGCACTCGACAAGCATGTCGCCCGTCCGGTGGCCGTGTTCTACAACCATGCGGTGCCCGAGCCGTTCCGGCAGGGCGCGCACAACGTCCTCGCCAACATGGACAAGCCCGTGACGTTCGCGAACGACGTGTTGCAAGGCTCGCCCTCGCGCGCCTTGCAGACTTTCGCGCGCACGCTGACCAACACGACGCTGGGCATCGGCGGCGTGATGGACGTCGCGACGTGGATGGGCATTCCCGATCACGATGAGGATTTCGGCCAGACGCTCGGTGTGTGGGGCGTCGGCGAGGGCCCGTATTTCGTCGCGCCCGCACTCGGCCCCGCTCCGCCGCGCGATCTCGCCGGCCGCGTGGTGGATTACGGCTTCGATCCGTTCACCTATATCCGTTTCGACGGATACAAGACGCTCGGCTACACCCGTGCCGGTCTGGGGGTACTCGATCTGCGCGCCCGCAACGTCGACACGCTCGACCAGATCGAGCGAACCTCGGTCGATTACTACGCGACGCAGCGCAGCCTGTATCGTCAGTATCGCAATTCCGAGATTCACAACGGCAAGCCGGATACCGAGAATCTCCCGGATCTCTAGGCGCTACTCGCCGGCCTGCGGCACGCGATCGTCGCCGAGCAGATGCGCATACCAGCGGTCCCAGCCGCCCTTGGCCCACATCCGGAAACGGTCGAGATAAATATAGACGACCGGCGTCGTGTAGAGCGTGAGCAGCTGGCTAAGGATCAACCCGCCGACGATGGCGATGCCGAGCGGCTGTCGTAGTTCCGATCCGGTGCCGAACCCGATTGCGAGCGGCATCGCGCCCAGGATCGCGGCGAACGTCGTCATCATGATCGGGCGGAAGCGCAGCAGGCACGCCTTGTAGATCGCGTCATGCGCGTTGAGGCCCTGTTCCCGCTCCGCGATCAGCGCGAAGTCGATCATCATGATCGCGTTCTTCTTCACGATACCGATAAGCAGAAGCACCCCGATCAGCGCAAACAGATCGAAAGCGAGCGTGTCGACAAAGAGCTTGCGTGCGATCAGCAATGCCAACACTGCGCCGACACCGGCGGAGGGGAGCGTCGAGAGGATCGTCAGCGGGTGAATGTAGCTCTCATAGAGCACGCCAAGCACGATATAGACGGTGAGCAGCGCGGCGAGGATAAGAAGCGGTTCCCCCGAAACCGATTGCTGGAAAATGCGCGCAGAGCCCGCGAAATCGCCGTGGATCGACACCGGCGCATGGACCGCGCCCATCGTGCGCTGGATCGCCGCCGTCGCCTGGCCGATAGTGACACCCTTGGCGAGGTTGAACGAGAAAGTCGTCGCGACGAACGGCCCCTGATGATTGATCGACAACGGCGTCGTGCCGGGACCGAAGCTTGAGAACGCGGCGAGCGGCACCATCGTCTCCACCGCGGTGCTGACGGACGCACCGGTGGACGACGCGCCGCGGGCGCTGTTGGTGAGCGCGTTGAGCGCCTGATTGCGCACCGCATCGTCGGCGACGGCCGTCGCGCTCGCCGCCGTTTGTCCTGCGACAAGGGTCGTGCCCACGACGGCGCCGGTTGCCTGGGTCCCGCTGACCGCACCACCCGCCGTTGAGACATAAATGTCCTTGAGCGTTTCCGGGCTCTGCCAGAACTCCGGCGCGACACCCATCACCACGTGATACTGGTTGAGGTCATTGTAGATCGTGGACACCTGACGCTGCCCAAACGCGTCGTAAAGCGTGTTGTCGATCTGCGAGGCGGTGATGCCGAGCCGCGCCGCGGTCTGGCGGTCGATGCTCAGTTCAACCTCGAGCCCCTTGTCTTCGCGGTCGGAACTGACATCCGTAAGCTCCGGCACGTCCTGCAGCGCGTCGGTGATCTTCGGCACCCACTCGTTCAATTCGTCTAGCGTGTCGGCCTGAAGGCTGTATTGATAGGCCGCGTTGCTTTGCCGGCCGCCGGCGCCGGGAACCCCACCCGCATTGCGCAGGAAAAGCTGCGCACCGGAGACCACCGAAAGTGGGTCGCGCAGGCGATCGATGACCTGATCCGTGCTGAGGCCGCCACGCTCTGCTTTGGGTTTGAGCTGGATGAAGAGACTGGCGGAGTTCGATCCGCCGCCGCGAGGGCCGCCGCCACCGCCGCCCGCAAAGCCGACCACGCTTTGCACCGCCGGATCTTTCGACACGATCTTCACGAAACGGGAGAATTTGTCCTCCAGAAGCTGGAACGAGATGCTCTGGTCGGCGCGGACATTGCCGCTGATATCGCCCGTGTCCTCTACCGGGATGAAGCCCTTGGGCGCGATGACATAGAGATAGAAATTCAGCCCGATCGCGACGGCGAGGATCAGCATGATGAAGCCGGGATTATCGAGCGCCCATTGCAGCGAGCGATCGTAAAGGCGCAGGCCGGCCTGAAACGCGCGCTCGGAATTGCGCAGCAGCCAGCCCTGCTCGCGATCCGGCTTGTGCAGATCGAGATTGGCGCACAGCATAGGCGTCGTGGTCAGCGAGACGATCAGCGAGATCAGCACTGCCGACGACAGCACAATGCCGAATTCGTTGAAGAAGCGCCCCACCACACCGCCCATCAGCGTGATCGGAACGAATACGGCGATCAGCGACAGGCTCATCGACAGAACCGTGAATCCCACCTCGCGCGCGCCGAGCAACGTCGCTTCGAAACGCCCCATCCCCGCCTCGATATGGCGGGTGATGTTCTCGAGAACCACGATGGCATCATCGACGACGAATCCCGTCGCGACCGTGAGCGCCATCAGCGACAGATTATCGAGCGTGAAGCCGGCAAAATACATCACGCCGAACGTGCCCATCAGCGACAGGGGCACCGCGATAGTGGGGATCAGCGACGCACGCCCGCTGCGCAGGAACAGGAACACGACCAGCACGACCAGCACGATGGAGATCAGCATCGTGATCTCGACGTCATGCACTGAGGCACGAATGGTGCCGGTGCGGTCGTTGACGATGTCGAGCTTGACCGAAGGCGGGATCGCGGCGCGCAGCTCCGGTAGCAGTGCCTTTACCGCATTGACGGTGTCGATGATATTCGCCCCGGGCTGCCCGGAAAGGATGATGTTGATCGCCGGCTTGCCATTGGCCATGCCGATGTTGCGGACGTCCTCGACGCCGTCCGTGACGGCCGCAATATCGCTGAGACGCACCGCCGCATTGTTGCGATAGGCGACGATCAGGGTCTGATAATCGCGCGCGAGCTTGGCCTGATCGTTGACGGCGACCTGATATTTCGTCGGCCCCTGCTCGATGGCGCCCTTCGGCGCATTGGCGTTGGCGGCGGAAAGCGCGGCACGCACGTCCTCCAGCGCGATGCCATATTTGAACAACGCGCGCGGATTGAGATCGACGCGCACGGCGGGCAGCGACGAACCGGCGATCTGCACCTGCCCGATACCGTCGACCTGGCTCAGCTTCTGCTGAAGGATCGTGGAGGCGGAGTCGTAAATCTGGCCCGGCGTCAGCGTATCCGACGTCATCGCCATGATGAGGATCGGCGCGGCAGCGGGATTGAGCTTGCGATAGGTTGGATTGGCTTTCAGCGAGGTCGGGAGATCGGCGCGCGCGGCGCTGATCGCCGCCTGCACGTCGCGCGCAGCACCGTCGATATCGCGGTCGAGGCCGAACTGGAGGACGATCTGCGTCGTGCCGACCGAACTGCGCGATGTCATCTCGGTGACATCGGCGATTGTGCCGAGATGGCGTTCCAGCGGCGTCGCCACGCTGGTGGACATCGTTTCCGGCGAGGCGCCGGCCATCGAGGCGGAGACGAAGATCGTCGGGATATCCGCATTCGGCATCGACGCGACAGGCAGCAGGAAGAACGCCGTCATGCCCGCCAGTGCCAGACCGATCGTGAGCAACGCGGTCGCGATCGGGCGGCGGATGAAGATGGCGGAAAAGTTCATGCGCGGCCCGGCTCAGGCGCGGCGAGCCTGCGGTCAATGCGCCGGCTCCACTTGTCGAAATAGATGTAGATCACTGGCGTGGTGAACAGCGTCAGAAGCTGGCTCACAAGGAGGCCACCGACGATGGAGATGCCGAGCGGTGCGCGCAGCTCCGAGCCCGTCCCGGTGCCAAGCATCAGTGGCAGCGCCGCGAACAGCGCGGCCACCGTCGTCATCATGATCGGGCGGAAGCGCAGCAGCGCCGCCTGATGGATGGCTTCGCGCGTGTTCTTGCCTTCCTCGCGCTCGGCGGTGAGCGCGAAATCGATCATCATGATCGCGTTCTTCTTGACGATGCCGATGAGCAGGATGATGCCGATGATCGAGACGATGCCGAGATCGTTGCCGGTGAGGATCAGGAACAGCAGCGCGCCGACACCCGCGGACGGCAGCGTGGACAGGATCGTGATCGGATGGATGAAGCTCTCATAGAGCACACCCAGCACGATATAGACGGTGATGATCGCAGCCACGATCAGCAGCAATTCGCTCGACAGCGCCGATTGGAACGCAAGCGCCGAACCCTGGAAATTCGTGGTGACGCTCGCGGGCAAGCCGGCTTTCCTTTCCGCGCTCTTCACCGCATCGACGGCGGCGCCGAGCGAATAGCCGGGTGCCACGTCGAACGAGATCATCGCCGCGGGGAACTGGCCCAGATGATCGGTCTCCAGCGGCACCGGCGTCTCCTGAACGCGCGCAAAAGCCGATAGCGGCACCTGGCCGCCACCGGCTGACGGCATATGGATGTCGCCGAGCGACGCGATCGTGTTCTGCACCTCCGGATCGGCTTCCAGGATCACGCGGTACTGGTTCGACTGCGTGAAGATCGTCGATACGATGCGCTGGCCGAATGCATCGTAGAGCGCGTTGTCGATCGTCGCCGCCGTGATGCCGAACCGCGCGGCGGTATCGCGGTCCACCACGACCGTCGCCGACAGGCCTCTATCGGTGAAATTGGTCGAGACGTTCTCAAGCTCCGGCCGCTTGGACAAGGTGTCGATCAGCTTCGGCACATACTGGTTCAGCATCGCCGTGCTCGCGTCCTCGAGCACGAATTGATACTGCGCGCGGCTGATCGTGGAATCGATGGTCAGATCTTGCACCGGCTGGAAATAGACCGAGATACCGGGCACGGATTTGGCGTTGCGCGTCAGGCTGCGCAGCACCGAAGAAATATCCGCGCTGCGCTGATCCTTCGGCATCAGATTGATCAGAAAGCGGCCGCTGTTCAGCGTGTTGTTGGTGCCGTCCACACCGATGAAAGACGACAGGCTCTTAACATTGGGGTCTTTGAGCAGTTCGCGAGCGAGCGCGTTCTGGCGGTCACCCATCGCCGCGAACGACACCGTCGGGCCGGCTTCGGTGATGCCCTGTACGAGACCGGTGTCCTGCACCGGGAAGAAGCCCTTCGGGATCAGGATGTAGAGCAGGACCGTCAGCACCAGCGTGCCCACCGCGACCAGAAGCGTCAGCGGCTGGTGATCGAGCACCCAGGTGAGAAGGCGGTCATACTCGTGGATCAGGCGTTCGAACAGCTCCTCGGACTTGCGCGCGATGGCGCCCTGCTGTTTCTCTTCGTTGCGATGGCGCAGAAGCTTGGCGCACAGCATCGGCACCAGCGTCAGCGACACCACCGCCGAGATCAGGATCGTGATCGCGAGCGTCACAGCGAATTCGCGAAACAGCCGGCCGACCACTTCCTGCATGAACAGGAGCGGGATCAACACCGCAATAAGCGACACGGTCAGCGACACGATGGTGAAGCCGATCTCGCCCGCCCCCTTCATCGCCGCGTCGAACGGCCTCTCGCCCTGTTCGATATAGCGCGAGATGTTCTCTATCATCACGATGGCGTCATCGACCACGAAGCCCGACGCAATGGTCAGCGCCATCAGCGACAGGTTGTTCAGCGAATAGCCGAGCAGATACATCGCCGCGAATGTGCCGACGATGGAAAGCGGCACCGACAGGCTCGGAATGAAGGTCGCCGGCACGCTGCGCAGGAAAACGTAGATCACCAGCACGACGAGGACGACGGCGAGTGCAAGTTCGAACTCCACATCGGAGACCGAGGCGCGGATCGTCGTCGTGCGGTCGGTCAGAACCGTCACATCGACGGCGCCGGGCAGCCCGGCCTCGATCTGCGGCAGGATCTGCTTGATGCCGTCGACCACCGCGATCACGTTCGCGCCGGGCTGACGCTGGACGTTCAGCAGGATCGCCGGCGTCGTGTTCATCCAACTCGTAAGCTTCGTGTTCTCCGCACTGTTCTCCAGCGTCGCCACATCGGAGAGATGCACAGGCGCGCCGTTCTTGTAGGCGACGACGATGGCCTTGTAGTCGTCGACGGTTTGCAGCTGATCGTTGTCGTTGATGGTGTAGGAGCGCGAAGCGCCGTCGAAGCTGCCCTTCGGCGCGTTCGAGTTCGCGTTGGAGATCGTGGTGCGCAGATCGTCCAGATTGAGGCCATAGGACGCGAGCGCCTGGATGTTCGCCCTCACGCGGATTGCCGGACGATGGCCACCCGCGATGCTGACGAGGCCGACGCCGGGAAGCTGCGAGATCTTCTGCGCAATGCGTGTGTCGGAAAGGTCCTCGACCTGCGTCAGCGGCATCGTCTTGGAGCTGATGGCGAGCGTCAGG
>Ga0335075_10001620_pt1 | contig 36873 bp, 37 predicted proteins | sample Lox_Sample_24_FD_206723 | JGI IMG/M metagenome (GOLD analysis project Ga0335075, IMG submission 206723) | Soil microbial communities from Loxahatchee National Wildlife Refuge, Florida, United States - Lox_Sample_2.4 | ecosystem: Environmental > Terrestrial > Soil > Wetlands | place: USA... | reverse complement strand
GAAAGCCTGGCGGATCGCGGCGGCGACCATTGTGTGCTGGCCCTTGGGCACGTGCGCCAGGGCGTTGCGCATCCAATGCACGCGACACCGCTGCCAGGTGGCGCCGAGCACGCGGGTGATCGCGTTGTGCAAGCCCTCATGTGCGTCGGAGATCACCAGCTTGACGCCGCCGAGGCCGCGCTTGACCAACCCCTTGAGGAAGGCCGACCAGAACGGCTCGGCTTCCGACGGGCCAATGCCGAGCCCGATGATCTCGCGCCGGCCCTCGGTATCGACGGCGACGGCGATTATCGCCGCCACCGAAACGATGCGCCCGCCGTCGCGCACCTTCAGGTAGGTGGCGTCGAGCCATAGATACGGCCACTCGCCGTCGATCGGGCGGTCGAGGAAGGCATTCACCCGCTCGTCGATGTCCTTGCACAGCTTCGAGACCTGACTCTTCGAGATGCCCGAGAGCCCCATCGCCTGCACCAGCTCGTCGACCCGGCGGGTCGAGACGCCGCCGATCCAGGCTTCCTGGATCACCGTGACCAGCGCCTTCTCGGCGGTCTTGCGCGGCTCCAGGAATGGTGGGAAGTACGACCCCTGGCGCAGCTTCGGGATGCGCAGGCTCAGCGCGCCGAGCCGGGTCTCGAGCGTGCGGTCGCGGTATCCATTGCGGTAATTGAGCCGCTCGGCGCTGCGCTCGTGGCGACCGGCGCCGATCAACCCCTCGACATCGGCTTCCATCAGGATCTGCAGCACCGCCTCCGCTACGGCTCGCAGGAAATCCGAGTCACCGCTCTTCTGCAGCAGCTCGACAAGCGCCATCCTGTCCTCGGTCATCGGGTCCTCGGTGGTTGCTGGTGGCCTTCGCAAATCCACCGTAACGCACCCTCCCGGTGACCGCCCGTCGCTCACGCGCGCACTGGGCTCCATGTTATGGGGCATTACGCCCCAGCGCGCGCTTACCGCCGATTTTCCACCACGAGCAAGGACGCTAACTTGGCGACTTACTATTTTGCCGTCGCCAACAATTCCTCAGTCGGGGGAGCGTCCTTCACAGCGGACAGCAATGGAAGAGGGCCGGGTGATGCCGCCAACTGGTCAGCAGCGAATTATTTTGGAAATTCCTATAACTACTGGGTCAATATGAACACAACCTCGAATACGCTCTGGAGCGGAGGGAGTGCAGGCTCTAATGATTGCACCGATTTTACCAGCAGCGGCGGGAACGGGGGATATGGCGCCAGCAGCAATACAACCAGTGCAAGATGGAACACTGGCGGTTCCGTAGCGTGTTCAAATAGCTACCACCTTCTCTGCTTCGTCAATCCGTGAGCCGGGCGAAATTCCGGTAGAGCGTCGAGCGGTTGACGCCGAGCGTGCGGGCAACGGCGCGGGGATTCTCGCCGCCGTCGATCAGCTTGCGGGCGTGCTTGATCTGCGCCGGGGTCAATGATGGTTTGCGCCCGAGCTGCACGCCGCGCGCCTTGGCCGCCTTTAAGCCGGCGCTGGTGCGCTCGATGATGATGGCGCGCTCGAACTCAGCTTGCCGAGTGGCAGCGTGGTGTCGATCTTTAATATCTGATAATGTCCTGGCGGGCCGCAGTGTTGTTTAAACAACAACCCAAACTAGGCTCCCCTATAGTAGCAACGCCTGGATATTCTGGGCAAGTGGACCCATAAGGTTAAAAGCAATATTGTAGGAAACCCGCTGGCCTACGACGAGCACATCGGCATTATCAGACTTAGGATCAATGTAAAAAAAGCTCTCTAATCCATCACGGTCGCTACGAACAAAGCCGAAGGTTGGATATCTTTGCGAAATTTGTCCATAGAACAGGACAGGGTCATGATCTTTGTCGTAGACCACACCGCGCGGATTTTGCTTCTGTTTATAGGGGAGATGCAATCCTTTCAATCGAACGAATATTTCCCGCGCGTCAGCACTGCGGCCTGCTAGACAAAGCTGTCGCGCGTACCAGAATTGCGCCTCATGATTCCTGTCGCCCTTAGAGAATGAATGTTGAAAATGATAAAGGAGTACTTCGCCCTGCGTCATATCGGCATCGGGAAATTGCTGCCGCAGCGTTTGCGCGAGATCGTAGTGGAGAACCTGGCTGCCCGGATTGCGGTCGAGTCCTTTCCGCAGAACAGCAACAGAGTCGTCGACGCGGTTTTTTGCCCGCAAAACCCGGCCTAGTCGGCGGGCGATAAGCTCGCTCTGCGGGTTGCTCTGAAACGCCCGCTCCAACGCGCGAAGGGCCCGATCGGCGTTCTGCAGGATTTCGCTGAGTGATGCCTCCTCATTGAGGAGATGGTCATCATTAGGAAAGCGCTGCAATCCCGCGCGCAGTACATCCTCCGCCCGTTTTATTGCCTGACTAAGCGCCTCTTGTGACAACTCGTCGTCGACGAGCTCGGATTTTTCAAGATTGTCTCGCACCGCTGCAATCGCGGCCTTGGCCAGGGTATGCCGCGAGTAGGCAGTGTGATCACCGGACACAAGGGCGGCCGCCTGATTTTCAGCCTGTCGGCGCCACGCTTCCTTTTCCATATCGTCTGTGGCGACACTTGACCGCGCGAAAGACAGCTCGGCGAGAGAATGCTTGATAGCCCGATTATACGGCGCAAGCTCTAGGGCTTCGTTCAAATAGCCTTCCGCCCGATCGAACATGCCCATGTCGCGCGCGACCCGCATTTCGTAGAGCCCGCGCTGATGAAGTATGTGCGGTGTGCGCCCGACTGAAGCCAAAACCGCCTCGTATATCGCGTCCCCCTTTGACGGATCACGGAACACAGTAGCAAGGGTTGATGCGCGTATCAGTTCGCCGAGCACTTCCTGATCGTAGGAATATCCTGGATTAAGTTTGCTGACGATCCGCATGATATTGTCGAATTTATCGTCGACACTCTCGAGCATTTCCGTATAGACGATCTCCGCGATATAGGAATGCCTGGCCTTATATACCCAATCGCTCGTTTTTGAATCCCATTGTAGAGCAACGACTTGTTCAAGCGGCTTGAAGAATTTCGACTTGAAATCGTCAAAGTCTATTCCATGCACCCGAGCTATCAATCCCGCCCGCACTGGTGGCCCTAGGCGGTGAAGCGCGCAGATGTCTAGATAAAGTATCTGTGCTTCGGTCGGGACGATTCCAACAAACTCGTCACGTATTATGTCTCTGAAAGATGCATTATTAGTGGCCTCATGTAGTGCCACCAACAGCTGCCGACCATAAATTTCCTGTAATTGTTTTTGCCGTTCCTCGAATTTAAGCGGGGCGAGACGCCCCAAACATTGATGTTCTTCTAGCTTACGAAGCAGATCGTCAATCTCGGTATGTGAGAGGTAGCCGATCTCGTGTTCCCCATCAACAAAAGGGTCGAGGCTATCGCAGCGAATGTTCCATTCGTTAAAGCGACTACCGCCAATAATAACCATTGGCCAGCGCTGCAACTTCGCGCGCCGTATTAGACGCAGTACTTCGTCTGGCGCCTCCGCCACGTCATCGATAAACAGATAAACCGTTTGCCGCGTGAGTGTGACGATCTCCTCGATCGCATCTAGGCTGATCGCGCCTGCATAATCCAAAAACAATACGAGCCGGTCCAGCGTGTGTGCCGTGTCCCAGGCCAGTCGGCGCACCACTATGCTTTTTCCTGCCCCGGCGTGAGCCTTGATTACAATGAATTGCGTCGAAGTTGTCGCCGACGCCGCGACAATCCGCTCTTGAAAAATGGCGCGGGTGATCCGCCGTGAAACGTCCAGCCCGTGTGCGACTGGATACCATTCTAAATCGAACCCGTTATAGAACCTCTTGGGGTCTCCTTCCCCCAATGGCGTCTCCTTCGAAACGTGCTCACAATGCGATTCTAGATATTTTCGTACCATCGCGCTTTCGGTCACCCCTGCGCGCGCGATGAACCGCGTGAACGGAGATGCCGATAACGCCGCTGGCACCAACGCTAGCTTCCGCCGCTCTAAGGCAATTGCCCCGTCCAGCTCCGCAAGAAACTCCGCAAAGGTCATGACGATCGGCTGTATTCGCCGATCCATCCAATATTGTTCTTCTATATGCTTCATTCCTGGCCGCACAATATAATGACGGGGCCGGTTATCTCCTTCCTTGCGAATTTCGTCCAGCAGCGTCCGCAAGTTGTTATCGTCAAGCGCATATCCCGCAAAGATTATTGTCTTTGTCTTAGACCATTCGAGAAATTGTGCAAATTGGCCAGCGCGCCCTTCGCGGTGATTAATGATTTGCTCAGTGCTTGCGATCAATGGCGGCTGCACGTCCTGATAATGCGAAATACAGCCGTGTAACTTCACATAGAGGAGAGAGCCTGAGCTCAAGGCCGCCGTGGCGCTGTCATCATCCTTGCAATATGGAATGAGTTCCTGCGCTACATCCGCACATCCCCTATAGGCTCTTTCGATGACAAGATCGTAATTCGTTGTTACGATGCCGGCCCAAACAAAGGTTGGAATGATGAAGTGAAACGCTGCGGGCTGATATTCCGATAATTCACGATATAGGAAAATCTGGAGTTCTCGGACGCTGCGATGAGAGGCAGCAAGGTCGTACGCCGCCCGAAAATCTAGTGCATTATATTCAGGAGTCAAAAACTCGGCGATTATACGCTTCGCCATCACCCGCCCGTCAGGGATCGGGCTACCGTCGGGTTTCGTAGCACCCCGAGAGGCACCAGCCCCCAGAAACAACACTGCCCGTCCTGACCTCACCGCTGCAAGTAAGCCAGAATCGAGCGCCATGACCGTCCCTTAGTAAGTCGCAAAGAAACTCGCCGCCTTCTCGGGGTTGTACCCGCGACGGTCGTAGAGTTTGGTCGTACTCGGGTCACGGTGCCCAGCGGCCTTCTGTACGTCCTCGAGCTGGGCGCCATTTTCCAGCGCCGTGGTGATGAAAGTGGCGCGCATCGAATGCGCCGAGTAGCCGCGATCGAGCCCGAGCGCCGACGCGTATTTCCGGACCACACGATCGATCGCATCGGGGTCCATGCCGCGGCGTTCCTCGCGGCGTTTGCCATTGTGCTTGAGCGGCCGGAATAGGGGCCCCTCTATGTCGGCGCTGTGGCCGGCCTTGTCGAGATAGGCACGCAGCCGGGCTGCGGTTTGGGGATTGATCGCCAATGCATCGCGCCGTCCACCCTTGCGCATTACGCGCAACGAGTCATAGCCACGGTTCTGGTGCAAATCGCCGATCTTGAGCGCCGCGATCTCGGCGCGTCGCAACCCGACCTGCAGACCGACCGACAGGATCGCGCGATCGCGCAACCCGGCAACCGTGTCCTCGCTCGGCATGTCGAGCAGTTTGCGCGCCTGTGCTTTTGAAAAGGCGGCGGTCGCGCCTTCATCGCGATTGATCGCCGGCCGTTCGACTTCACCGACCGGATTGCGCGGGGCATAGTCGTGGCAGACCAGGTGCTTGTAGAGCGAGGACAGCGCCGCGAGCCGGCGGCGGATCGTCGACGACGACGCACCCTCGACCTCACGCATGTAGCGGTCCCAGGCAATCACCGCCTTGTGGTCCGCCTGGCGCAATTCCTCGAGTGTGGCGATCGACAGTGAGCGCATGAAGTGCTGCACGTCGAGCCGGTAGGCGCGGCGGGTGCGTGCACTCTTCTGCTTTGAGAGCCAGATCTCTTCTTCGGGGATTTCGGCGAGCCGCGCGACGGTGGAAACGCGGCGGGGAGCGTCGATCGGGACCGGCAAGGCGCTGCGGTCGTCCATCATCGCATCATCTTCCGGCGTAAAAGGCGCGGGCAACGTCCATTACAAGTGAATTCTCAGGAAAGAATCCAAGTGCGTGAAGCTGCCGAAGAATTTCCTCGAATTGCTCGTAGCTCAAATTCTCCACAAGCCCGAGCGACTCTATTTCGTTCGCCAGGTCGATAATCTGCTGCTCGTGCGCCGATTTTTCTTTTTGGTTAAACGATGCGGGTCCACTTTGGACAAAATACATCGACATTCGCCGCGTGTATTCGGCAACCGCTTTCAGCGCAGTAGACTGAAGAATATGAGCTACCTCGCGCGCCCGGTCGGGCACGCCGGCCGCGACAAGTTCATCGTGCAATTTCGCCAATCCCTCTCTCATCTCACCCTCTGATACTTCGCGCGCCGCCAACCGTTCGAACCGCCGCTTGCTGCGGTCGGTGCTGGTCAACGACCGATCGCCGATCGGGGGCCGGCCGCGACGGCTGCGGCGCGCTGGGTTCGAACCATCCATATCGAGCCAGATAATTCCGTCCTGCACGAAATGCAAGGAGTTTCGTTGTGCACATAAATCAGGAAGTCGAGGCGGTGCTCCATCGTGATAAACCGATTATCACGTAGAGAAACCGCTAGGATTTGACCAGGCGCGCCGCTCCAATATCGGGGTTAGGGGAGCGACGTCGGCAGTTGCCCCGCGACCGGGTAGGCCGCGCAGTATCGCTGATCCTCCTGACCCGCCTGGGTGTCGAACGTCGTATGTGGCGGCACCGGCGTACCGTCGAAGGATTCGCCGATCGGGCAATGGCACGTCGCAACCGGGACGCCATTGATGTAGGTCTGCTGGTCGCAGGCGAAGGCGAAACAATTGACCGTCCTACTGCCGAGGTTGAGGGTCTTCGAGCAGAGCATCGGCGGCGCCAAAGCCTTGCGGCCGGTCGGAACCCAACCGGTGATCGCCTGCGCAATGTGCGAGCGGGGCGCATAATAAGACCAGATCCCGACCGAGCCGTCAGGCGTCACAGGCGGCTCACACGAGCCTTGCATGTTGCCGGCGGAGAGATCGGTAATCCCCTGACCGGAGAAGATCGGGCAGGTGCAGTCCGCTTCGGGGAAATAAGCGGTACCGCCACCGGTAACATTGACTTTGATCTTTCGCCCGGTGGGCTTGCAGGTCGATGCCGCGCACAACGCGAAGTAGCCGTGGCAAAAGGCCAATGGGTGATCGCTCGCCGCCGTTGCCGGCCGCACCGCCGTGAGAATGAGCAGACTGACCACCAAGCCAACCATGACGGTTGAGAAGCGGCAAACATGACCAATGCCAAATGTGCTTTCCCTTTTCACGCTGCTCCTCCCCTGGATTCATGTCCGCGGGTTGAAAATAGCAGAATGGCGCGTCCCGATCGCCAACGAGGTCTCCGTACCGTTCGGTGGATGACCCCAAACACGAAGGGGTGTTTCGCGACTGACTTATGAGACAGCTAAACCGCTGATCTTGCATGGTCTGATTGCGGTCGCGGAACCCTTCCTCTGTGCGACTGGCATCGCCGCCGTCCTCCGATTCGACAGCGCGGCGAAGCGCCGCTTCGGCTTTTCTTAAACGGACATGCAAAAGATCGGTATCCCTGCGGGAGCGGTGGCGCGCTAAAGCTGGAACTGGAATTTACCCGCTGCGGTATCACATCGCGGATTTGCTGCGCTTGTGGCAGATACGTCAGGATAGGGAACTTAGGGAAGTGATGATCATCTGGATCGCCGACCATTGGGTCTAATTTTGATTGTCATCGGTGAACTAAAATACATCAGTCATAGCATCAACCAATTATTAGTGACCTTTGTCGAGAACATCAAGGCAACCAGATCGGTCGAGGCCAAGGTCGCTGAGACCGCGTTCACACTGACGAAAGTCTAGGATGAATTATCGTCGTACAGATATCAGTCTAATCTAGAGCTTCAGCGCGATATTAAAGAGATTGGAGGTAACGTCAAGGATATGTCAGAGGTAATATTATACGGTCGAGAGTGGCGCGATAGCCGACTTACGGCGGAACGAGAAACGAGAATGGCCGAATACGAACGCCATCTTGGAGAAATGCGCGAAAAAGCTGAAGGCGGAGATTTACAAGCGCAAGGATTTTATGCGGCGCATTGGGCGATGAGAGAGGACTACATAGAAGCTTATGCTTGGTACAGTATCGCAACAGCACGCTTACCCAAGCCTTGGCAGCACGGTTTGGAGCGACGAGACGAGATTGCGCGAAAAATGACGCCAGAGCAGTTAGCGGAGGCGGAGCGCAAGGCACGTGACTGGCTCAACGCACATCCGGCTACGTCCACCTGACATCAACACAAACCGGTGAAACTCAAGATCACGGCTTTCATAACCATCGATAGGCTGTAGTGGTGCGGCCGCAGGCTTACGGTGATTGTATGCGCACCACAGCGGCCCGCAGCAGCGGCAGGGCAGTTTCATTTTAAGATTGGCAACCACTCGCCATTTTCATCGCTCATGCACTGGTATGAGGGAATGGATAATAATTTTCTCGACAGAAGCGCCATTGCAAGTAGGCGCTCTCGGTTTTCACAACGCCGTCACTGTCTGAGTCGTCCTCACTTGTGCCGGTTTTTAGAAACGGAAATAAATCGCTCCCCATTTTAGCAATCCCAATAAGACCGTTCGCCGCCTTGGCAATCTCGCCCGACGGAAGGTTATCCGCTAAAGGATGGTCTCGAAGGCGTTCCGCAGCCTCGCGCGCGGCAGCGATGCTGGCAAAGAACCTGACGAGAGTGGCGCCGCAGTCTCCGAATTCGCCGATTTTAAGGACCGCATTCGCGTAAACAGTTGATGGCGGCAGCTTGGCCCTGTCCTCTATCAATATCGCGTGTATTGGGCTTTCGTTGTTCGTTAAAAGGGATTTGCAGTAGTAGTGCGCTGTCAACGCATTGGCGGCGTACAATCGCACCTCGACGCCCAAGGCGCGCCGAAGACTATTCAATTCGCGCTTTGCCCTGCGTCTTTCGGCGCATAAGGTTATGAGCACCGCAATAATGGCTGCGACGAAGCCGAAGATGCCCGCAAGGAATCCGCCCAAATCGAAAGTGATGTGTTCCAGCCACCCTGTGGTCACGGCTGTATCTCCTAGTTTATCATGCCGGATATGTAATCGCTCGTGCTGTCGATCGCGCGGGCCTTGTACCGATCAGCGGGGGTGGCGCTGACTAAGAGCTTTGTACCGGCGGCACGTCTACTCTAATTTGCAGGCGGCCACGGCTGGCAAAAGCGAGGATTGGCGCTGGCTTCCGGGGCAAAGAAAAGCGGCCACCCTATTTTGCAGGCGGTTTAGCCGACTGATCTGGGCGCCCGCCCGCTGCATCGTCATTGACCGAAGTGGGTGGTGTGCCTCACAGCCCAAGCTCGCTGTGCGAGCCGAGCCGGACAAGCTCAAGACTCGCATCGTCCGGCTTGCGGTAGATCAGGATCAGGTCGGGCCGGATGTGGCAGTCGCGGTGATCGCTCCACTCGCCGCCGAGCGGATGATCGAAATACCGCTGCGGCAACGGCTCGTCTTTCGCCAGCATGTTCACGGTTTCGAGCAACATGGCGTCGAGGCGCTTGCCGAGACGCCCGGATTGCTCGCGCCTGTAGTCGCGACGAAAGCGGCTGGTGTACCTAACAATCCGCATTCAGGCTCGCGAGCAGCTTTCCGGGCGGCCCGGCCGTCGTCAGTTCACCGCGCCGCGCCGCTTTCATCGCCTCGATGGTTTCCTGGTTCGGGACCAGCGGCTCGAATGGCAGCGCTTTCTCCTTGGCGATCTTGACCATCATCAGGCGAAAGGCGTCGGACACGGTGAGGCCCATTGCCGCCAGCACCGCAGCGGCTTCCTTCTTGATTTGCTCGTCGATGCGGGCGCGCACGACAGAATTGGTCGTCATGGGATAATCTCCTTTGAGCTACAATGTAGCACACATAACCGGCAAATGCAAGGCGGAGGAATTCTACATCTTGTGCGGCACGATCTTACTGATTCTTCGGTCAAAAGTCGCATAGCGTGTATTATGTAAAGCATTTTGAGGTATTCATGAAGTCCTGAATCGCTGAGAGAAGTCTACCGGACTGTTCCCAAATAAAGCAATCCGCCAGGCCCGCCGGCGCGCCGTTCTCAGCCGGCGGGTACATCGCGCAACGACCGCTCCGGCAGCAACAGCAGCAGCACGAGGCCGAACCCGGCGATAACGGCGCTGGTCGCAAAGGTCGTTGCGATGGCTTGGCGATAAGCCGCGGCAACAAGCGCGTGGAGTTCGGGCGGCAGTGCGGCGATCCCGCCGGCGCCGCCGGAGACCGCCCGCCGCGCCGCGGCGGCAGCACTTCCCGCCGCAGCCAGCGCGGCATCGACGCGGCCGGTCAACAGGCTGCCCGACAGCGCCACCCCGAACGCCCCGCCAAGCGAGCGGAAGAACGACACCGCCGAAGTCGCAACCCCGAGCATCTCAGGGGGGACCGCGTTCTGGATCGCGACGGTCAGGTTCGGCATAACCAGCCCGAGCCCGGCGCCGGTGACGACGAGCGCCGCCTCGATCACCGGCAGCGGGGCCGCGTTGCGCGCCGACGCGGCGATCGCGCCAAGGCCCGCACTCGACAGCGCGAGTCCAAGCACCGATAAGCCCTTGTACCGTCCAAGCGCCGAGACCAGACGGCCGCCGATCACCGAGGCGGTGATCATCCCGGCCATCAGGGGTGCGGTCAGCAGCCCGGCATGCGATGGGCTCTTGCCCTGCACCAGCTGAAAGAAGGTCGGCAGGTAGATAAAGGCACCGAAGAGCGCCGTCGCGGTGACCGCGACTACGGCAATAGCGACGGCGAAGACCCGGTTGCTGAGCAGCGGCAGCGGCAGGATCGGCTCGGCCGCGACGCGCTCGCGGGCAAGCAGCAGCATCAACAATACCGCTGCACCGAGCGCCAGCCCGACAATCGTCGGCGACGACCACGCGGCGACCGTGCCACCCGAGCTCAGCAGCAGCAACAACGCGCCGTTGTCGTGGTCAGCAGCACTGCGCCCAAATAGTCGATCCGGTGGGCGACCCGGGGCCGTTTCGAGCGCGGCAAGGCCACCAGGATCAGGCTCAGTGCCACCATGCCGACCGGCAGGTTGACATAAAAGATCCAGCGCCACGACAGCGCGTCGGTGATCACCCCGCCGAGCACCGGCCCTGTCACGCTGCACAGCGCGAAGACGCCGGAAAACAGGCCCTGATAGCGGCCGCGCTGGCGCGGCGGTACGAGATCGGCGATCGCCGTCTGCGCCAGCACCATCAGCCCGCCGGCGCCAAGACCCTGCAGCCCGCGGAAAAGAATCAGCTCCGTCATCGAGCGTGCGAGGCCGCACAGCGCCGAGCCGGCAGTGAAAACCAGGATCGCTACGACGAAAAGCTGCCGCCGCCCGTGCATGTCGCTGAGCTTGCCGTAGAGCGGCGCGGTCGCAGTCGCGGTCAGCATAAAAGCCGTGATCACCCACGGCAGATGGGCGAGCCCGCCGAGTTCGCTGACGATCCGTGGCAGGGCGGTGCTGACAATGTTCTGGTCGAGCGAGGCCAGCGCCAGGGTTGTCAGCAGCCCGGCAAGACTGAGGCGGAAGGTGCGGCGCTCGGCGCGCCCGCCCGCCGCGGACGAAGCGGGTCTGGATCCAGCCGTCATGTCGCCGGCCGCGTTCCCTTCCAGTCGACGCGTTTTGGATGGCGCCGTTTTATCCGCGCGCGAGGCCATGCCGTACGATCCGTCGCTGCACCTGAGGTGGCGTCTCTGCCACCCGGTGCAGCATATCGAGCGCGCTCGTCTTCTGTGGCTCGCGGCTGAGATTTTCGCCGATTTGGCGCCACACATCCGGTTCGCCGATCTCCGGTCTCTGCCCCAGCATCGACCGGCTTGCGAGATGCCGTCTCTCCGAGGCTTCATCGACGACGATCCAGGTTGTCCGCTCGTGGCGGCTGGCGGCGGTGTAGGCTTTGAAGCCGTGGAGCGCATGCGATCCCGCCGGCAGGGCGTGAATGTGCTCGCTCGCGGTACTGCCTTGCGCGGTGTCTACGGTCATCGCATAGCCGTAGCTGAGGCGCACGGGGGCGTCCGGGCGGGCCTGGATCTTGCGCCACGCGACCAGGCCCTCAATGCCGGCATCGTTGCGCACGATCATGCCATCGTCGGTCAGCGCGCGGATTTCCACGACCTCGCCATTGCTGGCAAGGACGATCTTGCGGCCCGGGACACGCGCGTCATGGACGCGATCATAGAGGCGCACGCGATCACCAATCGCCAATGCCAGCTGATAGGTGTCGCCGTTGCGGTCGGTCGCGTCCACGACCTTGGCGTCTTCGCCGAGTTCGCCGGCCCGGCGCCGCTCAGCCCGGATGGCGGCACCGATCTCACGCGCGTCGGCGTTCGTCGGCGCCGAGACCGTCAATTTGAACTCGGGATCGCCGCGGTTGGCCTCGAGCCGCTCGCGCCACAGCCGGGCCACCCGTTGCACCGTCGCCTGCCGGCCGCCGGCCACCAGCTCGGCGGTGCCGTCCTGCTGCTTCATGTCCAGCGCTTCGGCCGCCCGGCCGGCGCGGAACAAGCCGGTGATTTCGCGCTCGCGCTCGGTTTTTTGGCGGATCGAGGTCAGGATCTCCGGAACGGCCTCTTCGCCAATGGCTTTGCGCAACAGCTCGATGACCGGCCCGGCCTCGATCGACTGGCATTGCTTAGGATCGCCGACCATGACGATCTGCATGGCGGTTCTCTGCTGCAATCGTAAGAGATCGAGCATCTGCCGTGTGCCGAGCAGCCCGACCTCGTCGACGATCACGACGCTGTTGCGGTCGGGCATATACCGCCCGCTCTCGACGCGTTTAGTAAAGGCCGCGACCGAGGCGCGCTCGGCAATCCCGGCCGACCGCAGATCGGCGGCCTGGCGCCACGCGAGGGTGATGCCGTACACCTCGCGCCCGTCGGCTTTCCATGCGTCCACCAGCGGTGCCAGCGCGGTGCTCTTGCCCGCACCCGCGACGCCGATCGCGACACCGAGCCGGCCGCCGGTGGCGAGCCTGGTCATCATCGCCCGCTGGGCCTGCCATTGCTGCCCGGCCGGATCGATTGTCGGATGGCGCGCGAGGAAGGCATCCGCCGCGCGGTCGATCCGCGCCATCGGCAAAGCGGCCGACAAATCGAGCGCGGCATTCTTGGCCAGTCGGATCAATTCGCGTTCCTGGTCCAGGTGCAACGCCGTGGTGACACTCCAGCGCTCCTTGCCGCGCAGGGGTGCCCCCCTGCCCCACAGCAGCGCCACCTGTTGGCCGTCCTGCGCCACGCCGCGCTCGCGGAAGGCTTTGATCACGGCGTCGATGTCGTCGCCGGGCCGCTCGCCGATGCCGGCGACGATCAGTGCCCGTGCGGCGATCTCGCGCAATTCCTGGCCATCCAGTACGGCCCGGCGGCCAAGCTCGCCTGCGAGCAATGGCAGGGCCGCCCGATAGGCGGCTTCGTGGCGCTCCTCCTCTGGCTGTGCGGGCGCGATCTCGTCCGGCCGCAACAGACTGCGATGGCGATAGGACATCGCCATCGCTTGCTCACGCCACACGACGAAATCGCTTTTCTGTTCCAGGCCCGCCGCCGACTCCGTTTTTGCCTGCCGGGTTTCAGCTGCCCCAGCCTTCAACAAGGCAATCTTCTGCTCGGCGGTGATCGCATCCCAGTCGATACCCTTCTCTGCTGCGAACTCGCGCGCCGCATCCTGCGCTTCTATCGTCCGCTTGCTGAACAATTGGCGCACCGAATGCGGGAGATTTACGAGCCGCGCCGCACCCGTGCTCTCGTCGAGCACGGTCTCGATGCCGAGCTGCCGGGCTCTGGCCGCGACGTTGGCATGGTAGACGGCACCCAGTTCCTTGACCCGTCCGGCGAGCCGGTCGAGATCGAGGCCGCCGATATGCCCGCTGTCGGTCAGCACGCTGTTGAGCACCGTCACATGGGTGTGGAGCTGCGGGTCGGCCGTTTGCAACGGCACCTCGCGGATATCGGTGTAGGCTCGCCCCTGCGTGTCCCGCCGCTCGATATCGACGGCGGGACGCGCGGTGTAGTGCTGAAAGCTGATCCACCCGAGCGCGCCGGCTTCGACCCCATCGCCTCCGCCCTGGCCCCGGCGAGCAACGCCAAGATGCGTCTCGGCATAGGCCATCGTGTCGGCAACGGCATGCCGGTGAATATCAACGAGGGCGGACCGTTCCGCCGCGGTCGGCGCCAAGGCCCAGGCGACCGATAACGATTTGTCGGCCGAAAACGTCATGTCGACAAAACCGACCGGCGGGCGCGTGGCGTGGATCTGCCGGCGATAATCCGCCATATCGATCAGCCGCCCATTTGCCAGGCGGCCATTCTCCAGGTGGACGACCTCGTCCGCGGTCGCCTCGCGGTATGCCGGCACGCCGAGCGCCGCTTTGAACCGCTTGCGCGCACCCTCGACGATCACCGCCGGCAATGCCTTGCCGCCGGCCGTCTGTGGCACGCCGCCGTTCGCGCGCTTGCCGGCGAGCACGTTGCGGATCGCTTCCGCCGATGCCGGCTGTTTCGGATCGAGACCGAACACCTCGGCGACGCTGCTTGTGGCACTATGCTGTTTGCGCCCGGCAATTGCGCTGCCGTCAACTCGCGTTGCATTCAACAAATTCGCAATGCCGGCTGGGGTCAGCGGCCGGCCGGGATTGGCGATGCCGAGCCGTGCGGCCAAGGCCGGCGAGAGGTCGGGCCGCAACTCGGCGACCGTACCGCCGGCGGCCAGGTGCCCCTCCCTGATCGCGTCACGCCAGAAATCGGCGGCCCGCTCCTCCCGCTCCTCGGCGCCGGTGTAATACTCGGCGGCCCTCGTCGGTTCGGTCTTCAGCGTCCCGGCGAGGTAGTATTCGGCCATCGCCTTGCCGGCCGACGGCGTGGCACAGGCGCCGACCCGATAGGTCATCATCGTCGTCGCTCATTTTTGCATTCCGTCAGGAGTGCCTTGGTCTGTGCCCCCAGAGGGGTAGACTTTCGCACCCAAACGTTGTCGCCCGAACGGCGATGAATGGGGGGATTTCCAGCAATCGAGGGGACCAAGGGCAGATCTAGGGTAGAGGTATGATGAATGCGTGCGGGGGATGGCGTGTAATAGGATGATGTACGAGGGTGACACGTGACGTTCGGACGAGTGCGGAAGTGTATTAGGAAACTTCCGCAGACGGTTCGAGGGGCATCACGAACAACCCGGGATAGTGCCGGCGATCGATAGGATCGCGATAGGAGCGGGTTTCGAGAACCTTGCACTGCAACCAGGCGTTGATCACCTCTTGAGCGGCCTTATCGGTCAAACTCGGGACTGCGGTCTGTACCAGCCTCCAGGCGGCCCGGTCTTTGGCCTGTGGGGCAGCCGAGAAGCGGCGTCCGTCGGACGTGCCGGCATTGATGAGGCGAAGGACAGATGTCGCCGCCAGAAAGAGAGCCGGTATATCGGCGGGATTGATCGGCGGCATGGTGTCGGTAAAGTCCGTCTCGGCAGATACGACGTGCAGAGGAACGCGCGGCGGCGGGGAGGGTGGTGGTTCTGGCAGCGGTGCCGTCCGCTTATCGGTGCTGGCCTGCTCTTCGGCGAGCCGTGCCCGCCCTTCATTGATCTGAGCTTGCCAGAAAGCGCGGGCGCGCTCCTCGCGGACTTCCCGCGATGGCCGGCCGTTAGGCAAGGTGTCGTGCGGCATCATAGTCGTAAGTCCCTGGAATTATGGTGTGGGGCGATGGATGCGAGGCTTCTGTTCCGGGGTCTCGCCCGCGTTCATTTGATCGTCCGCCTGCCGTTGCATGCGTCCCTCGTTGATCTGGCGCTGCCAGAAATCGGCCCTGCGTTCCTCGCGCATTTCCCGCGCATGGTTAAGCTCTGTCCGCGTTGGCTGATCGGCCATGGGTTCACTCCGCTGCCGAGTTGACGAAACGGTTCGTTGCGACTTGCGCAATCATTTCGGGTCTCCGGAAATAGATCGCCCGGCCGATGCGGAGCGGGAGCCCGCTTGCCGGGACGATGATGATCTCGTCCTCGCGCAGATCCTGCTGCATTTCGGCGGCGGCGATCAGCGCGCGGCGGATCTCGTGGACGTTGACGTTGATGCCGCGCGAAGTCGAACCGAAGTTGAGGCCAAACGGCTTTTGCCGACCCTGATTGTCGCCCTCGGACCACGCCAAGACACCATGGGCGCCGAGCTGGTCGCTCAGATCCTTGCCGGCTCCGCCGGCACGGATCGCGGCATAGCCGACCCAGGCGGCGGCATCGATCCAGGCGCGGGTCCCCTCGCGGCCCCAGGCCTCGGCCATCTGGCCGACCGACTGAAACAGCATGTGCAGCGAGACGCCATATTTGCGGCCGATGTCGCGGGCGGTTTCGAGCGTTTTCATGCGGCCGAGACGCGCCGCTTCGTCGAGGAGGAAGAGTATTCGTCCTCGCGTCCAACCGTCCGCCATGTAGACGGTGTTCAACAACGCTCCGACCAGGACGCGGGCGATCGGCGGCGTGGTCTCGAGGGTCCGCAGGCTGATATTGAGAAACACGGTGGTGTTGCCGATCAGCAGTGCGCGCGGATCGAAGTCGCCCTCCGATACCAATTCGGCATATGCGCTGGTGAACAGCCATTCGACGCCTTTGACGGCGTTCAGGAACACGCCGCTGAAGGTTTCCTCGGCTTTGCACTTCATCAGCGTCGCCGCAAGGCGCCGCGCCATCGGGCTCCGGCTCGAGGTGCGGATGTTTGCGAGGAGGTGGAGTATTTCTTCTTCTGAGACGGCGATCGCTGCGGCAAAGGTTGCCAGGCTGATGTCGATCGCTTGAGGATCGCACCAGACCAAATGCGCGAGCAAACAGGTGACGAGCGAGCGGCCCATCGGGGCGAAGAAGGGATCCTCGGCGCGCCCTGGCCCGGTCGTCAGCGCCGCGGCGGCCTCGTCGTAAATCCACGACACCACGCTGCGGACATGCAATTCGGCCTCGGGATGGGTGATATCGATCCAGTCAAGGACATTGAAGCCGGTGACATCAGGCTTGCCGCTATCCTCGTTGGGGATGCCGATATGCACGATCTGTTTGCGTTGGCGCCGCAATGCAGCATCCAGCATCGGGCCGAGCTCGGTCGAGGGATCGAGGATCACGCTGCTGCCGCTCCAGGTCAGAGCGGTTGAGACGGCGGCCGTCGTCTTGAAGCCGCCGGGCCCTGCGAAGATCAGGCTGTGTCCGCTGCCGTGGGTGCAAGGATCGACGAGCAGGGGGGCCGTGCCGCCCATGCCCCAGGTTTTCCTGTCGGCCGGATTGAAGGATATGCCGGCAACGGTTTGGTCTTGATCGACGCGGTACGCCTCACCGACGACGATACCGCCATGGACAGGGTGCGGCCCGGGGAACAGCTTTTTGGCATCGCTGATCGATCGCCACTGGCTGTGGCCGTGATTGTCGGTGATGCCGCGTTCGATCGCGCGCACGGCCCTGCCCCGCTGCGCCGTCAGCCGGCGGCGCCCGCGATATCGTAAACGCCAGACCTGAAATAGCCCGAACAGCAGCAGCGCGAGGAAGACCGTCGGCGCCGCCGCGGCCAAGACCAGCCACAAATTCACCCACCAGTTGGCCAGCCACCATTGCGTCGCATCCCACCAGGCAAAGGGGGTGAACGGTGTTCCGGTGCCCTTGCTCCACAAGGCCGAGGCCGAGACGAGCCACAAGCCCGCGGCCAAAATGACCGCCAGGATAAGAGCGAGGATGCGGATGCCGATTGCACCGGAAGGGCGATCGCTCACTCCCCGCCCTCAATCCTGGTAATCCGCACTCGGTGCTTCAGCGTGCCTCGCGCCGCCTCGACCAGCTCGTGCGGCGTCATCGCGTGCACAATGTCGGCGGCAACGATGTCGTTCGCGGCATGCACCACGATGCGCATCAATGTCAGGTCGATCTCGAACTCAAATTCGCGATCCGTGGCCGCCATTTTCTTGTCCGGCAAGGCTGAATTCGCTGTCGGCCCGGCCACTGTGCTATTGCGCGGCATCGGCGGCGCGGTAATAGACCGACGGCACTGAAAACCCGCACGCGTCACGCCGGCAAAACGCAACGATGTCGATAAAGCTGCGCAGGATCACCGCGAGCTTGTCATCCGGGATATTGCGGCCCGCGGCACTGGCCTTTGCCATCAATGCCAGCGGGGTGAACGGGTCGCCCTCCTCGGCATGCCAGGTTGTCAGCCCACCCGGATGACCGGCGGCGAGCAGCCGGATATAGGCGAAGGCTTCGCCGCCGCGCAATTCCTGCATCGCGACGCGATCGGGCCGCATCCGCAATGCGGCTTCGACCGCATTCTCGGCCGAGACGTTCGCCGCCCCGTAGAACAGCGACACGCGGTTGCGCAATGGCAGCGGACCGAATTCCTCGGTGTCCTCGATCGTCACCAGCCTTTCCTCGTGCGCGATCTCCTGCATCAGCCGCCGCAACAGCGAGGTCTTGCCTGATCCGGTGCTGCCGGTCGCCGCGATCGTCTTCTTCGCCTTGACTGCGAGCGCGAAGAAGGCGGGCCAGTCCTTCACCTGGTAGAGGGCGAGCAGCTCGGCGTCGGCATCCCCCGGATCGACCCGCGGATCAAGTCCGCGGGCTAAAGGGCTTCGGCTGTGGCGATCGGGCCTCCCGGCAAAGGCCGGGATCGCCGCGGCTTGCATCAGATCGCCGAAATCGGCGTCGCGCACCGTGTGCACCGCCTTCGACGGGATGCGGATCGTCATCGAGATTGTCCCCGGTGCGGTCACCGGCGGCCGGCACAGGGTGCAGCGCTGGCCGTCGGGCAATGTCGTCATGCAGATCGGATGTGCCGGATCGAATGGCTTCGACAATAGCGAGCCGGCCAACAGGCCGATCGCGTCCAGCCGCTGGAAATCAAACGCCTCGACGGTGCGCCAGGACCACTGTCCGTGGCGCTCGATCCCGACCTCGCCGGGGCGCTGAACCACGATTTCGGTTGTCGCCGGATCGTCAAGCACATCCTGGACCGGGGCCAGCAGGTGGCGCAGCGTGGTTTCGCCGTTTCTCATTTGCGCACCTGGCGCAGTTTGTAGCTGTCGGAAAAGTCGATCGGAGCGGTGAGCCAGATCGCGATCGTCTCGCCCTGGTGCTTGGAGAAGGTCGGCGGAATGTTGATCGTCGATTGCAGAATTTGCGACGCGAGATTGTCGCTGCTGTTGGTCGAGATGTAGGTATTGCCGCCTTTTGACACTTCGGCCTGCAGGATGCCGAGACCGCTCTGCGTCAGGTCGAGCAGGATGGCGCCGCCAAACCGCTGGAAGTAGTGATTATCAACGCCTCCGGCTAACCCGGTGCGGCCGAGATCGTCCGCCATCGGCTCCCCGGCAAGCGGGACCCAGATTCCCTCGGGGGTGTGGGCATAGGTCGACACCGCCTCAAGCCGCGACCCGCCGTTCTGTTCCATCCGCTCATAGCGGCCGATGACCTGGGTGCCGGCTTCCATCAAGAGGACGCCCTTCGGGCTGTAGACCGGACCCGGCAGGTGGCACATGAGGGGTCCGGGCAAGTCGCTCTCGATTGCGGTATCGAGCACACACGGGAGGAGGCCCGGCATCAGCTGATAGGTGTCGTCGATCGCCGGCGAGGCCTTGACGCCGGGCAGGCTCGCCGCCTTGAACGCGAGCCCGGTCTGCGGCGGGTCTGCGGGCGGCGCCGCGGCCGGCTTCGGGCCGTCGCTATGCGGCACCACATAGGACAGCATCGCCGGGCGTACCGGCGACCCACTCGCTCCCGGCAGCTGGCCTCGAAAGGCCGGCATCATTGGCGGCGCCGGCGCGACCGGTGTGCTTGTCGGCGGCGATGAGGTGGGCGCTTCGGCTTTCGCTGCCTGATACGGCACGACGACCCCGATGTAGGATTCCGGGGCCTTTGGGGCGTCCTGCGCGTAATGCGACTTGCCGCGGGTGAAAAGAAAGGCCAGCAGCACGACGATCCCGAGCCCGGTCAGCAGCCATTTCCGCCGTCGCCAGATCGGCAGCGGCTCGGGCTCCTCGTCCTCGTCCCATTCATCGTTGGCGTGAAACTCGCTCATCGGGCTTTCGCCTGAAGAATGTCGCGCTCTACCGTCGGCGCCGTCGTCCCGGTGCCTGTCGGCTTGCCGGCCGGGTCGTAAGCGGTGTTGAGGATGTCGAGCACCGACGGGCCGAGCCGCAGGCGGAAGTGCGGTGCGATCTCTTCGACCACGACAAAATCACCGGCACCATGCTGCCGGGCGAGCCGCTCGCTGCCGTCATTGCCGACGACATAGACCGCAGGCTTCTCGGACAAACCCGGAAACCGCATCAAGGTCCACTGCCCGTTGTCCATCGGGCAGCGGGGCTCGATCGCGTTCGGCCGCTTTCCCTTGGCAATGTAGTGGCATGCGCCATTCACCCCGTTGAAGGCGTCGGTCCGCAAGTGTTCCTCGGCCGCTGCTTGTGCGATCTGGCTGGCCTTCTGTCTCGCCCGCCACGACGCCCGGCCTGCCACTGCCTTCCGGGCGGCCACGGCCGGTGCTGCCGGGTCTGATGCCGCACCCCCTTTGAAGATCAGGTTGAGTACGACACCGGGCATGTCCGCAGCACCGTCGCTATCCGGCCGCGCCAGCAGCCGAAACGGATAGACCTTTTGGGCGCCCTCCGATGACATCGTGATCACCGTCATCGTGCTTTCCCCGAGTATCACCGGCCACAAGGTCAGGTTATTGCCGAGCGGCGTGTCCTTGATCTCGGATGGCGACGCTCCCTGCCAGCCCGCGTCGGCCAGCGCCCCGTCCTTATTGGGTTTGCCGGTTTGCACGACGCGATAGACGCTTTCGCCCGGCGGGAACGTGATCGTCGTCGGCTGGCCGATGACGCCGACGATTTCGGTGCGCAGCAGCGGCGAGTACCGCACGACGCGGATCTGCGCCGCGGTTTGGGTGGTCTCTGCTGCCGCGGCCTGGCCGAGTGCTGCAAGCGAGACCGAGGTGAGCAGGATTGCCGCGGCGAACCGCATCACTGCCTCCTCTGGTCGGGGCTATCGGAGCTCGCACTGTATCCCAGCACCTGAAACCCGCCGGGATTGTCGCTGCGGTCGTCGGGCCGCATCGGCAATTCGGGATGCCACTGGAAATCGACGGTCGCACTCCACGCCTGCGTCGGATCCTTGTTCGCCCCCCGCCAGACCGTGCGGTCGAACTGCACGAGATAGCGTCGCGTCGCGCCGTCCTTGCCGAGCGCCAGCGGGTGGAACCGAAAGTTTTCGACGGTGACATGTCCGTCCTTGCCCAATGCCTTGACCGGGCTCAATGGTGCCAAGCGGCTGGCCGCGTAGCGCGCCTGCTCGTCCGGCGTCGACATCAGCTTGGTGATGCGATCGTCGCGCTGGTCCATCTCGGGGACCCAGCCTTCGCGCGCCTCGATGTAGCGTTTGAGGTATTGCCGCTCGACCGCAGCGCCGAACAGCCTGGGCGCATCCTGCAGACCGACCGGCTCCTCGATAATGCCGGTGCTCTTGTCCACCAGGTAGAATTTGACCTCGCTCGTCTTGAGCGGCAGCAAGGTCACCCAGCCGAAGATCGAAGCGGCGAAACACGCCACACCGACGCCGCCGATCACCCAGCCGGTGACGATCGCGGACCGGCCGAGGATGACGCGCTCGGCCGCCAGATTCATGACCGCGCGGAATTTTGCGTTTTTTGCCGCGTCGCTCAGCGGCTTCGCCGTCCACGGCGATATCTTGCTGATCGCGTTCACTGCGGTAGCGCTCCGAAATCAAGGTGGTCCGGCACCAGTCCCCAGGTCGGATCGTCCGGGTGAACCATCGGCAACGGCGCGTCACTGGTGCCGGCGCAGGCCGCCAGGACGCAAAGCGCAAGCGCCAGCCATGCGAACCGGATCATTCAACGATCTCCTCTGCTGAGCGAACGCCCGACCGGGGCTTTGCCGCGCCAGGGCTGGTCGTTGCCCGACTGACCGCCGATCCGGGCCACGCCGGATGCCACCGCCCCCACGCCCCGGGCTGCGCCGGATGCGGCGCCACCAGCGATTTGTCTCGCTGCGCCGAATGTCGCGGCCTGAAGGCCAGCACTGCTATGGTAGACACCGTGCCCGATGGCGCGAGAGATCGCGGGGACTTGCTTTACCGCCGCCGCCGTCAACCCGAGCAGCATTGCCGACTCGGTCAGACCCCACAGGATCACAATGCTGTTGTCACCGCCGGCAGCTGGGGCCGCCACGGTGATAAAACCCTGGATCATCGTCAATTCGGCGGTTGTCATAAGCTGGATCACGCCAAGCGCCAGAACCTGTGTGATGCAACCGCCGACCAAGACGCTGAACCAGCCCGCGGTAAAGCGGCGGGTGATCGGCGTGATGCCCAAAATCAGAAATACGGGGCCGATTAGCACGACGACCACGTTGATGATGGTCGCCGTCATGTAAACGCCAAAGCTGAAAAGCAGGCACGTGACAGTAACAGCTAAAATCACGATAAGGCCGATGCCAAGCGGGATCGACATCAACCCCCACGGCAACTGGTGATAATCCTCAAATGTCGCCTTGACGACGGTATTCAAAACACGATCGAGAGAAGACGCCGGATTCGTTGTTGCTCCGAGGGCGTTTCCTAGCGTATTCGGTATGCCGGTGAGGAAAAGATCACTGATATATTTTGTATAATACGCGCTCGTTGCAAGCACGACGACGATAGCTGCAATCGCCACGTCCCTTTTAAACCGCGAGAATGTCTTCTGTCCGAACGCGACCTCAGCACCGCTCACGGCAACTGCGATCACAGTCATCACTGCAGCGATCGGCGCCATCGTAGAGATCACCGTCCCGATCATCGCCTGGAGCTGCGCCAATAGCGGCGTGATGAGCGCGGTATAGAGTGATGCAAAGAACGTTGAACTGCTGATCATTATCGAGGCAACCACCAGCTAGGCCAACAGAAACCGATCGCCATCGCAGCAAGGGCGATCAACGCGATAAACCCGTGGCCATGCTGGAACATGTAAATTGCGAGCAATAAGCCACCCAAACCCACGATCATTTCGACTTGCCAAGAAAAGCGTCGAAGCTCCGATCCCATTGAGCGTGCTGGGCGTTGTCGCATTCCGCATCGGTGCGTCCCTCGCCGGGGTTGTCTTTGCACGCGGCAAGCTTGGCCTGCAGCTCCGGAACGTGCGCCTTGAACCACGTCACTGTGTGGGGCTCTGGCGGCCGCGGCATCATCCGGGGTGGCGGCGTGACCCAGTTCGCTACCGGCGGCCGGCCGGGGACCACCGAATACACAATCACCGCGAGCCCTGCGGCCGAGGACAAGCCGATCGCGGTGACAATGAGGAGCGGACGAGATACGATGGTCATGGTGCGGCCTTTGGTTATGGGGTCGTGTCGCCGGTGAAAGCGTCCAGGTCTTTCGCCAGTTGCTCATTTGCCTGCTGCTCGCGAGAGTCGCGCTGTGCAGAGTAGATCGCCGATGCGGCCTGTAATTTTGCCGCCTCGTTTTGGGTCCACACGCTCTCCAGTTGAATCTGTGCTGAAGCGTCGGCTACATCTTTCGGACTGGAATCGGCGTTAAGCAATGCCCGCATCCCGTTGATCGCATTCGCATGGTTAACCAGATCGTCGTAGGTTACAGCGGCAAGTCCTTGCTCGCCCGCAATGCTATTTGCATTCGCGGTGAGCTGCTGGCTAGTCCAATTGGTACTTGATGGCGTATAGATGTGATTTGCCGAATACGACGTATTTATGATCGATGATAGCTGGCCAAGCTTTCCGGTAATGGCCGTAATCCCGCCACTCGTGAAAGACGCACTGCCCTGCAACAAGCCAAAAACCGCGCCGCTGTTGATGGGTAAGCTGTTTTGCAGCCCAGCTATATTTAATAAAGAGCCAACTTCGCCAAGGGTAGGATTGTGAACCCAGTTCTCTAACATCGTCAATTCGTTGGCATATTGCTGCACCTGCGTGGCGTACTGCTGCACCTGCTTGAGCCACTGCAGATTCTGCGTCGCCCACTGTTGCAATTGAGTTCCATAGGATTTGACGTCATTTGAAAGCTGCTGGGCCCACTGCCCCAAGGCCGCCGTGTCGATCACCGGCAAATCAGCATCGGCCTTCGTCGAATAACCGAGCCCAAGGCCAAGCCCGATGACAGCCGACCCGGCAAGCAGTAGGTGCCGTTTCATTCCGCGGCCTCCTGCATTTCCTCGAAACTGTCGGCAGGCACGCGGATGCGATCGATCCGCTGCAAGTCCTCCTCGCGCGCCGACAGCACGCGGATGTAGCTATCGAGCCCGCGCAGCGGCAGTTGCGCAACGACGCTTTTCTCGCCCTGGACCAGCAAGAACAGCCCCTCGCCGCCCTGCAATCCGCGTAATGCCTCGAATTGCCCACTGGTCAGCTTCAGGCCGTCGACATAGTCCTCGCGGGTGCCGCGCGGGTTCGCGAGATGAAACTGCGTAGGGCACTGCTCGACCAGAATGTTGACGATGCCGCTGTCGACGATGTCGCGCGGCGATTGGGTGATGAACACCACGGAGCCGTTGCGGCTGCGGATGGTGCGCAGCTGTTTTTCGATGATGCCGCGGAAGGTCGGGTCGAGCAGCGCCCGCCAGCCCTCGTCGCAGGGGATCAGCAGCGGCGTGCCGTCGAGCAACAGCGATATCCGGTGATAGAGATACGCCAGCGCCGGGCCGCGGGCGCGGGCATTTTCGAGGAGGGCTGTCGTGTCGAGCCCGTTCAAGCGCGCGAACCGGACGGTGTCGACCGGCGCATCGATGACCCAGCCGAGCTCGTTGCCGTAGCACCACTTTTCGAGACGAGCGCCCGCCCCTTCCGGTTCGTTATCGAAGAAAGCGCGCAGCTCGCCGAGCCCACGGTCCTCGGGTGGCAGCTCCATGATCGTGAACAGTCCGAGCGCCAGGCGGCGGCCTTCTTCCTCGGTCATCCCCGGATCAGGTCCGGAGCAGGCTTTGCCGCCGATGCAGCCTCGGATCAGGTCGGTCAGGAACTCGATGTTGCGGGGCGAGGCATCGAGCGCCTTCAACGGCGCGAAGTGCGGCTCGCCGGCGCCCAGGACGGCGTAGTCGCCGCCCAGGCGATGGATCAGCAGGTCCCAGCCGCGCTTGTGATCCAGCGCCACGACACGAGCACGCCCGGCGGTCATGGCGATCAGGAACGCCACCAATGTGGTTTTGCCCGACCCTGTAGCGCCGGTGATCAACGTGTTGCCGACATCACCCACCTGCCAGTGGAAGCGATAGGGTGTCCCCGCCAGGGTGCGGAAGATCGCGATCGGCGGTCCCGGCCAGTGCCCGCGCGCCTCGCCCGCCGGCCAGTTGTAGAGCGGCGCGAAGGCAACAAAGTTCGACGACTTCACAAAACCCGGCCGCGGCCGCCAGAACCCGCCTGATGGCAGCATCGACAGGTACGCCGCCTGAAGGCCGTGCGTCATCCGGGTCGCCACCAGCCCACAAGCTGCGAGATCGCGCCACGCCGCGTTGGCCACTTCGGCGATCGCACGCCGGCTGTCGGCAAAGGCGATCAGGACAAGGCTGTGGTCGCCCAGCACCCATTTGCGCGACATCAGCTCGTCGGACGCCTCGGTCAGCGCCTCGGACTGGCTTAAGGCCTTGTCCCCGGCTGCCAGCATCTTGTTCTGCTTGCGGCCAACCGCCCCCATCCCGGCCGCGTTGGACAGAAAGCGGTAGGACTGCATCAGCGTGCAGCGGTAGGGCGCCACCATCAGGTCGTAAAACATCCCGGCCCAGGTGGTCGCCGGATATTCCTTGAAGGCGAACATCGCGGCATAGGCCGGATCGCCGGGCCCATGGATCTCGAGGTGGTTGCGTCGGAACCGCAGTGTTTCCGAAAACATCGCATTGCCCATGCGCCCGGTCGTGGCGCCGATCTGGCGCCAGACGCCGGTCATGGCGAAAACAATGGCCTCGGCGATCTCATCGAAGATGACCGGCCCGCGCCGGACGTAGCCCAGCCGGCGCAAACCGAACATGCCAAGCTGCGCTTGCAGCAGATCGCAAATCTCGTTGAGCCGGTTCTTTCGCTCGTTGATCCCGCCGCGCGGATCCGCGCTAGCATCGGCCAGGAACCGCACGAGGTTTTGCGTTGCCGCGGTCGGCGCATGCACCTGGACCGCCAGAAACAACCGGTTCGAATATAACAAGCCGCGGAACAGGCTCTCGCGATAGGCTGCGTCCAGCTCGCGCGCGAAGGCCGTTCGATGCAGCCCCGCTTCGCAGCTCGAAGGCTCGGCCTCGCCGCGGCACTGGTAGATGGTCAGCTCGATATCCTCGGCCGCAATGTTCTTCAGCGCGTTGTGCAGCCGGTCGAACCACACGGCGATGTCGACCTCGTCGGCGGTGTCGGGGAACACCCCATCGGCCGAGAACATCGCCAGGACGCCGTTGCCCCTGGTCAGCACGACATCGTCAGCGATGTGGTCTTCGAGTAGAATTTTGTCGCCGAGCAGGGCCTCGGGGCGCTTAGCCACTTGACGCCACCTCGCGGCCTGACCGCGCTGGCTGGGTCGGCAGGCTTTGCAAGGTGCCGTATCCGGTGCACACCGTCAGCGCCCATAGCCGCACCGTGCGGAACCAGTGGTAATCCCACGACGTCAGCCGCCGCAGCCCCATGTGGATCGGGATCGCCGCCGCCCAGAACACGACCGGCGAGCGCCAGATCGTCGGTGCCGACAGCTCCAGGCCGGCGATGAACGTCACCGTCACGTTCAGCGCCAAGGCCTCGAACGGCACGCCCCAGGTCAGCGCGGGGCGCGTCAAGGCGAGATACAGCATCTCGCGCCCAGCCATGTTCAGCCGCCGCCGAGAAACGTCTGGACCACCCACGACGCACAGACCAGCACCGCGCCGCCGCCGATGGCACTCCAGAAGTGGCCCCAGCTGCCGTGCAGCATCGCGCGGGCGCCGGCAATCGCGACAGCAATGATCACCAGCGTCGTGCCGAACGTGCCGGTCACAAAGGTCGAAATTGACTGGACGATTGTGAGCCAGGACATGGACCTAGTTCCTCCCGGTTGCAAAGACGAGATCCCGGCCGGTCGGCGACGGCCTGGCAAACGGATCAGGTGCGGACGTTGATGATTGAGTCGCGGCAGCTCTTGCTGGCGGCACCGGGGCGGCGGCCTTCACCGCCCGAATGGCGCCGAGAACCGCACGCGTATAGCCGTTCGCGATCCCTCGTGACGGGCTGCCGGTGTTGTAACGGCTGAACAATTCGATCAGCCGCGCAGCACCCGCCGCGGCTTTGCACGGCTCGAACGCGTCGGCGATATCGAGACCGAGCAATGGTAGATTACGGCTGTTGATCTGCCAGGCGCCGAGGTCAACCGAGTGGCCGGCGGCGATCAGCCGCCGTGCCGTTTCAATCACACCCGCACCGCGCAGCATCTCACCCGAGGTGTTGTCATGCAGCGTCAGCGGATCAAGATCGCTTTCCTGCTGCGCGATCCCGACCAGCATTGCTGGGTCCGCAATCGGGGCGCAGCGCAGCGCTATCGCCAGTGCTGCGGAGATGCTCAGCGCCGTCATGGCATTTCACCGCTGCCGGCGGCACGGCTGCGGCCGTGCCTTTCCCCAATCAGAGGTTGCAGGCAGGCAGGTTGGTGTTTTACACAGCCGTAGCTGTCGCATGGAAGCACTCTCCATCCGTCAGTTAGGCGTGGGGTCGGTGGTGCGAACACCTACCCCATGCCGCTCACTGGGTCGCCCCAGCAGGTCTACAACCGCAACTCTGCTCCCCAATAGGACTGCATGTCAACCTCGAAGTTAGTGGGTTCAGCAGTGTCGGCTGCAGTTTGCTAGACGCCAATTCGTAGGATTCGAGCGTGCTGCACTGAGCTGTACAAAGCCAGTGGCAAAGATGGGATAACTATTGTCGGGCAAACTCGTCCAACAAGCGTCTAAACTGAAGCCTGAATACTCCCTTGGTATTGCTTTTGACGGCGGCCAGCGTTTACCGTTGGCCGTTGTCCAGCCCGTTGTCCTGATGAGGTCAAGGCGCTAGGAGAGTCCGGCTTCGCCGATCGGTCGAATCGACTAGCGAGCTCAAAACGCGTTCCGACGGCTTGGAATCTTGGAATTGCGCACGACTCAAGCGCAGCAGTCTGATATCGGCCCACACACAAGCCAAGCCTGCGGCGGCTACGCTTTCTCAACCAAGCGGTTCACGGCCGATGCAGGCCGCTTTAGCGAGAGTCGACAATTTTTGATTTGGAGAACAGGCTCTCCACCGGTACGTCTAGATAATAAGCGACCCGCACCAGAAAATCGCTGCTGACGGCCCGGCGCCCCCGCTCTACATCACTGAGATACCCATCCGATATCCGCGCCCGTCTGGCGAGCCGACGCTGAGACAGGCCGGCTGCCGTTCGCGCCTTCCGGATATTCGTGCCAATACACTCTCGCCGCCATGCCTGTTCTTCTTTAACCTCTTCCTCGGCAGACTCCGATGGTGGCCGTTCTGGTGCCCGTGGTGGCCGCCGCGCGCGCGTCGCCATATATCGACTATAGCCCCCTGTTAAAGTGCTATTTTTTGGCGATTTACCGCATCTCTATCGGCCCCACAATCGATTCGCCGACGCACCATCAGGAGTCATCGCGCCGATTCGGGCGCAGGAGCTAGCCGAGCAGCGGCTTTCGGCCGAGTTCGAGAGTCCGGATACCGCGACGCGGTGCGCGATCGCCGCCGATGCGTGTAATTGCGCGCAAAGTCATCCCCTGCGTTACACCTCCGGTTTATTGAGTACAATATGCCGAGTACCACCGCGAAATACCAGCCAATCTCAATTGTACGCCATGATTGCACGAAATCTTCAGTGATCTTGAGCCGGCTTCGGGCCAAATTCGCGATCGCCACAGCAAAATCGCAGCGGATTTCATCCGTGTTCTGGTTTCTTACCGTGCGTTTTCGCACGGATGGGCCTTCCACCCCAACCAGCAACGGGTTTCTGGCGATTCGCGGCGGCACGCGGCCGGCTTGGCCGGCCCGCGATGAAATACCCTGCTTATCAGGTCAATCTCACCGAGCTCAGTCCTCAGCAAATGTGCGGCAGAAACGGGGTTTTGATGACGCGCCGGGCTTTACCGCATTGCCGGTCGCTGTAGCTAGCGCGTAGTCCCGGGGTGCAGGCATGGCGGGTCGATGCGCGCCACAAGCAACCCTGGAGGAGATCGATGGCAACCAAAACGCAGGAGAAAAAGGCCAGCGACGTCAAAGTGAATGCTCTGCAGAAACCGCTACAGCTGTCGGAGGAGCTGGCCGCGGTGATCGGCGCGGGACCGCTACCCCGGGGCCAGGTAGTGGGCAAAATCTGGGAGTACATCCGTTCGCACAACCTGCAGAACCCCGAGAACCGCCGCGAAATCGTGGCCGATGACCGGCTCCGGCGGGTCTTCGGCAAGGACAAGGTGACCATGTTCGAGATGAACAAATACCTCGCGGCGCATCTGACGTGATCGGGCTGGCGAACGTCAGGCGGCCATCAGCCGGCCTCGACCAACATTCGTGACCTTGTCGGCTCAGTGACCGCGGCGCAGCTTCAGCTAGAGAGGCCAGCCAGCGGGACCTCTTTTAAAGAAGAAGTTGATTATTGGAAGGTACCGGCAAAGCGGCGGGGCGGTATCGGCGGATCGGCGTAGAAATCGGCCAGGTCGTCCCGCTCGCATCGGCACCGGCAACAGACGGGATAGAGCGGCATTTCGCGCTCGCCGGGCGGGGCCACGGCGGTGAAGACCTCGGCACAGCCGCAAACCGGGCACGGTGTCAAGGTCAGCTCGGGATCGCCGAACCTCATGCTCGATCCTCCGGTTCTTGGGTGATGTAGCTTACATCGATCATGCCTGGCCTCCGTCACGGCCGACGCGGTCCCCTCCCCTGCCCGTCCCTCGGTGAAATTCCGGCTCCGAGGCGCGCCGCAAGGCCCATACCGTGCGTTCGAGGTGCAATTCACCGGCTTTGGCTTTAGCCACCATGCCGTGAAAATAGCCGCCGGGGGTGGTCTGGAAATGCTCCACCTCCTTGGTCGAGACGATCGCCAAGGCCACGGCCGCCAATTCGCGGCCCATGGCTAGGCAAGCGTCGCCCCACAGCGATTTTGACACCCCAAGGTCGTGCCGCAGCCAATCGGCGGCATCGATGATGTCCGGCCAGGCCGGGTTGGGCCGCTGTAGATAGGGCTTAAGCTTGGGTGTCAGCCGCGGCAGTTCGTCCGGCCGGATGCCGTGCACCATGCCTTTTTCCGGCCGTTGCCGCTGCTCCGGTGCCGGGGATTGAGCACCAGCCCCCTCCCCTTCCCTGCTACTGTCTTTGGCTGTGATTACGGTATCCTGGTCAGGATCAAGGCTTGGTTTGTAGTTGTATTGGTGGGGCCGGTTTTCCGGCCCCTTGGGGGCGGAATCCCCTACTCCTAACAGGCTCTCCAGACGCTCGCGCGCCGCGCGCTGCCTGCGTTCCAGGCTCTTCACCCCGGGTTCCATCCCGTCCGGGCGCTCCACGTCCTTCAACGCGCGTACCAGGGCCGTTGTTTCGTGGGCGAGTGTGATCCACTCCTCGCCCTCGAAGCCGTATTCCTGCGCCGTCTCGAGGATCTGGGTAATCGCCTTTCTGGCGATCGTCGCCCGCCGGCGCAGCCGCCCCATCGCCGCGCGTTCCGCCCTCCCCTCCTCCGCCAGCCGCACGAATTCGGCGTGGCGCATTGCGATCGGCGCCAGATCGAAGCCGTAGGCCTCGATGATATGCCCGGTCTTCTCATGCCGGCGGCCATAGCGTTTGCCGTTCGGGCTGTCCCGCATCGTGATCAAGCCGAGCTCGATCAGGCGGCGGTTGATTTCCTTGACCTGCGTCGCCGAGAGGCCGAGCGCTTCCTCCTGCATCGAGGCCGAGGGCCATACGATTGGCCGACTGTCCGGCTCCCAGTCCTGCGGCTGGGTGAAGCGGAACAGCCAGTCGACCGCGTGCACGATCCGGGGCGAAATGCCAAGCCGTGGCGCCGCCGCCTTCAAGGCCGCCAGCAATTGCCCCGGCGATTTGACCCCCTCCGGTAAGCCGGCGAAACGTTCTGCTGCCCGGTCGGCCTTCAAGAGCCCCGGCGTCAGCCGCCGGAAGCCTGTGGGAGCATGGGCAAAGCTCCCCCGTGGTGCCCCGTGGGCGCTATTATCGCTATCCATCGCTTTCCCCCTCTGTGGGCAGATCGCGACGGGCAAGACTTCCCCGTTAACGGAAACGGCAATTTCCGTTTGACAGGAATAGCTCTTGCAGCTATGTCAGGGTTTGTGATTGTCCCCGACGTGAAGCCGCAAGGCCCGTCACGAGTTTCAGAAGCCCGCCCGGCAAGGCGGGCTTCGTCACTTCTAGGCTATTTGCTGCCGGGCGCTGTCCCTCCCTTGCTGGATCAGTTGAATTAACACTTGGCTGCGATTGCGCAGGCCGTGGCGCTCCTTGAGCTCGTCGATAAGGGCGACCGTCTCGCGCGGCAGCGCGACGACCAGCTGATGCTGTCCTTGAGCGGCGAGCCGGCGCCGATAAGCACGATCCTTGTCGGTGGCGGCATTCTCGCTGATCTGCATGGCCCCTCCTCCGGCGAGCATCTGAGTCGCTAGCGAGATAAAGCATAACTAGGTCTTGTGGGTGTCCACGCCCTTTTGTCATTATATGTCATATATGTCATTGTAATAACTTGTGTATTAGCTTTTACACCTGCGGAGGGTCGTAGAGGCAAGGGGGTAATGGCGGGAGGATCCGTGCGAATCTGGCAAAACTCTGCGCGGTTTTCGAGGGCGTCGCCCAAACGCTAGCTAGCTGCTAGATATGACATAGCCAGCCGCAAGCTGTCGGCTAGATAACAAATAACTAGCAACCACCTAGCAGCCAGTGTATAGATAGCCGCTATCCGGGAGAGAAGGGCCCATGTCCACAATTATTGCGTTTGTTTCGCAAAAGGGCGGAGTCGGCAAGTCGACCCTAGCCCGCGCTCTTGCTCGAGAGGCCGCGTTCGGTGGGTTCAAAACCAAGATCGCCGATCTTGATACCCAGCAAGGGACGTCAGTCGACTGGCACCGGACCCGGCTTGGCGCGGGGATCGAACCCGTGGTCGCGGCGGAAGCGTTTGCGACGGCCCAGCAGGCTCTCAAGGTCGCCGCCGAATACGATTTGCTAATCATCGATGGGCCGGCGCGCACCAGCAAAGGCACGCTGGCGATCGCGAAAGTAGCCCACCTGGTAGTGCAGCCCAGCGGGGCGTCGGTTGACGACCTGCGTCCAGCAGTGCGCGAGTTTCATGCGCTCGTCAACGAAGGCATCGCGAAGGACAAGCTGACATTCGCCCTGAACCGAATTGGCACACCTGCGGAAGAGGCTGAGGCGAGGGCTTACATCGCCGAAGCGGGCTACGTCGCGCTCAACGGCTGCCTTCTGGAGCGCCCGGCTTATCGCAAGGCTCAGAACACCGGCCATGCCGTCACTGAAACCAGCTATGCGGGCCTCAATGCCAAGGCCGATGCTCTCATCCAGGCCCTTATCGACAAGGTGGAAGATCATGGCAGATCTGACGAAGCTGAAACGGCGGAGCTCGCTCGGCGCACCGCCGCCGTTGGCTGAGGCGAGCCCCAACCTCGACGCTCCAGAAACCGCGCCGCCGCTGGAGTCTACGGCGCCGCCGATCCGGCGCATGGCCGTTGTGCAGCCAACAGCGGCGCAGGTAGGGGCAGAGGTGCCGCGTCGTGACGGCCGCAGTGCCCGGCGCTCGGGTCGCACCTTGCAGTTCGCGACACGCGTAAGCCCGGAATTCGATAGTCGGCTTCGCTCGATCGCCGAGCGCGACCGCAAGCTACTGGTCGAGGTGCTCGAGGACGCACTAGAGGCCTACGAGCATTCTCGACAGACGCAAGCTGCTAGATAGCCGCTATCTAGCGTTCACCAAATAAAGCGAAGCCTGGGCCTCGATTGGCGCGCCATAATGCTGACCGCTACGCGTTCTGCGGCTCCGGTCACTTGGCCACGAGTGAACAGCATTTGGGAGGAGGGAAGGGGGCCGCTCACGTAGCGGCCCTGATCGTCTCGGTGGGATTCGACAGCGCCTCCAGGGCAGTATCGAACGCGCAGTCAAGCGCGGCCTGTTCGGCGATTGCCTTCGCCAGCTCCGCCTGCACGGCAGCACGCTGGGCGCGTGTGAAGTAGCAGCCGCGCAGCTCGGCCCGCAGCTCCTGGATGTGGTCGTACAGTGTAATCATCGTGTTCTCCTTCCGTCGCAAAAGACGGGAGGCGGGCGCCATGCCGGACTGGGCCGAGTCAAGGACGCCGAAGGCACCGCGCAGCGGGGCGCGGGGGTGCCGATTTTGTCGCGTGCAAAGCAAGACCAGCGCGCGCAGACGTGCTCATCGGCGCGGCAAAATTGGGGGCACCGCGCCTCCTTGAACCGGCACTGGGCCGGCATGTGGATGATCGGAAATCCGGCGAGACGGCTTCTCAACGGGGAAGTGGGGCCGTCCGAGACAAAAAAGGGGCGGTTGATCAAAAAAGCCCCGCCGCGGGACCCGCGGCGGGGCGGCAATGCTCGCTAGTCGCGCGGTTCCCAGAGAGCGATGTGGGTAGCGCCGTCTTCGGCCGGCTTTTCGAGCTTGACGAGGCGGCAGCGGACCCACACCGGTCCAAATTCCGGCGAACCGATCTTGAGGTTGATGTAGGTCTCGCCGCTCGACTTCGCGACCTGGCTCCAGCCGGCGCCGACTTCGTGGCGTGGTCCGGCATAGACCCGGTGATCGGGCGCCTTGTCGGAGGTCTTGTCGACCGGGACGATAACTAGCGAGGCGGTGACGTTGAGGGTTTTGAACGTTCCGGTCAGAACGCCGTCATCGAGCTGGGTGAAGGTGCCGAGGGTGATCGCCATGAGAGTTTCCTTCGATTGTTCGCCGGGACCGTCCCGGCGATGTCTCGGGCTCGGAGACCGCAACGGCGCCGCCGTCACCGCGGGCAGCGGCCGGAGCGCAGCGGAGGACCGGGGAGGCGGTAAAATTTGAGAGCGCAGCGGCCCGCGAGGAGGCCGGCTCTATCGCCGGCCGGGGAAATTTACCGGTGGACAGGTTGGCGGCGGGCCGGCGGGCTCCAGGGCTTAAAGAGACATGCCAGGGACGGGCCTGCGGAAACGGGCGATAGGAACCGGGTGGCATATCTCAGAGGCATCTGAACCCGGCTCTAAGGGTAGCGTTGGCGGACGTTGACCTCGGCTTAAAGACCAAGCCCGGTTGCCACGTGTCCCGGGCGACCGGCATCAAGGCGAGCGACCCGTTTGAGAGCCGGGCCCGCGAAGGAAAGCCGCGCCTACGAAGCTTGCGACCGTATCGGGCGACGAGATCACGCGCGGCGAGGTGGAGCGGGTTAGCCGGGCCTTCTGCGCTGACTGTCAGTGCACCAGGCCGGTCGGGGTTGGATTCGCCAGCTGCTCGACGGCATCGGTGATCCGGCGCCAGGTCGCGGCACCATCGCGATCGCCTTCGGTCTCGAGGTTGTCGGCGCGTGCAGCGCTTTCCGTGGGCGCGTTATCCCCAAAGCGCTTGAGCATCAGGAGTGCTGCCCGCCAGATGTCGATTTCAGGGATCACCGGACGAAAACAAAGAGGCGCGATCGAGAAGAGATTAGCCAATCTGGCGAGCCGCGGGACAGGGTGTTTTGCGTGAATGCCGCCGATCCTGATCGCCGACATGTCGTCAACCGGCTTCCATCGACGGCGCATCGAGAGCCGGGCACCGTCGGCTTGCGCAGAATGCCGACGGCGCCTAAGCGGCGCCGCCGTGGGGCTTGGTCTAGGCCGACGCCGGCTGGTCAAAGCGCCACACGGGAATTCCCAGCTTCCTCGCCTTGTCGGCGAGATTGGCGGCAATGCCGGAGCCGGGGAAGACGACGACGCCGATCGGCAGGGCTTCGAGCATGCGGTCGTTGCGCTTGAAGGGGGCGGCGTTGCGATCGCGGGTCCAGTCGGGCTTGAAGACCACCTGTGGAACTTTGCGATTGTCGGCCCAGCAGGCGGCGATGCGTTCGGCACCGCGCGGGCTGCCGCCATGGAGCAGCACCATGTCTGGATGCTTGACGCGGACCTTGTCGAGGGCGTCCCAGATGCGCCGGTGATCGTTGCAGTCAGCACCTCCGGTGAAGGCGATGCGGGTGCCGGAAGGGGCGAGCACCTCGACATCGGCGCGGCGGCGGGCGGCGAGAAATTCGCGGCTGTCGATGACCGCGGCGGTCAATGCCCGACGATTGACCATCGATCCGGTGTGCGGGCGCCAGGCGGAGCCGGTCGCGGCCTCGTAGAGCTCGGCGGCATGGTCGCGGACGAATTCGAAGGCATTGCGGCGCTCGATCAGGCTGGTGCCCTGGGCGATCAGGCGCTCGAGCTCGACCGACTTGACCTCGGAGCCGTCCTGCTCGGCCTGGCCGCGGCGCTGCGCCTGCTCGTTGCTGTCGAGTTCGCGCTCGATGCGGTCGAGCTTGCGGTGAAACAGGTTGACAAACGACCACAGAAGATCGGCGAGATCGTCCTCAAGCCGGGTGCCGGTCAGCATGGCGCTCAACGCTTCGACCGCATTGTCGAGCTGGGCCTGCACGGCATCAGGTTCGGGCAATGGCCGGGGATCGGGTTCGTCCTCACCGGGGCGATAGCCATAGAGTGCCAACTCGTCGAGTAAATGCGCGGTCGGCGAGGCGGCGTGCCGCTCGGCGTCCGGATCATCCGTGTCGGGGAAGGGGAGGGTGCTGCCGTTCTGCGTCATCGCGGGTGCCTTTTTGCCGGAGGATCAGCCGCGCCGATCGCGGCCTTCACGGCGATCTCAAGGCCGGGGACGGAACGGGTTCGCACCCGCAGGGCCGCAGCAACGCGGAGGATGGTGGGCGCCGAGCATTTTGCTTCGCGCTGCAAAGCCGGGCGTGCCCGGCGGCGGAAAATGGTCGGCGCCCGCCATTGCGAGCTCGTTCCGGCTCCGGCAGGTCGCCGCTCGGGAAGGCCGGGGCGCGGCCCCCTTCCGCAGGCCAAGGCACCCGTCGGCACGACGGGCGGCAGCCGCTCCTCGTTCCGGCACGAAGCCCGGCGGCGATTCACACCAATCCGCGGAGATCATCGGCGCGGGCGAAACGCGCGAGATCGTCCGGGGCGAGCTGCGGAACCAGGTGCGCGAGCATCGTCTCAGCCCCAAGGCGGCAGAGATCGGCGTTAAAATCGCCATGGACCGGCACGAGGTCGCGCACCTCGATCCCGAGCGCTTCGCCACGCTTGCGCAACCGCTGCGCCGCGTTGCGGCCGGCCGCGTCGTTGTCGCGGGCGACATAGAGCCGGCGCAGAGCCTGCCGGTGACCGGATCCGAGGGCAGGGGAGGGGTCGAGGGCGGCGAGGTGATTGGCCGAGAGTGCGGCGATCATCGGCAGCAGGGGCAGGACCGATTTGAGCGCGAGCATCGTCTCGATGCCCTCGCCGGCGACGAGGACCCCCGCTTGCGCGGGGGCAGGCTGGGCTGCGCCGAAACGCACGCCATTGCCGAGCAGGTGGCCGAGAGCCCGGCGCGGGTCGGCGATCGGCGCCTTGTCGGGCCGATCTCGATCGAGCCAGGTGCGCTGGATGCCGGTGATCCGGCCATCGGGATCGGTGACGGCGGCGAGCAAGGCCGGCCAGGTTTCGAGCGGGGTTTTGTCGGTCTCGCGGTACCAGACGCGCGGATGAAAGCGCAGCGCCACCCAATCGAGGCGGCCGGTGATGCCGCGAGCGCGGAGATAGGCCTCGGCTTGCGTGCCGGCAATCGGACGACCGGCGCGGAACAAACGGCGGGCAGCATTAGGTGAGTTGCTCGGCGCCGGATTTGCTTGCGTATTCTGCTCGTGTCGCGGGAGAGCAAGGAAACGACGCGCCTCATCCATCGCCTCGCGCAAGCCGGGAAGCTCGCGGTTGAGGCGGATCAGGTCGAGGAGATCGCCGTGTTCCTCGGTCGCAGCGGCGTCGGTCCATTTCCCGGCCGCACCCGGACCGTAATCGGGACCGGTGAGCCGCACATAAAGACTGCGGCCCGGGGTGTTCATGACGTC
>Ga0335075_10001619_pt1 | contig 36893 bp, 29 predicted proteins | sample Lox_Sample_24_FD_206723 | JGI IMG/M metagenome (GOLD analysis project Ga0335075, IMG submission 206723) | Soil microbial communities from Loxahatchee National Wildlife Refuge, Florida, United States - Lox_Sample_2.4 | ecosystem: Environmental > Terrestrial > Soil > Wetlands | place: USA... | reverse complement strand
ACGCGTGGACGAACAACTTCGCCTATGTCGGCCACCGCGCCACCGGCACCGAGGCCGGGTCCTTCCTGTTGGTCGAGCGCGAGTGGGACGGTGAGGCGCCGAGCGGCGTGCCGGTGATCCGCTTCCCGACGAGCATCGCGACGATCGTCGGGCGATGGGCGGTCAGCGGCGAGGCGGACCTCGCGAACGTCGCCGAACTGCAGGAGCGTCTGACGCTGACGCCAACCGCATCCGTCGACGGTGTGCCCGACGGCGATCCCGCGGTTTCGGAAGACCTCCGCTTCTTTGAACAGTTGCGCGTGTGGATGGCCGCGTTCCCGCCGTCAGCGCGCGACCAGGCCTACCAGCGGCGCTTTGCGCCGCTCGGCCTGCTCGAGGCGCGATCGCCCTACACCGACGGCTCCGACGCGCAGGCGGACATGCTGCGCGGGGCGCTGGGAGCCGCCCGGCAGAGAATGGATGAGGCGTTGAAGGGTGACACTAGCCCGATCCAGAACGGCTGGAGCCTGACCTACCACGTGTTCGACTACAACCTCGATTTCTTCGAGGTTGGCGCCCTGGACGATGACGCATGGAAGCTGGCGGACGGGCCGATGCGTTACGCGCAGCGCGCGCTGGCCGCGCGTGGCGGTCTGTGGGGCAACCATGGATACGAGGCCGCGTATGCGATGGTGTACCTGGACGGCGACGGCGACCCGCTCAACGGCACCAATCGATACGAGTTGCGGTTCGATCGCGAGCCGCCGGTCGGAGCGTTCTGGTCGGTGACGATGTACGACAACACCGACTTCTTCCTGGTTGCCAACCCGATCAGCCGTTACTCGATCGGCGACCGAACTTCCGGGCTCCGGCGCAACGCCAACGGCGGGCTCACGATCGTCATGCAGCACGATGAGCCCGCCGAGCCCGAACGCCGCGCCAACTGGCTACCGACGCCTGCGGGCGGGTTCCGGCCGATCCTGCGCATGTACGAACCCCACCTCGCCGTCTTCGACGGCCATTACGAGCTTCCGCCGATCCGCAGAGTCAGCTGACCCAGGTCGGCGAATGAGCGACGAACCGACGCCGCTCGTTCCACCCAGCCATGGTAGGCCCGCCGAGCGGATCTTGCGATCCGTCTTTCCCGTCGCGCTGCGGGTCAGCCTGTGGGTCAGCCCGCGGCCGGCGGCCCTGCTGGTGCGCCGCGTGTTCGCCGTCGGTGGTGCGAAAACGGCCGAGGCGCTTGACCGGCACGCGCCCGGTGGTGTCATCGCGCTCATCGACGAGCGCTACGGCGATGAGCCCGACATGCTGCTCGACGTCTACCGCCCCGCGTCGGCTACCACGCCGCTCCCACTCTTGCTCTGGGTTCACGGTGGCGGATTCGTCGGCGGCGCCAAGGAGGAGCTCGCGGGCTACTTCAAGCTCTTGGCGCATGACGGCTACGTCGTCGTTGGGCCGCGCTACTCGCTCGCGCCCGAGCACCACTACCCGGCGCCTTCCCGCCAGATCATGCACGCCCTCGGCTACCTGATCTCCAACCGCGATCGGCTGCTGATCGATCCCGAGCGGATTGCCCTCGCCGGCGACTCCGCCGGAGCGCACATCGCCGCGCAACTCGCCGCGCTCGTGACCACCCCGGGCTACTCCGCCACCGTTGGCATCAACCCAACGATCACCTCCGCCCAGCTACGCGGCGTGATCCTCGCTTGCGGCCCCTACGACCTCGGATTGGCCCGCCAGAGCATCGAGCGAGGCAGTCGCTTCGTGCAGATCGTCCTCTGGGCGTACACAGGCAAACGGAACTTCCTCGACGATCCCGCGGCCGCCGCCTGGTCGCTGACTCAAAACCTCACCCCCTCGTTTCCCACCACGCTCGTCACGGTCGGAAACGCTGACCCGCTCAGGCCACACTCAGAGCTACTGGTCAAAAAGCTCCGCGCACACGGAGTCACAGTCGAAACGGTCTTCTACCCCGACGACCACCAACCGGCGCTCGGCCACGAATACCAGTTCGACATCGACAGCGAACCGGGGCGAATGTTCCTCGATCGCGCACGCGCGTTCCTACGACAGCTTCTCGAACCGTCGCAGTCTTAGCAGGCATCAACGTGGACGGACACGCGCATATCTGGCCCCAGCGGAACATGCGTAGGATCCGGCGGCGGCCGAGCAGATCCGCCGCGCGATCGCCGAGCAGCATGAAGCCGCCGAACGTGAGCGCGTACGCGGTCACCACGAGTTGCAGGCTGGTCGCGCTGAAATGCAGATCGCGACCGATCGTGGGCAGCGAGACGTTAACGATCCTGTGGCCGTGCCGCATCGGCTTACGGGTGATGGAACACCTCGAGCGCACGCTCGCCCTCGCGTACCGCAAGCTCGAATGCCTCACCCGTCTTCGTGTCGGCGACCGATACCGTCACGTGGCCGTCGTTCCGACACCGCAGAAGCCGCACGTCGATCCCGTCGCTTGTGCGCCTGTCGAGTTCGCGTGTGATGTGGGGGTTGCGGCGTCATGTCGGTTGCTCCCGGGTCGTGTGATCGCTACGCGCTGACGCCGAACGGGCCGGCCATGAGGGGACAGCCCCGACGCGTCGGCCGCCGTTGCCGCGAGCGGTCTAGAGCTCGGCGATCCGCCGCTCGAGGAACCGCTGCTCGCGCCCCGAGCGTGCGAGGGCGAGTGCGCGCTCGAACGCTTCGCGCGCCTCATCGGTTCGGCCAAGCCGGCGCAGCAACTCGCCGCGGGTGGAGTGCAGATACTGGTAGTCGCCGAGCGTGAGCTGCTCGACGATCTCGAGCGCCTGCTCGTTTGACCCGGCCTGGGCGACGGCAGCCGCGCGGTTCAGCTCGACCACCGGCGAGCGTGTTATCTGGGCGAGCTGGCCATACAGCGCCGCCACCTCGTTCCAGTCGATCCGCTCATCCGCCTGGAGAGAGGCGATCGCCGCCTGCAGCACATAACGCCCGCGGCCCCCCAGCGCGATTGCGCGATCGAGCGCCTTCCGACCGGCCGCAATCTCCTCAGCGTCCCAGAGCGACCGATCCTGATCCTCGAGCAACACCAACTGTTCGCCGGAGAAGCGCGCCTGGCGCCGTGCGTGATGGATCTGCATGAGCGCCATCAGTCCGTGCACCTCCGGCTCGTCGGGCATGAGCGCCGCCAGCAGGCGGCCAAGTCGAATCGCTTCGCTCGCCAGGTTCACGCGTCCGCTATAGCCCTCGTTGTAGATCAGATACACCACCGCCAGGACCGCGTCGAGACGGTCTGGCAGCAGATGCCCGGCCGGGACGGCAAACGGAATCCCGGTCGCCTTGATCTTCGTCTTCGCCCGCGATAGGCGGCGCTTCATCGTCTCCTCTGAGACCAAGAACGCGTGCGCTATCTCCGCCGTCGTCAGCCCACCGAGCGCTCGCAGGGTGAGCGCAACCTGCGCCTCGAGGGAGAGCGCCGGATGGCAGCAGGTGAAGATCAGCTCGAGCCGCTCGTCCTCGATCACCGTGTCGTCTAGCTCGTCCATCGTCGCTTCTGGCACTTCCAGCTGCCGGGTCTTTTCGGCGAGCGTCCGATCGCGTCGGATCCGGTCGATCGCCCGGTTGCGCGCGGTGATCGTCAGCCAGGCGCCGGGGTTGGCCGGCACTCCGTCGCGGGGCCAGCGCTCCGCGGCAACAGCGAACGCCTCCTGGACGGCCTCCTCAGCGAGATCGAAATCGCCGAGGAAGCCGACCAGCGAGGCAAGCACCCGCCCCCACTCGTCGCGGAAGACCTCTTCCAGCAGCGCTAACCCTCCATCACCGGCCGGACCTCGATCGCGCCGTCTTGCACGCGGACGGTGGTGGCGGTCTCGATCCCTTGGAGCTGCGCGCCGCCCCGGGCGCGCGGGTCCTTGGCCAACGCCATGTCCTCGGCGGAAACACCCTTCTGCTCGTCCTCCGCCATCGACTCGTAGTAGCCGGGCTTTACGTGGATCAACATCGCGTACTTCATGTGAGACCTCCGGGAGGAGAGTGGATTGTCGCCTAACGACGAACGGGCGCATGCTTAGGGGACGGCCTCCCTGAAGCGGAAATCGGCGAACTCGATCGAGCCCGCATCCGCGCGGCCGGCCGTGTTCCCGGAGACTTGCGTGTGGCGAGCCCTCAGACCCCTGGGTAGGCCCGTTGCGCTCTCGGGGGAACGGCGAAGGTCGCCCGGCTCATCACGCGCATGAACTGATTTATGCCGTTGTTCCGGCATAGGCCGATCGAGGCATGATGGTGGCGAGCGTCGGCGGCGTTCATCACCGCGCGAGTGGCATTGAAGTCTTCGAGGTTGCGCTGAAGTGACACGAAATGCGTTCCCGGAATGCCATCGTCAATCGTGGCGAAGTCACGACGATTTAGCCGCGGCCGGCCGTCTAGGCGCGCGCGCGCGGCGGCCTGGGCGTGCCCCACGACGCCGTAGGCGCGAGCCGTGTCCGGTAGCCGCTCGAAGTCGGAGGGAGCATCCTCGGTGAGGGTCGCGGCACGTGAGGAGCTGACCGTCGGCGCGTACATGAGCGCAGTGCGGCGCTCGGCATTGAGCCGATACCAGGCGTCGAGGTCGAGCGCGAGCCGTGAGACATGCATCGTCGTCCCGCCCGAGAGGGGGCCACGCTCGATCGTGATCTCGGCCTCGGTGGCCTGGTTGCGGCGCAGCCCGGAATGAAAGCCGAGCAGAAGCGGAGAGTCCGGGGGAATGTCGCCGCCCGCGACCTTGGCCGGGAGACCGGCGCCCGTAAAGCCCGTCCGGACTTCGCGCAGCCGGAGAGGGTCTCCGAGCGCCGTGGCACCATCGCCGACCAGCGCCGCCACGACCCCGTCGAGGCGATCCTCGTCATCGGCGGCAAGGTGGATGCAGACGTCGATGTCCTCCATGACGGCGCGCTCGCCGCGCGCCAAGGCGACCGGTCGGGCGATCGGAGCGGCCCGGTCGGTGTGCCGGGCGAAGTATCCCGGGCCCCATCCGACGAGCAGCAGCAGGCCATCGGGACCATGCCGAAACCGGCGTTCGAGCCGGTGCAGAACGACCTCCATCCTGCGCACGTCCGCGCGACCGGGCGAGCGGGTGACATCAAGCATCATCAGACGATGGAACCTGGGGGGCACGGCCCGGCCGAGATCATCGACGCCAAACGTCGCTTCCCATTCGTGTTGCGAGCTCATGCGCCCACCGGAGGGTCGGTGGTCAGCGCGGCGAAGGTCCCCGCCCAGCGCACCGGACCCGGTCCTGGCTCAGCAAAGGCCGCGAAAGTCTTTCCGCGCGCTTGGGGCTCATCGAGCGAGGCGAGGCAGATGCGGGCCAGATCGGCCCGTGGGAGCATGCCGTCGGCCCACGAGTCCTGGCTCAAGGTCAGCGCGTAGCGACCCGGGGGGTCGCTGGTCAGCCACGTGGGCCGCACGATGGTGTACCGCCGGCCGCTGCAGCGCACCACCTGCTCCGCGGTCATAAGATCCTTAAGGCGCTCCGGCGTATTGAGCGCGTGTGCGTGCCCGTGAGCGACCGAGAAGCCGCTGACCAAGACCAAGTGTGGCGTCCTCGGAGCCGAATCCGGGCATGCCGCGACGATCGCGCGGGCCTGGGCCGCGACCGACACCGCCTCACGTGCTGGGACGAGCACCACGCCCTCGGCACCGGCGATCGCCGCTCGCAGGGAGCCGGCGGCTTCGGGTGCTTCAACGACTCTGACTACACGACCTTGGCTACGCCCCAACGACGCCACCAGCATGCCTGTGCCGCGACTCCCTCCGGCCACGACGAGCGGTCGGCCGACGGCCTTGTCATCAGGTCGAGCGACGTGCATGGCTCGAAGCTTCGCGTGCCGCGCTTGGGAGATGAGACGCCGCTGCGCGGCTTCGCTTGCCAGCTCGTCTGCTCGAGCCTTGGCGAGTTGACCGTATAGATGGGGATTCATGAGTCGAGGTGGGTCGAGTGTTCGATCGCTGTCCACGCTAGGTCGTGGGGTCCGGGATGTGAAGGACCGATTTGCGCTGTCTCCAGTACGACCTGGCATCGCAACTGCCTGACTCGCAGCTAGGCTTTCTCCGGTGACGGATCTGCGTCGGCTGCAGTACTTCGTTGCCGTTGCGCGCGAGCGCAACTTCACCCGGGCCGCTGAGCGGCTGCACGTGGCGCAGCCTGCACTCAGCCGCCAGGTGAGGTTGCTCGAGCAGGAGCTCGGGGTCGAGCTGCTGCATCGGACGACGCATGAGTTCGAGCTGACCGAGGCGGGCGAGTTCTTGCTGGAGCGGGGACCGGGACTGCTGGCGACCGCCGATGGGCTGTGGCGAGACGTTCGGACCTTTGGCACCGGAGAGCGAGGCGGCGTGGTGATCGCCTACGGAGGCAGCGCGAGCTACGAGACCGCGCCGCGCCTATTGCAAGCGTTGACGGAGCGCTTTCCGGGGATCGCCGTCACGACGGCGGTCAAGTCTGTGAGTGAAATCGTCGCGGGCCTGCGCGATGGCTCCATCGGCTTGGGTCTCGTCCGCTGTGCTCCGGAGAGCACTGATCTTGAGATGCGCCCGATTCGCCGCGAGCGTCAAGGGGTGTTGGTGCGACGCGACCATCGACTCGCGTCCAGATCTGGCGTCAGCGTGGCGGACATGGCCGAAGACCGGCTGCTGATTCACCCGCGGGACGCGAACCCGGGCCATTACGACGCCGTCGTGGGGCTGTGTCGCGAGCACGGTTTCGAGCCGCGCGTCTTGCTGCGCACGCTGAGCTTCGATCTCGCTTACACCCCGGTGCTGCGCGGCGAGGCCGTCGTGATAATCGGGGAATCGTCAAGCTCCATTGCGCTGCCCAAACAGTTGTGCTGGCTGCCGCTGTCCCCTCCCGCGAGCTTTGAGGTCTCGCTACTCGCCCGCCGCCACAACCGCTCGCCCGCGGTGGATCGGATGCTCGACGCGGCAACCGCGATCTGCCAAGAGCTCGGCTGGATCTAGAGCGTCGACCAGCAACACCTGGCCGTCATGTCGGGCCGTGCTGAAGACATGCCGCTGAGGTCTTTCACATCGGGGCGGCTGGGACCTACCGTGGCGGTAGATGAAGCGAACGCGCTCAATGAATGGAAGGACGCCCGATGCTCGCTTTGCTGCCCACTGACGGTTCAGATCCATTGGTGGCGCTCGGCGAGGAATTCCCGCCGCCGGCCGCTCCGGACGAGGCACTGATCCAGGTCGAGGCGTTCTCGATCAATCGCGGCGAGACGTTCCTGCTCGAACGTCCGCGGGGTGGTTGGAGGCCCGGCCGAGACGTATCCGGTCGTGTCATCCGCGCGGCTGCGGACGGGAGTGGCCCGGCGGCCGGTGAGCGGGTCGTGGGACATCCCCGGCAGGCCGGCTGGGCCCAGCTCGCGGCCGTTCCGAGCGCCGCCCTGGCCGTTCTGCCTGACGACGTCGATATGGTCAGCGCGGCAGCGCTGCCCCTCGCCGGACTCACTGCGCTGCGGCTCCTGCGTGCAAGCGATTCCGTCGCGGGGCTGCGCGTCCTGCTCACCGGAGCGTCCGGCGGCGTCGGCCACTACGTGACAGAGCTTGCGTCCGCCGCAGGCGCGTCGGTTACAGCGATCAGCGCATCGCCCGAGCGCGCCGAGCGGCTGCGCGCCTTGGGTGCAGCCGATGTCGTGAGCAGCCTCGAAGACGCCACCGGCCCGTACGACGTCGCCTTCGAGTCCGTCGGCGGTGACTCGCTGACGCAGGCGCTGAAGCTGCTGGCCAAGGGCGGTCGCTTGATCTGGCTCGGCCAGGCGAGCCGGATGCCAAGCCAGCTCGACTTCTTCGACTTCTTCGGCCAGACCGGAGCGACGATCCGCCATTTCGACCACGACGATTCGACGGTTCCGGATTCGCGTGACCTCGCGACCCTGGTGCGCCTGGTGGCGAGCGATCGTTTGCACCCGGAGATCGGCGTCGTCGCGGACTGGACGCAGACCGCCTCGCTCCTCGCGGACCTGCGCGAGCGCCGAGTTCGCGGCAACGCGGTGCTCCGGATCGACCAAGACACCGAGTGACCAATAACCATCCAGGAGAATCAGAATGACTGAACCAATCGATGCCAAGACGGTGGCTGCGCAGTATGTCGCAGCGGTACAGGCAGGCGACGAGCACGCCATCCGCGACCTCTTCGCGCCCGACGCGACGTGGACGCTGGCAGGAGAGTTGCCGATCTCTGGCGTTTGGAAAGGACGCGCCGCGATCATCGATGAATTCCTCGCCACGGCGATGTCTCACTACGAGCCTGGCTCGATCAGCCTGGAAATCACCGGGATGATCGCCGAGCACGATCGGGTTGTGATCCAGTGGACCAGCCGAGCACGGACGCGCGATGGCCGGCCGTATGAGAACGGCTGCATCGGCGTATTCACGATTCGCGACGGAAGGATCCAGTACGTGCGCGAATACATGGACACCCTCTATGCCCACGAGGTCGCCTTCTCTGACAGCAACACCGGGCGGCCTGCCGTCACCGGAGGTCGGTGATCATGCGCATCTTCATCGCCGGAGCAAGCGGCGTGATCGGCATCCGCCTGCTGCCGCTGTTGGTGGCCGCCGGACACCAGGTCACCGGCATGACTCGCACTCCCGCCAAGATCGCTGGACTGGAAGCGCTCGGCGCCGAACCCGTCCTGTGCGACGTCTATGACGCCGACGCCTTACGAGCCGCCGTCGTAGGGTTCCGGCCCGAAGCGGTGATGCATCAGCTCACCGATCTGCCGGATGACGCGGCCAAGCTACCGGAGGCCGGCGCACGCAATGATCGGATGCGCCTCGAGGGGACCCGGAATCTGTTGGCCGCCGCAGAGGCCGCTGGAGCCGAGCGGATCCTCGCTCAAAGCATCGCCTGGGAACAGCCCGGAGACCGGGGCGTTCACACCCGCGAGTTCGAGGACTCCGTGCTGGACGTCAGCGGCGTCGTGATCCGTTACGGGAAGTTTTACGGCCCCGGAACGTACTTCGACACCGAGCAGCCGTCGCCGCCACGGATTCAAATCGACGAGGCGGCACGGCGAACCATGGCAATCCTGGACGCTCCCGCCGGCATCGTGGAAATAGTCGAGTGACAGCTCGCAGACACACCGATATCACGGCTCGATGCGCCTGTTGGTGACGGGCGGCAGCGGAGTTCTGGGCCGAGCGCTCGCCCCGGTCGCGCGCGCCGCCGGGGCCGAACTGCTCGCGCCCACCAGACGGGAGCTTGACCTGTTCGATCCGGTCGCTGTCGCGCACGCCACGCGTGGCGTCGACGCGGTGCTCCACCTGGCAACACGGATCCAGCCCCTCGAGCAGCTCGACAACCCGGAGGCGTGGCGCGATAACGACCGTCTTCGCGCAGAAGCCTCGAGAGTTCTGGTGGATGCCGCGCTCTGCGCCAACGTCGCCACCTACGTGCAGCCGACCGTCACGTTCGTCTATCCCAGGGAGGGTCTTGTGTCCGAAGACACCCCGATCACCGACGTCTCGGAGATCCTGCGATCCGCGCTCACCGCCGAGCGTGAGACCGACCGGTTCGCACAAAGCGGCCGCAGGGGAATAGTTCTCCGCCTCGGACTCCTCGACGGCCCGGGTACAGGGCACGACGCGCCCGTGCGGGCGCTCGGCGCCACCCTCCATGTCGCCGACGCCGCCCGCGCCCTGCTCGCAGCACTCGCCCTCCCGAGTGGGATCTACAACGTCTGCCGCGACGGCGAGCGCGTGTCAAACCGTCGCTTCACAGACGCCGCCGGCTGGCACCCAAACAAGTAACAGCTCAGTGCGGATTTCCACAGTGGCAAGCCATCAGCACCAGGACGGAGCGATGATCGAACTCGAATACGAAATGACCTACGCCGAAACGATCGACGGGCCACTCGGCCCGACCACCGGCTCACCGCTCGGCGAGCGGTTGTGCTGGCAAATCTCCGCCGCAACGCTACAGGGGCCGCGGATCAACGCCACCCTCGCGATGCCGGGGACGGACTGGATTCGTCTCGGAGCCGACGGCATCCGCCGACCGGACCTGCGCGCGCAACTCACAACCGACGATGGCGAGCTGGTCCTGTTCCGCTACGACCTCGCCCTCATCCGCTCAAGCAAGCGGTTCGTCACCGCCCTCACATCTGGCGAGGCCACCACGTTCAACGACCAGTACATGAAGATCGCCCCGCAGTTCGAGGTCGGCGCGGCCCGCTACGCATGGCTCGGCGAAAGCCTGTTCCTCGGCCGCGGGCGGCTCGCCGGTCCGAACGCGATTGAGTACGAGATCTACCGAGTCAAATGAGCGCCCGCGTGAGCTCGCTGCCCAATTACCCTCGTCGACCCGAGCGAAAGACCGGCATGATCGGATCTGCCAGCGAGGCGATCCACCGACTGCGACGGCTGATCACCGAACTCGATTACGCCCAACGACGGCTTCTGGAGATCCAGACCGGCCTCGTGCTCACCCCGGAAACCGAACACGCGGTCGTCCGCGCGCAGATCGACAGGTTGAACGCCCTCTACGAAGCGTAGGGCCTTTGGGGCGGGAGTCACCGATAGGCCCGCGCGGACGGTGCCGGCGGCGCCAGAATGGGCCCGATTCGCAACACTTCCCGGCGACACGATGAACGGGAGACCGCGATGTCCGACGTGACTTATGTGCCCGCGCCCGGGCGGGAATTGCGCGCCTACCTGGCCACGCCGAGGGGCGAGGGCCCGTGGCCGGGCGTTGTCGTCGTGATGGACGCGCTAGGGCTCAGCGACGACATCCGGCTGGCGGCGGACCGCCTGGCCACAGCCGGATTTCTCGCGTTCGCGCCAGATCTCTACTCCGGGCGCGGCATCCGCTGCGTGGTTTCCACGCTCAGCGCCTCGCGGTCGGGCCGTGGCGAGGCCTATGAGAACATCGAAGGGGCACGAAGGTGGATCAACGCCCGCGAGGACTGCACCGGCAAGGTCGGGATCATCGGGTTCTGTATGGGAGGTGGCTTCGCTCTCCTCTCGGCGCCGCGCGATGCGTTCGCGGCGGCGTCGGTCAACTACGGCGAGGTGCCCGCCGACGCGGTGCAGCGGTTGGCCGGCGCATGTCCCATCGTCGCCAGCTACGGGGCTCGTGACCGCGGCTTGCGCGGCCGGGCGCAGCGATTGGAGAACGCGCTCCAGACGCTCGGGATCGAGCACGACGTCAAGGAGTATCCCGACGCCGGTCACAGCTTCATGAACCGAATAAACGTCGGTCCCGGCCTCGGTCAACTCGTCCGATTCATCGGCCTGGACTACCGTCACGAATCGGCCGAGGATTCATGGCGGCGCATCCTCGACTTCTTCGACGTCCACTTGCGCACGACGTCATAGCCATGCGCTAACACTGCGACGGCGACGGCTTGTCGTCAATCTGTGTCAGCGATCGGACCGGCACGCGCCTGGCAGCGTCACGATCACACGATCGTCACACATCGGTCATTGCATGGACACCAAAACCAGGCGCCCTGCCGGTTAGCTGCGTCGTGCTTATCACCCTGTTAGGCGTTGGGAATCGCGGGCCAGCGTCCGCGGTTCCACGTCCGGTGTCGCCGCGGCACGGGGGGCCGCCTCGGCACGTAATCGCGCGAGAGAGGCGGTTGAATGCTCGAGCATGACCACAAGTCGGGCGGCGAGGAGCTGGCCGGCGCGGACGGTGCACTAGGTCAGGAGCAGGAGTCGGAGGGCATCGTCGTCACGCGGCGTACGGCCCTCGTGGCTGGCGGTGTCGGCGTCGGCGGTCTGATCTTTGCTGGCCGCCTCGCAGTCGGTGCACCCGCGGCCGACGCGGCGCTGCCGACCACCACCGCCCCAGAGCAGCTGCGGCTAGAGTTCGGCAACAACCCCGAGACCGAGATGACCGTCTCGTGGAGCTCGCCTGGCACCGTGCCGATGCCGGCACCGGCGCTCGCCTACTCGACCCGTCCGATCTCCGCCACTAACCGCGGCAAGGTCATCGCCCTCCCAGAGCCGACGCCGCTTGATCTGACCGGGGGACCGCGGCGGGGCCCGAGCTCGACCAGCTTCCTCGATGGGCAGACCGGACAGACGACCTACCACTACCACGTCCCGCTCAAGGACCTGCGGCCTGACACGACCTACTACTACGAGGTCTCCGACGGTGCCGGCTCGACGGCCTCGGCGCAGTTCCGGACCGCGCCGACCGGTCGTGCCTCGTTCCGTTTCACCGCGTTCGGGGACCAGGGCCTGAACCCGCCGCGAGGGGCGGCCACCACGGCGGGGGTGATGAACCCCGGCGACAGTGCCGGCGGACCGCTTTTCCACCTGATGGTCGGTGACCTGGCGTATGCGAACACGACCAACCCGCCGTCGGTCTGGCGGCCCTGGGCGCTGATGGTCGCGCCCGCCGCTTCGACCTTCCCGTGGATGCCGGTGCCCGGCAATCACGAGCTCGAGACGGGCACGACCGACATCCACGGCGCCCCCGGCGGCGTCTACAACGGTCCCTACGGCCTGGGCACCTACATGGCCCGCTATTTGCTGCCGGAGAACGGGCTGACCAACTGGGATGGGAACACGCTGCAGGGCAACTTCTACAGCTTCCGGATCGGCACCGTGCTGTTCGTCAACCTCTACGGCAATGACATGATCTGGCAGACGTCGGACTTCAGCTCGCCGAACGTGACCCAGTACACCGGAGATCTGAAAGCTGACCCGGAGAACGTTGCGCTGGTCCCGGACGACAGCAACGGCACCCCCAACCTGCAGCTGCTGTGGCTGGAGAAGACCCTGCGGGAGGCACGCGAGCCTGGCTCCGGCGTGGAGATGATCGTCGTGCAGTTCCACTTCCCGTTCGCGAGCGTTGACACCGGGAACAGCTGTGACATGGGCGAGCGCGTGGCCTTCGGGCCGCTGTTCGACAAGTACGAAGTCGACATCACGCTCAGCGGACACAACCACAACTACTGCCGCTCGCTGCCGGTCCGCGGGTACGATCCGCCGGCCGGGGTCGCGACCGGCGCCATCGTCAACCCGTTTGGCACTTTCGCCGCGGGCGCGACGATCAATACCCGCCGGCCCACGGTGCGCCAGTCCGAGCCGATCTCGATCGACGGCCAGCAGGTCTTCGACACCTCGCTCGGTACCGTGCACCTGGTGGTCGGCGGCGGCGGGGCGGGCTCGACGATCGGCGAGACGATCGATGCTGAGACCGGGTTCACACAGGCCCACCCGTTCGCCTCCTCCAACGGCAACAACGTCCAGGCGATCGAGGACGCGCCGTGGCTCGGGTTCTACGACACGGCCAACGCCTACGGCTACGGCGTGTTCGACGTCGATCCCGGCGACCGCGCGGGTGAGACCTCGATCACGTTCCAGTGGTTCTCGGTGCCGGCCACCGGCAGCCCGCTTCCGAGCACTCCTGTGGAGAAGTTCACTTTCACTCGGCGCACCCAGAAGATCCAGGCGGGCGAGCCGAGGATTGTCGGCAGGCCCATAGTCGGCCACATGGTCACGGCCGACCCGGGCCAATGGTCGCCGAGATCGGTCCGGCTCAGCTACCAGTGGCTGCGCGCCGACCTGCCGATCGCCGGGGCCACCTCGTCGAAGTACGCGCTCACCGCGGACGATCTCGGTCAGCAGCTGCAGGTTCAGGTCACCGGGACGATCCCCGGCAACGTGACCGACACCGCGACCTCGGCGAGCGTCGTCGGCGTCGCTGCGCCGCCGGCAGCGCACCTGGTGACGATGACCGGCAAGCTCGCTGTCGGCGGGTCGCTGGCCGCGGTGGCGGCGCCGCCGGCGCTGGGCGCGACCCGCAAGTTCCAGTGGCTGCGGGACGGTGAGCCGATAAGCGGCGCGACCGGCAGCACCTACGATCCGCTCGACTCCGACGCCGGCCATCTGCTCGAGGTGCAGGTCACCGAGAGCGTCGACGGCTACGACCCGGTGTCGGCGAGCTCGGCGCCGCAGCCGGTGTCGGGCGGTGGCACCGCGCTTGCGGTCCCAACGATCACGCCGGAGCCGACCGTCGGGGTCGCGGTCCAGGCCGAGATCGCCGCCGACGACGCCACACACCAGTGGCTGCTCGACGGAGCCGAGATCAAGGGGGGCGAGTCCGCCTCCTACACCCCGGTCCCGGCCGACGCGGGCAGGCAGCTTCAGCTGAAGCTCACCGCCGACGGCGAGTCGGTGATCTCCGAGCCGCAGACCGTCGCCGCGGCGGCGTTCAAGACCGCGTCGCGCCCCGGTTTCCGCGGCACGCCGGTGGTCGGCGGCACGCTGAGCGCGATCGCGGGACCGTGGTCGCCGAACCCGACGCTCAGCTACCAGTGGCTGCAGGACGGGAAACCGATCGGCGACGCCACCGAAGAAACGCTGGTGCTTCCTGCCGCTTGCGCCGGGAAAGACATCAGCCTCCGGGTCACCGCCGAGCGCACCGGCTACGTCACCCGCGAGACGATCTCCGACGCGGTTACGGTCGCCTACGGCACGATCGAGTCCTCGATGCCGCGGATCGAAGGCGACCCGCGCGTCGATCAGACGCTCCACGTGATCAAGGGCGAATGGAGCGCCCAGGCCAAGTTCCACTACCAGTGGATCGTCGGCGGCGTGGCCCGCGACGGCCGCAGCACCGGCCCCGCGTATAAGGTCCGCTCCGAGGATCGCGGTCAGCGCGTGACGGTCGAGGTGACCGGCCGGATGGACGGGTGCGAACCGGTCGTGCGGAGCTCGGCCGCGACCGAGCCCGTCCGCCGCACATAACGGTCTGGCCGGCGGTTGGGGCCGTGGCAAAGCCCCAACCGCCGCTGAGCAGAAGGCTGCGGATTCGGGTCGCCGGCAGGCATGCAGAGCGGGTTGACGCTCCCGCTCAGCCCGCGGATGCGGGCACGATCGGCAGGGTTCATCGTGAAAGGGCTGGTCCGCTGCGGACGCGGCTGTTACGGTCCCGCCGACGGCAGCGAAAGGAGCTTGACGATGAACGGCGTGACAGACACGGTGCCCGCGCTACGGGCGCGCGACGAAGCAGGCGGCACCGCGGCGCTCGAGCGGTGGGGAATCGACTCCGAGTACGGCGTGCTGCGCGACGTGTTGCTCGGCTCGCCCGAGCACTTCCGGTGGCTGGGCGAGGAGAACGCCCAATACAGCGCGCTGGTGCGCGAGACCCTGCGCCGCGGATATCGCTTCGACCGCGAGCGGGCACTCCGCCAGCACATGGAGATGGTCGATGCCTACCGGCAGGCGGAGGTCGCCGTTCATCAGCTCGACGCGCACGAGGAGCTGCCGTATTCGGTCTATGCCCGCGATTCGAACTTCATGACCCCGTTTGGCGCCGTCGTCACGCAGCTGGCCAACCCACGGCGGCGGGGCGAGTACGCCAACGTGCTGCGCTTCTACCTCGAGCACGAGATCCCGATCTATGACCTGGTCAGCGCCGGCAACTTCGAGGGCGGGGACTTCAACCTGATCGAGCCGGGCTGCGTGCTGATCGGATACACCGGGCTGCGCGGTGAGGAAGTGTCCGCCCGCCAGGTCGGCGGCTGGATGGAGCGCGAGGGCTTCGAGGTCCGCTACGCGCCGATCGACGAGTACTACGTCCACATCGACCTGATGGTCTGCATGCTGGCCGAGAAGCTGTGCGCGGTGTGCCTGGACACCACCGATCCGGACATCGTCTCCTGGCTCGAGCAGCGGCGGATCGAGGTCGTCCCGGTGAGCTTCCGGGAGACCATGGCGCTCGGGTGCAACGTCGTGGCGCTCGGCAACGACCGCGTGCTCTCGACTCAGGCCGCTCCGGAGCTGAACGGCAAGCTCAAGGCGCTCGGATTCACCGTGTATGACCCGGACATGAGTCAGTTCCAGCTCGCCGGTGGCGGGGTGCACTGCATGTGTCAGCCGCTGCGGCGCGACCCGGCGTGAGGGCTATGAGCGCCGCTGACGTCGTGGCGGCTTGCGACGATCGACGGCGCCCGTGGTCATGAGATGACGGGTGCAGAAGGTTCGCTGACAGTCTTCTGGCATCCCGACGTGCTGTTGCACGGCACCGGTGAGGGGGTGTTCGAGGCGTCTCCGTCGCCGCTGATCGCGGCCCCCGAGACGCATCCGGAGTCGGCAGCCCGGATTCTCAACATGAAGTCGATCCTCGAGCGGGGGCCGCTGGCGTCAGTGCTCGAGTGGGCGCCGGTTCCGTTGCACGGCGAGGATGAGCTCGAGCGTGTTCACACGCCGGCCTATCTCGAGGAGGTGCGCCGCTCCGCGGCCGCCGGCGGTCGCCGGTACACCGCCACTACCGTCCTCGGGCCTGGGTCGTGGCCCGCGCTTCTCGCCGCGGCCAGCGCGGCGATGGAGGCCGCGAGGGCAGCGTCGGCACGGCCAGGCGTTCCAGCGTACGCGCTGGTGCGACCCCCAGGACACCACGCGCAGCCTGAATGCGCCGATGGTTACTGCTTTTTGAACAACGCTGCCTTGGCTGCCGAGACGGCCCTGCGCGGCGGAGCTGAGCGGGTCGCGATCATCGATATCGACGTCCACCATGGAAACGGGACCCAGGAGTGCTTCTGGAGCCGAGCGGACGTGCTCACGATCTCGCTGCACATGGATCATGGTGCTTGGGGCTCGTCGCACCCACAGACTGGCGCTGTATCGGAGCTCGGGGACGGAGCGGGTGAGGGCTTCAACCTCAATCTGCCCCTGCCCTATGGCACCGGAGACGCTGGTTATGAACGGGCGATGCGCGAGGTTGTGGGACCGCTGATCGCGCGTTACCAGCCGGATGTCTTGATTGGCGCGATCGGGCAGGACGCGAACCAGTTTGATCCCAACGGCCGTCAGACGTTGAGTATGGATGGGTTTCACGTCATCGGCGAACTGCTGGGGTCGCTCGCCGAGCGCTACTCGGGCGGCCGGCTGGCATTGATCCAGGAGGGTGGTTATGCCGTCACTTATGCCGCGTTCTGCCTGCATGCGACCTTGGCCGGCGTGCTGGGTCGGCCGACCGGGATCGAGGACCCGCTGGCATTTCTCCCCGACGACGGGGGCGGCGTATCGGCGGTGCTGACGCAGGCGCTGTCGGCTCTGGAGCCCTACTGGCCCGGAGCGTTCTCGATAGACCCATGAGACCCAGAAAGGAACCATGATGGACCCGCAGGAGCTTGTTGCCTTCGTGGACGATCAGGCGGCGCAGATCGCGTCTCGCCAACCGGATCTGGCCTTTGACCATGACGAGTACGCCGGTCGGTTGGCGCGGCTGCAGGTCGCCATGGAGCACGCCAGGCTTGACACGTTGATCGTAAGCGCACCCGAGGCCATGTGCTGGCTTCATGGCTATCAGGGGCGCTGGTATAAGAGCCAATCGACCACCACCTGGCCGCCGTTTCAGTGCACGGTGGTCCGTCTCGGCGATGAGCGTCTGCTGCAGTTCGACATGGAACGCCATCGTCACCTGATTCCTCGCACTTCAGTTGTCAGTGACTTACGCCTCAAGTCGGCCAACACCGTCAGTGAGTGGCTCGAGTTCTTCCTCGGCGAGCTCGAGGCCGAGGGATGGCTCGGTGGGACGGTCGGGATCGAGAAGTGGAGCTCGGTGCCGAATCGCGCCACGAGCGAGATTGTCGAGGCCGCCCTGCAGAGTCGCGGCTGCACGGTCGTCGACGGCAGTCTGGTGACTCGGCAGGTCAGGCGGTTGAAGTCCGATGCCGAGATCGAGGTTCTCCGTCGCGCCGCCGGGGTATGCGACGCCGGGCTGCGCGCGCTGCAGGGTGCTCTGGTGCCCGGTATCACCGAGCTCGAGGCCTGGGAGGTGATGGTGGGTGCGATGAACGCGGCCGGCGGCGAGCCAGCTGCGTTGCAGGAGAACGTGTGGGCGGGGACCAGCCCGCTTATCCATGCGCTGAGCTCACGCCGACGGATCGCGGCCGGCGAGATCGTCTGTGCCGACCCTTGCGGGGTGGTGAACCGCTATCACGCGAACGCCGCGCGCACGTTGTCCGTCGGCGAGCCCGCGCCGGCGGCCATCGAGTTGATGAAGGTGCTCGCGGAGGGCGTCAGGCTCTTTGAGGACGCCGCCGCCCCCGGGGTGAGGATTGGCGATGTCCAGCGCACGCTTCGGGCCTTCTACCAGGATTCCGGGATATGGGAGCGGCGCGGCTGGCTCGGCGGGTACGAGTTCGGGATCGCGTTCCCGCCCGACTGGGTCGGCGAGTGGGTGTTTGCCGTCGATGACGCGGACTCCGACGAGGTCTTCGAGGAGGGATTGGTCACGAACTACGAGAGCGTCGTCGGCCTCGTCCTCATCGACACGTTTGTCATCGGGGCGGCCGGTGCCGAGCGTCTCAGCTCAGTCCCGCCCGAGATCCTTGTGGCTGGAGGCTAAGAACCACGAGATGCGTCAGCCAGAGCGGCGCATTCGCCGGGCTTAGGCCCGAATTTGTGTCCGATCTCCCCGAGCCCTCGGTATAGAGTACGGAGTACGCCGGGCCGAGCGAGGAGATGGGTGGACCCGATGGCACCGCTGAACGATGACGACCGCGTTCTGCTCGAAGGCGCATACTGGTGGGGTCCGGCGACCCTGTTTCGGTGTGAGCTTGAGACGGACCCGGCCGCTTGCGATGTGGGTCTGGTGGGGGTGCCTCACAGTTCGGGGAACGGGTCTACGGAGCGCGATCAACACCTGGGCCCACGGGCGGTCCGCCATGTGTCGGCGTCGCAGCGCCGAATGCATGGCGCATTTGGCTTCTCGCCATGGACGGCTTGTCGCGTTCGGGACCTCGGCGATGTACCGCTCCCGGAGGCCAACAACAACGAGCGGTGCATCAAGCGCATCGCGACGTTCTTTGACGCATTGGGTGCCGCGGGAACACGGGCGGTCAGCATCGGCGGCGACCATTCGGTCACCGGTGGGATCCTGCGGGGGCTGGCGGGCGAAACCTCAGTTCTGACCGGTGGCCAGCCCGTCGCGCTCGTTCATCTCGATGCGCACATCGATGCCTACGAGTCGCTGTCACATTGGTATGGCGCTCGCGATAGCGCCGCTCACTGGGCCTCCTATCTCGTCCGTGAGGGACGGGTTGATCCCAAGGCGAGCGTTCAGATCGGAATGCGCGGCAATCCGCGGACCATGTCGTGGTTCGATCCAAGCTACGAGCTCGGCTACGAGGTGGTCCCGATCAGCCGTTACCGGCAACTTGGGGCGCAGGCCTGCATCGAGCTGATTCGCGCAAGGGTCGGGGACCGGCCGACGTACATCACCTTCGATCTCGACTGCTTGGATGCGACGGTCGCGCCAGCCGCCGCGAACCTCGAACCGGCCTACACCGGGTGGACGGTGGACGAGGCGTTCGGTCTGCTTCGCGGACTGCGCGAGCTGAACGTGATCGGCGGAGACGTCGTGTGTCTGGTCCCGACCAAGGACGCTCCCAACGGCATCACCGCGATGGTCGCCGCCGCGGCGATGTTCGAGATCCTTTCACTCGCTGCGGAATCAGCCGCAAGCGCTGATGATCAAGGCGTCAGGTCCAGCACGCAGCCAACCGAGCTCGGCGGTGGACCCACCGCCTATACCGCACATTGAGAGTTGTGGAAGGAGGTGCACGGGAGTGAGTCTGATATCGCGTCGTACGCTCTTGGAGAGCACGATCAAGGGCGGTGTAGTGCTTGGCGCCGGTGGTGTGATCGCTGCCTGCGGGTCGTCAGGGTCCTCATCGTCGGCCGCGTCGACCACCTCGTCGAGTAACGCATCTGCCGGTCCGCCAAAGCACGGCGGCACCCTTCACGCCGGGGTGACCGGCGGGTCGAGCTCGGACACGGCCGATCCCAACCTGCTGGTCAACAACACCGATTACGCCCGGGTGCAGAACATCTTTGACCCACTCCTGTGGCTCACCGCGGACGCTCAGATCTACTACAGACTTGCCGAGGAGATGACACCCAACAAAACTGCGACGGTGTGGACGATTCGCCTGCGCCAGGGGGTGACCTTCCAAAACGGTAAGGACTGCACAGCCGACGACCTGATCTTCTCGCTGAATCGCACGGTCAACGGCAAGCCTCCGGGCGTGGCCGCCAACGCGTTGAAGGGAATCGACATCGCGGGGATCAAGAAGCTCGATAACTACACGATCTCGGTGCCGTTCGCCAGTCCGTATTCGACCCTCGTGGAGACCCTCGCCAACAGCACGACGGTGTTCATCATGCCGGTGGGGTTTGACCCGAAAAACCCGATCGGGACCGGGCCATTCAAGCTCACGAGCTTCACGCCCGGTCAGCAGTCGATCCTCACGCGCAACCCGAACTACTGGGACGCGCCGCTGCCTTACCTGGACCAGGTCATCATGACCGACTACGCGGACGAGACCAGCCAGGTCAACTCGCTGATCTCGGGTCAGGTGGATGTCGTGAACCTGCTGTCGCAGGCCACGCTGGGGACCGTCACCGGCTCGGGCAAGAAGCTCGTGATCTCTCCCGGTGGCGGCTGGAACCCGTTCACGATGCGGGTAGACGCCCCGCCGTTCGACGACGTTCGGGTCCGCCAGGCATTCAGGTTCGCGGTGGACCGCGAAGCGATGCTCAAGGCAGTGTTCGGGGGCCACGGGACCCTCGGCAACGACATCTTCGCGATCTGGGCTCCGGAGTATGACCACAGCATCCCGCAGCGCCCCTACGACCCCGAGCAGGCCAAGTCGCTGCTTAAGGCGGCCGGCCACTCGAACCTGTCGATCCAGCTGGTCACCGGCGACATCGCCCAGGGGGTGGTCAACATGGCCGAGGTCTTCGTCTCCCAGGCGGCCGCCTCGGGGATCAACGCCCAGCTGCGCCAGGTCACCGTGACCGACTTCTACGGCCCGAACTACCTCAAGTGGGTCTTCGCCCAGGACTTCTGGTACTACCAGCCGTACTTCGCCCAGGTCAACCAGGCCACCCTGCCCGGGTCCCCGTACAACGAGACCCACTTCAACAACCCGAAATACATCAGCTTGTACAACCAGGCACTGGCCACCCTCGACGTCGCCATGCAGACCGAGATCGCCCACGAGATGCAGATGATCGACTACAACGAGGGTGGCTACATCATCCCGTTCTTCCCGGCCGTGATCGACGGGTACGCGCCTAACGTCAACGGAATTGTGAAATCGAAGCTCGGTGCGTCGCTCAACAGCTGGGACTTCGAGCACATGTGGCTCTCGTAATGCCGGCCCTATCCGGGTCGCAGTTCAGAGGTTGACACGTACAGCGCGCGTTCGCGGCCCGGCTCGTGCTTGCTCGGGCGCCAGACGGCGGCAATCTGCAGACACCGGCTGCTGACACCTGCCCGGGACGAGTCGCCTCGGGAAACTAATCGGCGAGCACCGCTCCCGACGATCCCGACCCTTCTGGTCGGATGGGACGAATCGCGACGGCGCTCGAAATCGCTTCGGCGGGACGACGGATCCCCCTCGGCATGGCGACGGCGAGTTGCCGCGGGGCTGCACGTGCATGGCCAGACGAATCGCGGCCGTCGGTTGACGCGTCACTCGAGCGGCGATGACATCGCGGTGGGCCCGGGCTACGCCGGATTGGGTATGAACGTCGACGGTGGAGGTCGACCCGGACGTCCAAGCCGTTTTGTCGCTCCCCGACTTGCTCAGGTCTATCGTACGGTCATGCACGGGCCAGCCGCGGCTCCGCCGATTACTCAGGAGCGGGAGTTCTGGACGCTTGTAACCTACGCGGTCGCCCTCGGGGTCTTTGGGGGCTTTGCCGGCTTGGCCGTCTTGGGGGTGATCAAGCTGGGGGGCAGGTGGTTCACCGACTCCGATCCAGGCTGGTTCGGCGGGCACTGGTGGTGGGTGGCGGTCACGGCGGGGGCGGGCCTCGTGGTTGGCCTGCTCCGGCGGCTGACCCGGCTGCCCGAGGATGTACCCGGCTTGTTCGAGGATCTGCGAGCCGATCGTGTCGACCCGGGCCTGCTGCCGGGAACCGTGGCCATCTCGTTACTGTCATTGATCGCTGGCGCCAGCGTCGGCCCTGAGAAAGTGCTGGGCACCATCGGCGGCGGGACCGGCAGCTGGATGGCCCAGCGGAGACGGCTGGGACAAGAGGACTCGGAGGTGAATACTCTCGCCGGCATCGCCGGCATCTTCGGTGGACTGTTCTCGAGCCCGGTGATCGTGGTCGTGCTGATCTTGGAGGTTGTCCGCCCGGGCGGGCGTCGGTTCAGCAAGGTGATGGTCTCGGACATCGCGGCCGGGAGCATCTCTTTCGGGATCTACTTCGCCATCGCTGGCGCCGTGTTCCTGGGGGCCTATAAGGTGCCCCATTACGCGTTCGAGGACTGGCAGCTGCTCGCTGGCGTTCCCCTTGGCCTTTTCGCCGCTCTGGTAACGACCCTCTTGTCTGGGTTCGTGATGCTGGCGTCGCGGTCGTTCGGCCGCCTGAAGGTCCCGCCATCCGTCAAATCAACGCTGGGCGGCATCATCTTCGGCATCGTCGGCGTGGCGCTGCCCCTGACGATGTTCTCAGGGGCCGACCAGCTCAGTTCAGTGCTGAACGGTGCAGGTTCCCTGGGTATCAGCCTGTGCATCGCGATCCTGATCGCCAAGATGCTGACTTATGCAGTCAGCCAAGGCAGCGGCTTCGTCGGCGGCCCCATCTTTCCGTCGCTCTTCATGGGCGGAACAGCCGGGGTCATCGTCCACCAAGCGATCCCTGGCATTCCGTTGGGACTGGCGTTCAGCTGCCTGCTCACAGCCGTCCTGGGGTCACTTGCTGCCGCGCCACTTTCGATGGTGTTGATGGCCGCATTCCTGACTCAGGGAGGGGCGCTGCAGACCGCACCTGTCCTGATCACCGTCGTCACCACCTTCCTCACGGTTCAAGGCGTGAAGTACTTCCTGACCAGCCGCAGTGAGCGGCGGAGCCCGGATCCGTCACCGAGTGCCGTTTAGCGTTACGACAACATCGGCCACGTGCGGCTCGAGAATCCTGACGATCTCCCACGCCGATTCGGTTAACTCAAGCGCCGCCCGGTCGGTAGGCGACGGATCATCATTCAATCGACATTCGACGGATTGATTCAGCCAAGCGCCGAGCGCGTCGCGTCCTCCCGCGGCGGGAGAGAGGTGTGCCGGCGACCTCGGGGGCGTCAGCCGATCCGCTCAAAGAGGGAAACGATGATCCCCTCGGGTCCGCGCACATAGGCCATCCGCGCGAAGTTCTCGTACTGACCGATGCCGCCGACCAGCCCGTAGCCGTCCACAGCCAGCCCGTCGACGGTCGACTGCAAGTCGTCGACCTCGAATGACACGTTGCGCAGCCCCAGTTCGTTGGCCATGGCGGCGGGCGACCCTGGGTCATGCTCCGGCCAGACGAAGCTCGACAGCTCCAGCCCAGCACCTCCTCCGGGCGGCCGCAGCATGACGATGTGACTGCGAGAACCGGGCATGCCAATGACGGTGTCCACGAACTCGCCCTCCACGAACGTCCGGCCCTCGACCTCGAGGCCCAGCCCGACGAAAAACGCCGTCACGGTGTCAAGGTCGGCGACGGTGATGCCGACATGGTCGAAACGTCGTATATGCGACATGAGCGCATCCTCCCGAATCTCTTGGTGTCGTGGGTCGCGCGGTCGGCGACCATCGCCTGGTTAGCAGGCGAGACGCGCATTCCTGTTAAGGCACACCTGCACCCGAGGTCGCCGGCTGCAGTGGACGTCGCGCCTGGATAGCCGATCAGCGCATCAGCTCGTGGGATCATAGGATTGATGTCGTTCCAGCCGCCTCGCCGGGTGTACGAGACTGTTCTGTACGCGGAAGACCTGGATGCCACGACGGCCTTCTACCGCGACGTGCTCGGTCTGCGGCTTGTGGATAGCTCAAGCGGTCTCGTTTCCGCCTTTCGAGTTCCCGACGGCTCGATGCTGTTGATCTTCGATCCGCGGAGGAGCTGCGTGGCCGGCCGCCCCGCCCCATCGCACGGTGCTGGAGGCGCGGGTCACGTTGCGTTTCAGGTCGACGGTCCCGAGCTCGAGACTTGGCGGGCCCGTCTGCGCCAACTCGGGATCAGTATCGAACAGGATCGATCGGACGGCGATGCGACTGGGCAGCTGTATTTCCGGGATCCTGCCGGAAACTCCGTTGAGCTCGTGCGCGGCGAACTTTGGCCTGACTGACGGGTGGGATGCTGGTCAACCGCCCATCAGCGACGGCCCCCCTTTGTCAACTAGTACCTGCAGTACACGCCGCGTAGGATCGAGAGCGAGGTCCGAGCGAACTCGGCGTAGCGCGGATACCAGAGCGTTCGCGACCAGCGCCCGCTTCCTGTCGGCGGGAACGCTGGTCCGATGAGTCTGGCGTGGTCCGGAAGTCTGATACAGCAGATTGCGAGACAGAACGGAGCAAAGATGAGCAAGCTGAGTCTCAGCATCGCGATGTCGCTGGATGGCTACGTCGCCGGCCCAGACCAGAGCGACGAGAACCCACTGGGCATCGGCGGGATGAACCTGCACGAGTGGTTCTTCCCGCTCAAGGCCTTCCGGGAGATGCACGGCGAGGACGGAGGCGAGGTCAACGCCAGCTCTGCTGTGGTCGAGGAGCGCTGGGCAAACATCGGCGCCACCATCATGGGCCGCAACATGTTCGGGCCGGTTCGCGGTCCGTGGCCCGACGAGTCCTGGCGGGGCTGGTGGGGCGAGGATCCCCCCTACCACCATCCGGTCTTCGTGCTGACCCACCACGCGCGGGAACCGCTCGAGATGCAGGGCGGGACCACCTTCCACTTCGTCAGCGACGGGATTGAGTCGGCGCTCGCTCAGGCCAAGGATGCCGCACGGGGACTCGACGTCTCGCTGGCCGGCGGCGCGTCGGTGGTCAACCAGTACCTGGCCGCACGCCTGGTTGACGAGATCGACGTCTCGATCGTGCCGTTGATCCTCGGTGCCGGCGCTCGCCTATTCCGGGGGCTCGACCGCGGGACGCTCAAGCTCAAGCAGGTCCGCGTGGTCGATGCGCCCGGCGTCACACACATCAAGTACGAAGTCAGCTGACCCGCTTTCGCCGAGCCGCGCGTTCTACCGCGTCGGTCCCGGTACGACCTCCCATGCGCGGCGAGCAGGACGGTCGCTGGCTCGGTCGGCCGCCAGGACGAGCGGTGGCGCTCATGGCGAATACCACGTCGCTCGTGAGGAGCGCGGCGACACCTGCGTTTGTGCTCGCGCGGGTGTGCGCGGCTGACCCGGGTGGCGTGGCTGCGTTTGTCCCGGGAGCAACAGTCTCAGAGCTGGATTCGTGGTGGGGCTCGCTGCTGCTCCGTCGTCAGATCAGCACCCGGGTTGTGGAAGGAGGTGTGCCAGGTCGGGCCACCTGAGACTCGCGGCATCCGCAGTGTGAGCTTGATCGCATCCCAGGCTTGAGCACCGCCTCGCCGTCGGTCGAGCGCGGGGACCTCCGCAGTCGTCGCGTTCGGTGGCTGGATTGACCACCGACATCGTGCTCGCGGCGGCGCGGCCGTTGCCTGAGGTCTGGGTGGTGGCCTGTGCTTCTGACCCGATTGTGTCATGGCTGCCTCCTTTTGGACCGCGCCGAAGAGCGCGCAGGTCGACACGAGCGTTGTCCCGGAGGGGCCTGGTCAGAACCCTGACGCGCGCCGTCGCAACGACTTTAGGCATCCGCCCCTCCCGCCGATGGGAGGGCCGCAAGGCCCCTTGGGGGGCGAGTCACTCTCCGTCGCGCGGGGCGACGGTCTACAACAGGCAGGGGAATTGCGGTTCAGGTTCTGCTTTGTGGGGATCATGGTGGCGGGCGTGCTCGCGCTAGGCGCTTCGCCCGCGATGGCAGCATGGACCACCACTGCCTCGGTCGATCCGCAGCTGCTGGCCACCGGGCCCAACGATCTGTCCTGTACGGGCAGCTTCTGCGCCGCGGTCGGACGCGACGGCGCGATCGCCACCTCGACCGACGACGGCACAACGTGGACGCTGTCGTCCTCGGGTACCGACAGCTGGAACGCAGTCTCGTGTGCGTCCGGCCCGCTCTGCGTCGCGGTGAACGGCGAGGGTGAGGCCAGCACCTATAACGGCAGCAGCTGGTCTGCGCCGGCGCCGGCCGACACCGTCGTCTCGCACGGCATCACCAAGCCGGCCGCGCTCACCTCGGTCTCATGCGCGAGCGCCAGCTTCTGCGTCGCCACCGACCCCTACGGCAACGCGCTGACCTCGACCGACGGCGGCTCGACCTGGACCAAGCAGCTGACCGACGCCCCGAGCGGCACCTCGGTCGCAGTGAGCATCTCATGCCCGACTTCTAGCTTCTGCATGGCGGTCGACAGCCAGGGCAACGCGATCCAATTCAACGACGGCACCTGGACCAGCTCAAGCGTCGATCCCAACCGCGACCTCGACTGGGTTTCCTGCACGACGACCGGCGGCACCCTATGCATGGCGCTCGACACCGCCGGCCAGGCGCTCACTTACAACGGGACCGTGTGGAGCTCTCCGTCGACCGACGGGGGGACTGCGCCCACCGGCGTGGCGTCGCTGTCCTGCCCGACCGCGTCCGGCTGCATCGTGATTGGCCAGGGCGGCCAGTACTGGACCTACGCCGGCGCCACCTGGAGCGAGACCAACGGCGCCTTCGGCGCCTGGGGCCACCTGCTCGGCTCGATCTCGTGCACGGGATCCAGCGCGTGCATGGCGATCGACGACAGCGGCATCGTTTTCACCTACAGCGGCAGCTCCTGGACACAGTCCGCGATCGTCGGCGGCGGCGGGATCGATGCAATCACCTGTCCGTCCGCCACCGAGTGCGTCGCGGTGGACGCCAACGGGCGCTACCTGACCTACAACGGCACGACCTGGAGCCAGCCGCAGAGCACGGGCGACAACGAGGAGCTGACCTCGGTCGGATGTGGGCTAAACGAGGAGTCGACGTCCAACCCGCCCACGTGTTTCGCCAGCGACGCGAGCGGCGACGTCATCTCGTTCAACGGCACCAGCTGGACCACGCCTGCCCCAGCGGGAGGCGCAACCCCCGACACAGCCCCGGTCACCCAGATCTCCTGCGGTTCGTACGTGTGCGCATTCCTCGACTCGCAGGAGGGCGCCGTGCTCTACACGGCCACGGGCACGGGCCTGCAGTGGAGCCAGCGTCAGGAGCTCAACCAGGTCGCCGGCTTCGATTGGTCAGCCCACCCTCCACTCGATCTCAGCGGCGTCTCGTGCGCCGGGTTCGATTGCTACGTAATTGACCGCAACGGCGCCGTGTTTGACGGTGCCGGGGATCAGGACGGCAGCGCCAGTTGGGACTACGGCGGCTCCTTCAGCTCGACAAGCGGCGGCTTTGACTACGACGGCCCGATTGGCGGCGGCCTGAACGCCATCTCGTGCGGGGGCAACAACGGCCCGTCGCCATGCGTCGTGCTCGAGGCTGACGGAGACTGGACGACGTTCTCGGGCGGAAGCAACACCTGGAGCACTCCGGCGCCGATCGCAACCGGCTTCAGCTATCCGACGTCGATCTCGTGCACGGGCTCGTCGAGCGTCTTCTGCCAGGCGGTGGCCTACGGTCAGACCGCGACCTTCAACGGCAGCAGCTGGGGGACGCCCACCGCGGCCGTCTCCGGCTATCACTCGCTCGGACAGATCTCGTGTCCGACAAGCGCGCTCTGTGTCTCCTACGACGAGCTGGGAGACGGGCTCGTCTGGACCGACACGCCCGCGGCCGTAAGGCCGGCATCCAGCGCGGTGCCGCCTACCACCACCGCTGCCCCCGCAGCCGTCGCCGAGACCGGCCAGGTTCACGTCAGCGGCGACTACGCGGCGGTGCGGTTGCGGTGCGTCGGGAGTGCGGGGACGAGCTGCGCGGTCACCGTGGCGCTCACCGACGGCAAGCGGAACCTTGGAACCGCGCAACTGAAGCTCCGCGCCGGGCGGAGCAGGACAGTGAGAATTCGGCTGACGCGCGCAGGTCAACGCCTAGTGCTCAGGCGCCACCGGCTAAAGGTTCGCCTCGTCGTCCGCGAGTCCGGCAAGCAGGTGTCTGGGCGAACGGTCACCTTCGCCTCGAGGAGGCCGAAGCGTGTGGGTTAGGCGATGGCTCCCGCTGATCGGGTTGGTCGGCGCGATGCTGATCGGGGCGCCCGCCGCCGCGGCCACGTCACTCTCTGGCTGGACCACGACCGCGGCCGACCCGGCGCTGCTCGCGCCAAACGGAGGCGGGCCGAACACGCTCTCGTGCGCCGGCACCTTCTGTGTCGCGGTCGGCCAGTACGGCGCCCTGGCGACTTCGACGGACGGCGGCTCGACATGGAACCCGATCACCCACGTCGGGACGGCGACCTGGAACGCCGTCTCGTGCACGACTGGTTCGTTCTGCGTGGCGGTCAACGCCGCCGGCCAGGCGACGACCTACAGCAGTGGCTCGTGGAGCAACCCCGCGGCGATCGGCGCCGGGCAGGCGGCGGGTTCGCCGCTGTCATCGGTCTCCTGCGCGAGCGATACGTTCTGCATCGCCACGGATTACGCCGGCAACGCGCTTCAGTACAACGGGAGCACGTGGAGCTCGAGCGCGATCGACCCCACTTCAGGGATAACGCTCGTTGTCTCGTGCGCGAGCCAGAGCTTCTGCGCCGCATTCGACACCAGCGGCAAGGCGATGACCTTCAACGGCAGCTCGTGGACGTCGCCGACGAGCATCGATGCCAACGGGGTGGCGAAGCTCTCGTGTGTGATGGACTCGGGGACGGGGAATCCGTTCTGCATGGCGATCGACCGGTCGGGAGGCACCGTCACCTACAGCAACGCGGCATGGAGCTCGGTCACGACGAGCCCGGTCACTAGCCCCTCGAGCTCGATCCTGCTTGGCAACTCAGTCTCCTGCACCAGTGCCAGCAGCTGCGTCGCGCTGGGCTTTACGAGCGCTGATTACTACACATACAACGGGACCGGCTGGACAGAGGCGACGACCAACACGTTCCCCGACTGGGGCCATGCGCCGGAGTCTGTGTCGTGCACCGGTGCAACGAGCTGCGTCGCGAGCGACGACCACGGGGTCATGTACTCCTACAACGGCAGCGGCTGGTCGCAGGCGGCAATCGTCGGGGGCGGCGGGATCCAGTCGATCTCTTGCCCATCCACCTCGCTGTGCGTCGCGGTCGACGGCAACGGCCGCTATCTCACCTACAACGGAACGAGCTGGACCCAGCCTCAGAGCACCGGAGACGATAAGGAGCTGACGGCGATCTCGTGCATGAGCACCACCTATTGCCTGGCGGGCGACGCCACCGGCGACACCATGTCTTTCGATGGCACGTCAAGTTGGAGCTCGCCGACTCAGGTCGACCCATCGAGCGGTGTGGGGCGCGACATCACAAGTATCTCGTGTGTGAACGCAGCCGGTCCGTCCTGTGCCATTGCCGACGACCTGGGATACGCGTTCTTCAACGGAGGGACGCCAACACAGATCGATCCCGGCGGTGACATTTCCTCGGTTTCGTGCGAGTACGGCGATAGCTCCGAGTACTGTGACGCGGTCGATCACAGCGGCAATGACCTCACCTACGGAAGCAATACCAACACTTGGAGCTCACCGCAGAAGGTCGACACGACCGGGTTCGGGTTCACCTCGTGCCCGGGTGTGGGTTGGGGTTGCATAGAACTCGACCAATCAGGCAACGCGTTCGTCGGGGACGGCGGCTCCACCTCGATCGCCGGCCCGACGAACTTCTTCGGCGCTGCGGGCCTTTCATGCCTGCTGGAGGGGGACGACAACACGTTCTGCATGGCACTCGACGGCGCGGACGACGAGTCGATCTACGACACGAGCACCGGCGGCTGGAGCACCCCGGAGTCGGTGCAGGACAGCGAAAGCCTGTATGCGCCGCCCGACGGGGAGGTGTCATGCGCGAGCACCACATTCTGCGCCTCATATGACGCGGCCGGGGACGCGCTGATCTGGAATCTGCCGCCGCCCTACAACGACGCGCCACCGTCGATCAACACCTCGGGACAGCCGGTTCTCGGCCAGCAGGCCTCGGTCACGCACGGCCAGTGGGGCGGGTTGCTCTACCACCTCGTAGACACCTGGTACGACTGCCCCAACCCCGCGACCTACGCGCCCAACGGCTGCACGCCGATCCACGGCGCCACCGGGTCCTCCTACACTCCCGTGGCTGGCGACCACGGCCAGTACCTCGAGGTGATCGAGACCGCCGTCAACTCCGCCGGGCAAGCGAGCGCTACCTCCCAGACCGCGGTCGGCCCGATCGCCGACCCGGCACCGAGCAGCACCGCGGCTCCGACGAGCACGGGCACAGCCCAGCTCGGCCAGGTACTGACCGAAAGCGGGGACGTGTGGAGTACCACGCCGGCATTCGAGAGCTACCAGTGGTACGACTGCGACAGCTCGGGCGAGAGCTGCAACCCCGTGAGCGGCGCGGACGGTCAGAACACTGCCTACACCGTGACCTCATCGGACGAGGGACACACGCTGGAAGTGGCCGTGACGGCGTGCAACAGCGACGGGGTGTGTGGCGCGCCCGTGAGTTCGTCGCCGACCGGGGTCGTCCCAAGCCCCAACAACGGCGGGTCCGGAGGCGGCTCAGGCTCCGGAGGCGGCTCAGGCTCGGGAAGCGGCTCAGGCTCCGGAGGCGGCTCGGGCTCGGGAAGCGGCTCAGGCTCCGGGTCCGGCTCAGGCTCCGGGTCCGGCTCCGGCACGACCCCGACGAAGCTCACGCCGCCGCCGGTTACGCACACGGCCAGCGCCTCAGCGGGGAACGTTCGCATCGCCGGGACGAGCGCCGAGATCCCCGTCACGTGCGTTGGGAGCTCCAGCGCGAGCTGCCCGCTCGTCATCGCCCTGACCGCCAAGGAGACGTTCAAGGGCACCAAACTAATGGCGGTCGCGGCCTCCGCGCACGGCAAGGCCAAGCTCAAGACAAGGACGGTCCTCGTCGCGCTCGGCCTGCTTAGGGTGACGCTCACCGGCGGCCAGAGCAAGACCGTCGTCGTGTCGCTGAACCAGGCCGGCGCCTCGCTGCTGCGCCAGCGCCACGTGCTCACCGTCGACCTAGTGGTCCAGCAGTCGGGCAGGGTCGTGTCAAACCACGTCGTGACCTTCCACACGCCGGTCTCGCACAAAAAGAAGCCCGGCTAGCGCTAGGTACTGGCGCGGCGATCAGGCGGACCTGCGATCCCGTCACGCACGGAATTACCGCCGGGCAGCAACAGCAGCCACCGCGACGGGCGTAGACGTGGTGGCTCGAGGTGTCGCAGAAAGGAGTCACGCCAAATGCATGACTGCTTGAGGCGTAACGCGACAGCGCGCTCGCCGTTGGCCGACACCTGCTCCGCCTTCGGCAGGAGCATCTCGGTCGCGACGCCGACTCCCCTGCTGCGCGCGGATAGCGGGTGCTTCAGGGACCGCTCAGTGTTGCGAACCGCAGCGCTTCCCCGAAGATCACGAGCAGGCCGATCTCCTCGACCCCGGGTACGACGGTTACCGGCGGGTCTCCACCGAGCAGTTCGGCGACGCGCCGGGCGTGCGACGGCGGGTGCAAACGGTCAAACTCACCAGTCCAGAGAGAGGCGCGGACCGCCCCGGGCGTGATACCCCACGGCTGGCAAAGGATCCGGACCTCCTCGATGAACCCGTTCGGGTTCGCAAACAGCTCCGCGGTCGTCGCTACGAACAGTTCTTTGACCCACGGGATCTGGACGACCTCCGCATCTGGCCCCTTGAACAGCCCGAGCGCCGAATCCGGCAGCTTCTTGTACTGCCGCTTGAAGCCCGCCCGCAGCAGAAACGGCACGCGCCGGGACATGAACGCCGCCATCTTCATGTCCTTCCCGGCCGCGCGCCACTGGGCCTTCTCCGCGAGCGGCGCGAGAGCTCCGAGCAGCGAGTGAGCCGTGACCCGCTCTGGAACCGCACCGGCAACGGCGATCCCGTAGGGCGTCCCGCCGGACTGCGTCACGATCCCGAAACGCTCAACATCCAACGCGTCCATCAGCGCGAGATGATCAGCGGGCCAATCGGCGACCGTGCGACCTGGTTTCGGCGTGCTCGCGTGAGATCCCGGACGGTCCGGGATCACCAGCCGGATCCCAAGCTCGCGCGCGGTCGCGGCGAGCGCCCGCCCAAGCCCGCGGCTACACGGACCGTCCAGCACCGTCACTACCGGCCCGCTGTCGGCACCCGCGAGCAGGTAGGAGAGCGTGCGCCCGTCGGGCAGCGTGATGTGCGTGTCCGGCTCAGATTGCGACATAGTGTCGCAACAGCATTGCATACTCTGCGACACGATGTCGCAACGATCTACACGCGTTCCATCCGACGACGCCCGGCGACGGATTCTCGACGCGACCCGGGAACTACTACTCGACCGGCCGTTCGCAGCCCTGACCGTCGGTGATGTCATGACGCAAGCGGGCCTGACCCGCACCGTCTTCTACCGCCACTTCGACCGCCTCGCGCAGCTGGCGCCTGAACTGCTCCCGGACTCCGAGGATCCGCTCCTGGATCAGGTCCTGCGCGGTCCTGCGCAAGACCTCATCACAGCGATGGTCGCCGGGCTGGTGCAGCTCTATGCCGACAACGGTCGGTGGCTGCGCGCGCTCGACGCCGCCGCCGCGGCCGACCCGGCAGTCGCGACCGAGCTGGACCGCGCCCTCGTCGGTCCGCGCCAACTGCTCGAGCAGCTTGTCGCGAACGCCCCACACCCACCGGCGAACCCACGCGAGTTCGCGCTGCTACTGATGGCCACCCACCGCGCATACCTCCTCGACACATTCGGCGACGGCCACGACTCCGCCGAGCGACGCAACAACGCCACAGCCGCGCTCACGGCACTCTGGGAGCGACTCCTGGCTGAGTAATCCGACGCCCGCAGCTTGTGGACTTCCCTCGTTCTCGGCACCAGCCCCATCCTTTCCCCGGCTTACGACCGGAAGCGTCCAAGTGTCGTCGAAAACGGGGGAAGTCCAGTGGCGCGAGCGGTTACGTCGGCGTCGGGGAAACCAACGGCCGAACCGCATCTACTGACCCCGTGTCCTGGCACAATCGCTTCCACCACAGCGGCGTCATCGTGCCGGCGATGCCTATGCCACCGATTGATTCGCGCAAGGTCGCCCTCGCGGGGCCGCGGACTCGCTTCCGGGCGGTCCGAGCGCGTTGGCGTGTCCCTGACGATGGCGGCCGACGAGGCGGCCGCGATGATGGTGTCGTTCGGGATCCGTACAGTTCGCGAATGCTCACCAGCGGCGTGGCCACGATCGCCGTCATCGCGTTCCTGGCGGTGCCGACAGCCGCGCTCGGGGCTTCCCACCAATCGCCGGGGGCATCGACGACGAGCTTGGCCGCAAGCCCCTCAATGGTCGCCAGCGGGCAGCCAGCAACGCTGTCAGGCACGGCAACGTCTGTGGCAGCCGGGGCGTCGGTCGAGCTGTACGCAAGCCCGTATCCCTTCACTGCGGTGACTGCGGTAGCGAGCACCACGACGGCCGCGGACGGCTCGTTCTCATTCACGGTCACGCCCGACCGCAATACGCAGTACAGCGCGGCGGTGAGCGGCGTTTCATCGCCATCGGTGACGGTGCTCGTTACGGGCCAAGCCGTCACCAAGGTCAAGGCATTGACGCTCGGGCGGGCGAAGGTGGTAGTGGTGATCTTTCACCCGAGGGACCTGCAATGGGGCAACGCGCGCGTGTCCTGGTCGTTCGCCGCCGGACGGCGGGGACGGTTCGCGCGTGCCGCGGGCACCCGGTCGGTCAATCTGAGCCCCTACGCCGTGGTCCTATTCACTACCGCGACACTCCCTGCCGGCCACTTCCGATGGCGAGCATGCCTTCATGCGCCCGAGGCACAGGCCCTTGCCAACCCGACCCTGCCGCCTGGCTGCACCGGACGCGGCTACTCCGGGGGCGGGTACCTGCCGATCGGGTTCCCAGGCCCGGTCGCGATCGCGCGTGCCGAGCGCTACTTGCAGAGCCGGATGGGGAACACGGCGCTGGCCATCGTCGACAGCGAGGGGCGCTTGTCCGGGGTCAATCTGAACGAGCAGTTCATTACCGGCAGCGTCGTGAAGGCGATGCTGCTGGTCGCGTACCTGCGCCGCCTGAACGCGATGGGGCAACACTACGTCGACTCCTACAGCAACTCGTTCCTGTACCCGATGATCAACGTGTCGGACAACGACGCGGCCACGAAGTGCTGGTCGATCGTTGGAAACGCTGGCCTTTACGCGGTGGCCCAAGCGGCCGGGATGACGCATTTCTCGATCGACACCACCGCGTCCTGGGGTGGCTCGTGGGGCGCCGCGCTGATCACCGCCGCCGACCAGGCGAGGTTCTTCTTCGAGATGGACTCCCTGATCCCGCGGGAGTTCGTCGGCTACGCCAACTATCTGCTCTCGACGATCGCTGGCTATGAGAGCTGGGGGATCCCAGCGATTGCCCGCCCGCTTGGCTACACCGTGTACTTCAAGGCCGGATGGCGCCCCAGCCCTGATGTCTTCCTGGTACACCAGATCGCCCGTCTGGTGGGTCACCACCACACCTTCGCGATGGCGGTGATGACCGACGGCGACCCCGACATGAGCTACGGGATAGACACGATCCAGGGCGTTACCGCGGCGCTGCTTCGGTGAGCACGCCCGCCGCCCGCGCCTCGAGTAAGCCCCTTCTCGCCGCTTATCCGAGGCCGGTCGATGCTCCGGGCGTGGGAACGTACCGGCGGGCCGTGACGTACTCATCGCCGCGCGCGGCGAGAGGGATTATGCGCACAGCGCTTGACGAGTTAGGGGATTCGATGATCTGCCCGCCGCCGACGTACATCGCCACGTGCGTGATCGCCCTCGACGGTGGGTCCGTCGCGAAGAACACCAGGTCGCCTGGCGCGAGATTCGCCCGGGCCACCGATCGGCCGACCCTGGCCTGAAGCGCCGCGGTGCGGGGCAAGAGGATCCCGAACGCGTCGTAGATCGTCTGCGTCAAGCCCGAGCAGTCGAAACCGAATGCCGACGTCCCGGCATACAGGTAGCGGACGCCCAGGAACATCTCGGCGGCATTCACGAGCTGCTCGCCGCTGGGCGGCGCGGGACTGGTGCCGGCTACCCGAACAACAACGGCCGAGCGAGCGATCACCGCAGGGGGCCCGGCAGGCGGTTGCACGACAACCCATCGTCCGGTCTGAGCGAGCGCCGGCAGCCTCGTGTTATAGCTGAGTAGCAAGAGACGACGGCCGGCCTGCCCCGCGGCGGTGCGCGCGAGCAGCCACGCAGTCGGCCTGATCACCAGCGCGATCGACGCCGCGGAAGAGGTCAGCGAGGTCAGCGTGCCCGGGTACGAGTTTGGAGCCGACCCCGACGGAGGCGAGGTTGGGTTCGAATCCGTCACAGGCGCCGCGCCCGTGAGCGTCGTCGCGCTGGTAATGACCGGCCCGATCACCAGTTGGCGCGCGGGCAGCCAGCCCGGATAGCTCAGGTGATTTGATGTCGGCTGATCGGTCAGCGAAACCTCGACCCACGCGCCGCGACGGGCTCGCACGACGACCTGCTGGCCGTATAGGGCCTGGGTGACCAACCGGCCATCAAGCCAACGCCGCTGTAGGGTGCCCATCGCACTCAACCACGCTTGCAGCCGGACCGGGTTCGCGAGCGAGGGCCGATCGAGCGGACGGGTCTCGGCCGGCTGCATCCACAGGGTCGCGACCGACACATCGACCAGCGCCAATCGCCATTGGCTCTCGCCCGAGCCGACGGCGACAGGCGACCGCACAGCGACTCCCGAGGCGGTGGCCTGCGCACACCAGGCGCCCGCCACCGCAAGGCCGAGCACGAGGCTCACCTCCCAGCGCACAAGCCCCAACTGAATGACGCGAAGGCCCTTACGCATATCCGCGGGTGTCAATCATCGCGGGCGCCGCGCCAGATGTCCAACCCCACACTGCTCCGGCGAACGACAGGGCTAGGATCAAATCGCGCGCCGATGATGCGACTCCTCCCGGCCTGCACCCCGCCCGAGCTGCCTTCAGTTTCCAGCCGGCTCTCACGACCACCTAGCCGACGCCTCTACCGCAAGCGTGGCAAACCGGGAGCCCGACGCTCTCCAAAAAGCACAGTGCAGCTTCTGCCGTCGAGCGTCCTGCGGCCTCCGCATTGTCCGGGCGGTGCGCCCGTCCGCCTCGCGCAGCGAGACGGCCGAGGCATTGCGACCAAGCTGCCAACCGTGGTCGGACTGGCTCGTGGTGGTTGGCGGGGCGGTCGCGGGTTTGCGAGCTGGTTCAGGATGAGAGTGATGGGGGGGCGATGGCCGCGACCAAGACGGGCGTCGTGCGCGGGGCTAGGGTGGCTAGCTGCGGTTCGAGGAGCCTGATCCGGTGAGACCCTATGCGGTTCGATTAGGATCGCCGTCGGGATGAGCACTGGCGCGCAACCCATCGCGATCCTGTTCGATATCGACGGGACGTTGATCGACACCGGCGGCGCGGGTGCCGCATCCTGGCGACTGGCGTTCAACGAGCTGTACGGGATTCCAGCCGACATCGGGCAATTCACCGAAGCCGGGATGACGGACCCCGAAGTCGGGCGCAAGACATTCATCGGGGTCCTCGGACGTGAGCCCGAACGAAAAGAGTTCGCGCGGCTACTGGAACGCCGGCTGTACTACCTTCACCAGACAGTGGCTGGGTCGAAGGGGTACCGGGTGCTCCCCGGCGTGCTCGAGCTGCTGCCCAAGCTGCTCGAGGATGGCTATCTGACCGGATTGATCACCGGCAACCTAGAAGCCGCCGCCCACATCAAGCTCCATCGTGCGAACCTGAACCGATTCTTCTCCTTCGGCGGGTATGGGTCGGACTCCAACGACCGAAGCGAGGTCGCGCGCACCGCCCTCAGACGGGCCTCCGTGGTCTACGGCGAGGATCTCGCACCCGGGCAGGCGATTGCCGTCGGCGACACCCCTCGAGACGCTGAAGCGGCTCACGCCGCAGGGATGAAGTGCG
>Ga0335075_10001618_pt1 | contig 36894 bp, 32 predicted proteins | sample Lox_Sample_24_FD_206723 | JGI IMG/M metagenome (GOLD analysis project Ga0335075, IMG submission 206723) | Soil microbial communities from Loxahatchee National Wildlife Refuge, Florida, United States - Lox_Sample_2.4 | ecosystem: Environmental > Terrestrial > Soil > Wetlands | place: USA... | reverse complement strand
GTGGGCGTATGTCGCGATCGACTGGAGCTTCCACCCCGTGCGCGCCGGGCCGAGGCCCAGCGAGAAGCCCGACAGCACGATGAAGATCGCGACCGCACCCCGGCCGTAGCTCAGCAAGGTCGCCCAGCAGGGGGCGTGATTGGAGCCGGGGTATCCCGACCAGGCACGCAAGAAGATGTGGTACAGAACGACGTACAGGGCGGCTAGGCCCCGGATTCCGTCCAGGCCCACGACGCGGCCCGGGCGGGCGTCCGTCATCACGCGCGCAGCCGGGGCGGCTGGCTCGGGGGCAGGCGGCGGATCCTCGCGGATGTCTGTCATCGGGCCTCGAACCCCAGGTCTGCGGGACCGGCGCGCGGACCGGGGTGTCGGCGCGGCCCGGTGGCGTGGTCAAAACTCCGCGACAGCAGGTCATGCCCGCCGCGCCCGGCCTTGGTGGCTAGGTAGGCGGCGTTCGCCCCGGTGAGGTGCAGAGCGGTAGGGACCCGGCTAGCGATCGTGATGCCCAGCCGGGCCAGCTGAGCACCCTTGTCCGGGTTGTTGCTCAGCAGGACGATGCGGTCGGCGCCGAGCGCGCGCAGCATCTGGGCCGCGCTGGTGTAGTCGCGCTCGTCGGCCTGGTGACCGAGCGCGAGATTCGCGTCGTAGGTATCCAGCCCACGATCTTGCAGCGCGTAGGCGTCGAGTTTGTCATACAGCCCGATGCCGCGCCCTTCCTGGCGCAGGTACAGCGCGTAGCCGCCGTGCTCGGTGATCCGCTCGACCGCTTCGCGAAGCTGCGGCCCGCAGTCGCACCGCCGGCTGCCGAATACGTCACCGGTGAGGCATTCACTGTGCAAGCGCACCAGCGGCAGTGCGGCCGCGGCGGGCCGGCCGAGTTCGAGGGCCACGTGCTGCTGCGCATCGGTCAGGCCGGTGAAGCTGACGGCCGTCGCGGTGGTTGAGTAGCCGTCAGCGAAGCGCAGCGGGATGTGAATCCGCCGCCGGATCGCTGCCGCCTGGATCGGTCCGGTCACGGGACGAGCCAGGGGTTTGGCCGGTCAGTCACTGACGACCTCCAACGCCCTCGGCGCCGGATCGGGTCGTCTCGACCCGCCCGGTTGTGCCTTGCCGCGACGCCGGCGAACGGCGTCTCTCAGCAGCAGGCCGCCGCCCGGGGAGACTGCGGCCAGCATGAGTACTGCATAAAGAGTGGCGATCGTGACCCCGGCGGCCGCGCCGAACCCGGCTACGGCGAAGGCCCAGGCGGCGACTCCTTCTCTCAGCCCCCAGCCGCCGACACTCAACGGGATCACCATTGCAGCCTGGACCACCATCAGCAGCGCGAGCAGTTCGCCTAGGGGTGCGGTGCTGCCGGCGACCCGGGCCGCGATGACGAACACAGCTGTGTGCCCGGCGACGACCAGCGCCGAGGCCAGCACCAGCTGGGGCCACACGTGCGGGGCAAGCATGCCGTGACGCAGGTCGTCGGCAACGGCCCGGATGGCGCGGGCCAGCTTCGGCCGGCCGCGGCGATCAGTGTGCCTCAAGACCAGCGCAGCACATCCGACTACACCCGCGATACCCCCCAGGACATAGGGCAGCGCCGGGCGGACCGGCGAGGGCTGGGTCAGCAACACGACGGCGGTCACCACGGCCTGAATGACCTGACCGCACAGCCGTTCCCACGCCACCGCTCGCAGCCCCAGTACCACGTCTCCGCTGCGCCGGCCGTGCCTGACCGCCCGGTGCACGTCGCCGACAAACCCGCCGATGACCACGGAGTTGAGGAACAGGGAGCGGTAGTAGGCGCGGACAGCGGCTGGCAGGTCAATGCCGATGCCCAGCGCCTGGGCAGCGACCCGCCACCGCCAGGCCGAACACACCGTGGTCAGGGCAGTGAGCGTGAGGGCCGCCACGACCGCCGGCCAGGTGACCGCGCGCAGCCCGTCCTTGAACGGCGCCGCGCCCACGTGCCGCCAGAGAAACCACAGCACTGCAATAGCCGCGGCCACGCGCAGCAGCGGCAAGCCGAGGCGGCGGAAGGCCGAACCGAACCCGACCGCTCCTGAGTCTACGGACGCCATACCCGGTTACACGGCCCCGCCGGATACGCAGTTCAACCGTCCGGCGACAGTAACCCCCTAGGGGACCCGTCACGCTGAACCGTCCTGATCGCGGACCCGTTGTCCCGGTGGGGCGGGGCGACAGCAGGTTACGCAACTGGAGGCGCGATGCGTGCGATTCGCCCTGCGGAAGAAACCGTGGCGGCAGAAACCGTGGCGGCAGAAACCGTGGCGGCAGAAACCGTGGCGGCAGAAACCGTGGCGGCAGAAACCGTGGCGGAAGAAACCGTGGTGCGGGCGACACGCCCGGTGCTGAAAGGCGCGATCCGGCTCATTCCCGGGACCCTCGCCACTGCCGCCCTGCTCGGTGTCGTGTCCGCCACGGCTGGTCTCGGCGTCGTTGGGTGGATCGCCGGGCTGGCTACCGGCTCGGCGGCGACGGGACTGATTGTCACCGCCCGCGCGCGGAGCGACGAGCCGGCGATACACCCGGCGGACTGGGTCACCCTAACCAGGGCGGTGTTGTGCGCCGCGGTCGCGGGCCTGGTCGCCGCCTCGTTCGTCCGGCCGGTGTCGATTGCGACGCTGGTCACCCTCTCCGCCGTCGCGCTAGCGCTGGACGCAGTGGACGGGCAGGTGGCGCGCCGGACCGGCACCGCCACCTCGCTGGGCGGTCGTATCGACGGCGAGGTCGACGCCTTCCTCATCCTGCTGCTCAGTATCGCCGTGTCGCGGTCCTACGGCAGCTGGGTGCTGGTCATCGGCGCCGCCCGCTACGCGTTCCTGCTGGCTGGCTGGCTGATCCCGTGGCTGGCCGCGCCGTTGCCGCCCCGGTACTGGCGCAAGGTTGTGGCTGCGGTCCAGGGCATCGTGCTCACTATCGCCGTGTCCGGGCTCCTCGGCCTCGTCACCGGGCTGATCGCGGTCGCTGTGGCGTTGCTGCTCCTGGCCGAGTCGTTCGGCCACGACGTGATCTGGCTGTACCGCACCGGCGCCGGCCGGCGCACTCGCCTGGCTCTGCGGCTGACCATTGCCGTGCTTGCGATCGCGTTCGTGTGGAGTGACCTCATCGCGCCCGACCGTGCCTGGCTGTTCACCCCGGCCGCCTTTATCCGCATCCCGCTGGAGGGGCTGGTCCTGGTCGCCGTTGCGCTGGTGCTGCCCACCCGGCCGCGACGAATCGTGGCCGCCGTCGCTGGAATTCTGCTCAGCGTGCTCACTTTCGCCAACATGCTCAACATTGCGTTCTACGAATACGAGGATCGGGCGTTCAACCCGGTGTTCGACTGGGCTGAAATCGGCTCGGCGCTGGGCGTGGTCCGCGACACGCTCGGCCCCAGGCGCACAGATATTGCGCTCGTCTTGCTCGGGCTGGGTCTCATCCTGCTCGTCGGCGCAATTACCGCAGCAACGATTCACCTCACCACCGTGGCCGCCCGGCATCGCCGCCTCGCCGTTCGCGGTCTCGTCGGCCTCACAGCAGTTTGGGCAGTGTGCGCGGGCCTGTCACTGCAACTCGTGCCGGGATCCCCGATCGCCTCGACCAGCGCCGTCGGCCTGGCCGTCGCGCAGGTGCGCGCCACTCAGGCAGCGTTCAGGGACCAGCGCCTTTTCGAGCGGGCCATCAACAGCCCGGACCCCGAAGCCAGGATCCCCGCCTCGGACCTGCTCACCGGATTGCGCGGCAAGGATGTGATCATCGACTTCGTCGAGAGTTACGGACAGGTCTCCATCGAGGGCACAAGTTTCTCTAAGGGCATCGACGCCGCCCTGCGCAAAGACAACGCATCGCTGGCCCGCGCGGGCTGGTCCACGCAGAGCGCCTGGGTTGATGCCCCTGGCTACGGCGGGATCAGCCAGGAGGCGCACTCGACCCTGCAGGCGGGGGTGTGGGTGAACAGCAGGCAGCGGTATGACGAGCTCATCGACAGCCACCGTTTCACCCTCACCGACGCCTTCGATAAGGCCGGATGGGACACCGTGGGCGACAGCCCCGCTACCGACGACGACAGTTTCGCGGCCGGCACGCAGTTCTACCACTTTGACCAGCTTTACGGCCCGGGCAACGTCGGCTACCACGGCCCGACATTCAGCTACTCCCCGATGCCTGACCAGTACACCTATGCCGAGTTCCAGCGGCTCGAGCTCGGCCCTGGTCACAAGCCGGTGATGGCCGAGATCGACACGACCTCCTCGCACTGGCCGTGGGCCCCGTTGCCGAAAATGGTGCCCTGGAACAAGGTCGGCAACGGCTCGATCTTCGACCGTATGCCCGCTGAGAGCGAATCCCCGAGCACGATCGACCGCAGCGCAAACACCGTGCGCCAGTTCTACGCCAAGTCGATCGTGTACTCGTTGCAGGCCCTCACCTCATGGGTCACCGAGCTCAACGACCCGAACCTCGTGCTCATCTTTCTCGGCGACGAGCAACCCGACACCCCCATCACCAGCCCAGGGGCTAGCCACTACGTGCCGATCTCGATCGTCGCCCGCGACCCGTCGGTATTCAGGCAGATTGCTTCCTGGCGCTGGCAAGACGGTCTGGTGCCCGGTCGCCACGCTCCGGTCGAGGTACTGAGCGGCTTCCGCAACAAGTTTCTCGCCGCCTTCAGCACGGCCCCGTCTCAAAAGCGTTAACCCACCGGCCCGCAACACCGGGGGCCGGTCAGTCAGGGCAGGTGGCTGGTGTCGTTGACGCGATGGACGGAAGCAAATCCGCGGCCGTGCCATTGGATTTCGTTGATGCAGGCGGACCCGAGATACAGCCGGTAAAGGGTGCCAAGCGGGACACCGAGTGCCCGGCAAAGCAGGATCTTGATCGGCGTGACATGACTTACCACCAATACGGTCCGCCCGCCGTTGTCCCTGAGCAACCGGTCGCAGGCCCGGTTTACCCGGTGTGCGGTGGCCGCGAAGCTCTCGCCGCCCGGCGGTGCTTGCTCGGGGTCGCGTCGCCAGACTGCCGCGTCTGCAGGCCAGCGCTGCTGGATTTCTTCGAGGGTGAGCCCATCCCACTCACCGAAGTTGGTTTCGCGGAGATCATCATCGATGACTGCGGTCAGGGACAGTTCATGCGCCGCAATGGCGGCGGTGGCGACAGCGCGCTGCAACGGCGAGCTCACCACGGCGTCGATCGGGGCACCGGTGGCGAGGCGGCACGCGGCGGCCTTGGCCTGCCGAGTGCCGTTGTCGCTCAGCGGGATGTCGCTCAGCCCGCTGAAGCGGTGCTCGGGCGAGAGCCGAGTATCGCCGTGCCGTAGCAGGACGGTGGTGGTGGGAGCTGCTGTGGGATTATCCCAGCCCAGTGTCATTTGGCTGTCCCGCGAAGATGACGAAAATGTTGTGTCGGCGTTTCTATCATGGCAAAACGGAACATGTCGCCAGGTCGGTTCAGCCTGTCAGGACGGCCTCCTGGGTGAGGCATGCCGTCAGCATTGGGCCCGGTATCCGCCAAACGCGACGGGAGTTTCCCACACCCGCACTGCTAGCGTCTCGCCTCCCGCCGCCGCGACGGCGGGCGCCAGGCTGTCATGCACCCAGCGGGCGAACACCTCGACTGTGACCGCCTCGGCCTCGGCTGGGCGTATCTCCTCCAGGTTGCGGTCTTCGACCTGGCTGGTCAGCTCTGTCAGCGCAGCTTCCAGCACATCCAGATCACAGACCATGCCCCGGTTGTCGAGCTGCTCGCGGTCCACCACGATCTCAATCCGGTAGTCATGATCATGCAGCTGCCCCTCCGGACCGGGCAGTCCCGGCATGACATGGAAAGCACGGACGCTTCGGCTCAACCCGACTTCACACGTCACCGGCAGCACTCCTGTCGTAGTCAAGAACGGCATGCATCAGCCCCGGTGTCCCCGCGTCTACGGCTCGGAACGCCTCGGCTGCCTGACTGAAGGCGAAGACGTGGGTGCACAGCTGTGCCAACGGTAGTTCGGTCAGCAGCTCAATCGTTTCCTGCCTGCGCCGGGACCGGGTCCAGGTCCCGGACAGCCGGGCCGGCACTGTCGAAACTTGGGTGCTGCGGATGACCAGGCGGCGCCGATGGAAGGCCCCGCCCAGGGGCAGTACTACTGGTTTGGTGCCGAACCAGGATGCGATCAGCAAGGTTCCCTCGTGGGCCAGCATGTTCAGCGCCATGGCTGGCGCATCCGGGCTACCGCTAGCGTCAATGACCAGCGGCACCTTTTCTTCCGCCAGTTCCTCCGGCGCGGCGGCGGTGGCACCGAGACTGCTGGCCACGTCGCGGCGCCACGCCTGCGGCTCGGCAATCAGCGGTCGCCACCCCGCGCGCTGCAGCAGCAGGCCGGATAGGAGCCCGAGCACGCCCGCGCCGAGCACGATGACCCGCTCGCGATATCCGGCCCCGGCATCGAGCGTCACCTGGAATGCCGTTTCAACCAGCGGGAACAAGGTGGCGGATGCGGGATCGATGGCCGGTAGCGGAATCAGTTCACCAGCCCGTGCCGCGAAGACGTCCTGGTGCGGGTGGAAGGCGAAGACGGTCTGGCCGGACTCCGCTACCTGGCCAACGCACGCATAGCCATAGGCGAAGGGATAGGAGAACGTACCGCCCAGCGAGTCGATCGTGTCGTCGAGCTCCAACTCGGCAGGGACCTCGCCGCGGTACACGAGCCGTTCGGTGCCACCGCTGATGCCAGAGCACAAGGTGCGGACGAGGAACTCACCGGCCGCAGTTCGCGGCGTGGCAAGTTCCCTGATCTCCACGCAGCGCGGTGCAGTATGAAATAGTGCGTGCGCGGGCATACAGCACATTCTACTCTCCATCGGTCCGTCGTGGCGGGAGGCGACGGCACGCGGCCGTTGCCGCGACGGACGGCGTGAGGATCTGAGCTTCTGAGGGGAAGACCGGTCGCAGCAGCACCGGCCTTTCTTACGCAGAAGGAGTATGAATGAGACGGTTAATGGTTCTGCCGGATGCCGGTCGCCCTTGCTATCGGCATCGCTAGTCTCGCTGCCGGGCCGGTCCCCGCTGCGCAAGCGTCCACGATCTGCTCGGGAAACCCCGACACCCAACTAGGTGACTTCGCCAGCAACGTGGGGCAGTGGTGGTATACCACGGCTTCCGATGCCTCAACCAATGCCAAGGTTTGGGCCTACGCGGGAGATTCCGCGTCGTATTGGTGTCAGGTCCCCAGCACCGAATATTTGGGCTACGTCCTGTACCGGTACCAGGGCACCTCCGACTGCGCCACCTTCGACGCCGGGTCGACTGGGGGGCCGACAGGAGACGCGAAGGGTGAAGGAACCGTCGACCTGCAGCCGTGCGATGACAGCGTGGAGGTGCAAAACTGGCTGATATACGACTTGGTAGGAGACGTCGGGCTCTTGACGACGTATTACAACACCACCGGCATCTGCCTGTCATCGATGGAAGTTGGTGCCGATTCCGATATGGAAGAGCCGCTAGTAATGGTGGGACCGACCTGCAATGGCGACGGCGGTCAAGCGTGGACTTTCGACTATGTGACTGCGCCCACAGGTCACACCAACTGATTCAAGCCGAAGGACTGGACACACCCCAATCCGCTGCGGCTCAGCGCAACGTGTAGGAAGTGGGGGCACCGGGCAGCACTCGGTGATGACCGTACCGCGGCTGTCAGTGCCCCGGTGACCATCGTCTACGCACTGCTCGCGGCGCTGGGCAACGCGGTCAACGTCATAACCCAGCACACCGCGAGTGTGAGCGCGCCGGGCAGGTCCGGCGGCTGGCGCTTCGTCATGTACCTGGTCAGGAACCCGCTGTGGCTGTTCGGCTGGATCGCGCTGGCGGCGGCTTTCGTCTTCCAGGCTCTCGCGCTTCATTCCGGGCCGATGTCTGTGGTGCAGCCACTGCTGGTCACCGAGCTGGTGTTCGCGCTGGTGCTGCGGCGGTTCTGGATTCACCAGTCGATCCGCGCGGTGACCTGGTGGGCCGCGGTGGCGACCTGCGTCGGGCTCGCGGTGTTCCTGGCAACGTCCGAGCCGCAGGGCGGCCGGGCTTTCCCGGCCAGCCACGCCTGGCTGAGCGCCGGCGGGGCGACGATCGGCGCAGCGGCGTTGCTGACGCTACTGTCCATGCGAGGAACGCCAGAGCGTCGGGCAGCCCTGCTCGCCTGCGCGACCGCGGTCATGTGGGCATTGGTAGCCACTTTCATCAAGACGATGACCGACACTTTGTCGCAGTTCGGGGTCGGCGGCATGTTCGCGCACTGGCCGGTCTACGCGCTCGCTGCATCCGGTGCCGTGACTGAGCTCCTCGAACAGGCAACGCTGCACGTCGGACCGCTCAGCGTCTCCCAGCCGTTCCTGGTGATCGTCGACCCGATCATGAGCATCGCGCTCAGTGTGTGGATCTTCGATGAGTACTTCACCGAGAACGCGCTGCGGCTCTCCCTCGGGTCCGCGGCTTTCGTGATCATGTGCGCGGCCGTAGCCACCCTGACCAGGACCGCCCCCGCGTCGATGTCGGCCAGCCGATGACGGGCACAGTCGCCGTCTTTCCCGTCACTTGCCGCCGGCTGGAGCTTCAGGGGCGATGAGTACCGGGCGTCTAGTGTGCGAGGCCAGCGCGTGAGAGACGCTGCCCAGTAGTGCCGTTCGCACGGTGCCGCGCCCTCGTTGACCGCACACGATCAGGCGCGCCGAAAGCTCGTCGGCGGTCTCCAGAATGGCCTTGACAATCCCTTGGTTCGACTGCCTCACCATTGGGGTTGCTTTATATCCATGCTCGGACGCTCGGAGCGCTCCTTCTTCGGCTACGGACCTGGCCGAGGCTTCCTCTTCCGCGTCGAGGTCGCCGCTGTCAAGCGGGATGCCGACCGCGAAACCGCCGGCCAGGGCTAGCTGAGTCTCGATCGTTTCCCATACCGTCAGCACCACCGCTTCCACCGGCCGCTCGACCAGTTGACCTGCTGCTCTCAAAGCGCTTCGCGATCCCTCAGAACCGTCGAAGCAGAACAGCACGGGCCCGGTAGGGCTTTCTTCAGTCATGACTTGCTCCTCTAGGGTCCACGGCCTTGGCGTTTCAAGCATCGGGGAGAGCGACCGCCACCTTAGCCCCTGTCCCTGCTCGGCAACTACGAGCGGGGCTCGTATCAATCCACTTTCGGACTTACGGGGCCGAGTCGCGGTCTGGCTCGACCGGGTCCAGCCCGCAGGCAAGGGCGGTGCTGGACGTAATCCGCCTGTCCTCGTGGATGAGGTGCATGACGGCGTTGATGAGGGCCAGGTGGGAGAACGCCTGGGGGAAGTTTCCCCGGTGCCGTCCGGTGTGGGGGTCGATCTCCTCCGCGTACAGCAGCAACTGGCTGGCCAGGGACAGAAGTTTCTCGCACAGGGCGCGAGCGCGCGCTACCTCGCCGATCTCGGTCAGCGCGGAGACCAGCCAGAACGAGCAGATGGTGAACGTGCCCTCCTCTCCCTCAAAGCCGTCGTCGGTTTCCTCGACGCGGTAGCGCAGGACAAGTTCGTCTTCGGTGAGCTCGTCGGCGACGGCCAGCACAGTGGCTCGTACCCGCTCGTCGCCGGGCGGCAGGAAGCCCACCAGCGGGATCAGCAGGACGGATGCGTCCAGGGCGGTGGTGTCGTAGTGCTGGCAGAACACGCCGCGCTTGTCGACGCCGTGCGTGCAGACCTCGGCGTGGATCTCGTCGGCGGCGTGCCGCCACTTGGCTGCTAGGTCCTGGTCGCCACGGAGCCGAGCTAGTTTGGCGCCGCGGTCGGCGGCAACCCAGCACATGATCTTGGAGGCGGTGAAGTGCTGCGCCGGGCCGCGGACTTCCCACAGGCCCTGGTCTGGTTCGCGCCAGTGCCTGAGTGCCGATTCGACCTGATGCCTGATCATCGGCCAGCGCCGTTCGTCGAGCCGGTCCCTTGAGCGGGTATGCAGGTAGAGGGAGTCGAGCAGGACGCCCCAGACATCGTGCTGGCGCTGGTCCCATGCCCCGTTGCCGATACGCACCGGCCGGGCTCCCTCATAGCCCGACAGGTGATCAAGCTCGGATTCAACTAGCTGGCGCTCGCCGCCAATGCCGTACATGATCTGCAAGTCGGTGTCTTGCTCGGCGATGTCGGCGAGGAAGTAGAAGAAGTCGTCGGCGTCCCTGTCAAGGCCGAGCGTGTACAGGCCCCAGAGCATGAATGTCGAGTCGCGCAGCCAGGTGTACCTGTAGTCGTAGTTGCGCTCTCCGCCTGGCGTCTCGGGCAGCGAGCAAGTGGCGGCGGCGAGCAGCGCGCCGGTGGGAGCGTAGATCAGCCCCTTGAGTGTCAGCGCGGAGCGCTGCAGTTGCTTGCGCCAGGGATGGTCGGGGAAGCGGCCGCGGCCAAGCCAGTCGTGCCAGAAGTCAGCCGTCACGCCCAGCCGCCGGTGCGCCTCGCCATAGTCTGCGGGAGGGTTCGCGTCGCCCCAGGACAGAGCGCAGAATGCCTGCTCGCCAGCGCGGAGCTGGCGGCGCGCCATCGCCCGGCCGCCCTCGAAGCCCAGCTTGAGGTCAGTCGTCAGCCGCAACTGCACCTGGTCACCCGCCAGGGCTTCCGCCTGGCCGTAACCCGCCCCTGTGTGCTGCCACGTGCCGCGCTGGCGGCCGTAGTCGAACGCGGGCTCGCACTCCAGCAGCATGTCGACCGAGCCGTTCAGACAGCGGATCGTGCGCAGCAGCACATGCTCGGCACGGTTGTCGGTGGGCACCCGCTGATGGGCAGGCGACCTTGGCGAGCCGTCTGGCCAGGGGCCCATCAGCAAAGCGTCGCGGACTACCGCCCAGCCGCCTGGCAGGCCCCAGGTCGTCTCGAGCACCATAGTTCCTGGCAGGTACCGCCGGCCGGAGGGAACCGTCACGTCCGCTGGGCCGAGGCGGAACGATCCGGCGTCGCGATCAAGAGTCGCCCCGAACACGCTGGGCCCGTCCATCCGGGGCAGGCACATCCATTCCACGTTCCCGCTCGGCGCAACGAGAGCGCATACCTCGCAGTCAGATACGAAGGCATAGTCGGAGATCGCGGGGAACGGGCTCCCGCCTGGCGTGGGATGCGAATCCTGACCGGGAAGGTGGGTCACTGCGTTCCCCGTCCTCCTCTTCGTGCTCGCGCACGGACCGTGGCGGGCACCCCGATGGCTGCCCGCACTGGCCCCTACCCGCGCAGAGGTCGGCAATATCCCGGTGCGGGGACTGGGCGGCCGGTGATTCAGCGCTCCGGGCAGGGAACATGTCCAGATAGCGCGCCCGCCACGTGATCTTGGTGACAGGCCTGGTGACAGGACCGGGTTATCCGGCTACCGGGGGGGAAACCGGGATGAAAGCGTTCGTGATGAGGGGGATCGGCCAGGTCGGCTTCATGGACAAGGCGATGCCCAAGCCGGGCCCTGGCGACGCGATCGTGCGAACGACGCAGGCGCTGATCTGCACGTCTGACTCGCACACGGTTGGCGGCGGGATCGGCCGGCGGCACAACCTCACCCTCGGCCACGAGACGGCCGGCGTAGTGCACGAGGTCGGCAGCGAGGTCGACGTATTCCATCCCGGCCGACTGCGGATGGAGCGGCTGCTGAAGATCCTGGAGACAGGACGCGTCGACCCACCCGACGCTCATGACCACGCACCGGTTCCCGTTTGACCAGATGGACCGCGCATTCGAGGTCTCCGACAAGAAACTCGACGACGTCATCAAGCCGCTCATCACCTTCTCATAGGTAGCCTCACGCGAAGGCAGACCACACTGTGATCAACCGCCTTGCCATCTTCGGCGGAACCGGCGACCTGACCGCACGGTACCTGCTCCCCGCAGTCGCGGCGCTCCGTGCCACGGGCGAGACAGGTGACGCATTCCAGCTCATCGCGGCCGGGCGCGACGACTGGTCCAGTTCTCAGTTTCGTGACTGGGCGGATGCCCAGCTCGCCTGGCACGCCGAGGACTTGCCCGCGACCGTCCGGGCGGCAGTCGCATCGGCGGCCACCTACCGGCAGGCGGACGTCACCGACCCGGCCAGCGTTGCCGGCGTGATCGCCGGAGACGAGCCGGTTGCCTGCTACCTTGCGCTTCCGCCCGCGGTGTTCCCCGGTGCGGTATCGGCGCTGCATGACGCGGGCCTGCCGCCGGGCAGCCGGATCGTCCTGGAGAAGCCGTTTGGCGAGGACCTTGCCAGCGCGGTCGAGCTGAACCGGTTGCTGGCCGATACCCTCCCCGAGGAGGCAGTGTTCCGGGTCGACCATTTCCTTGCCATGACGACCGTGCAGAATCTGCTCGGCACCCGGCTGGCCAACCGGGTATTCGAGCCCATCTGGAACAGCGCCCACATCGCCGAGGTCGACATCGTCTGGGACGAGACGCTCGCGCTGGAGGGCCGGGCTGGCTACTACGACGGTGCCGGCGCTCTGAAGGACATGATGCAAAACCACCTGCTGCAGCTGCTGTGCCTGGTGGCGATGGAACCCCCGGTCAGCCTCAGCGAACGGGACCTGCGTGACCGCAAGGTCGACGTCCTGCGATCAGTCAGGCCGCTGGCCGGCGATGACATTGCGCGGGGCACGCGTCGCGGCCAGTACACCGCCGGCCGGATCGGCGATCGCGACGTTCCCGCCTACGCCGACGAGGACGGAGTCGACCCGGCGCACCGCACCGAGACTTTCGCCGAGATCGAGCTGAGGCTCGATAACTGGCGCTGGTCTGACACCGTATTCAGGCTCCGAACCGGCAAAGCTCTCCGACGGGACCGCAAGGAAGTCGCTGTCCGATTCCGCCACGTACCCCACCTGCCGTTCGCGCACCGCGGCGACGAAGAGCCCAACCTGCTGAGGTTCGGACTCGCCCCCGAAACCGTCACCCTTGAGCTCACCGGCATCGGCCCGCGCCCGCAGGCCCTCTCGCCCATGTCCCTGACAGCCCAGCTCGAACCGCCTGAGCTGCCCGCCTACGGCCAGGTGCTGCACTCGGTGCTCAGCGGCGACAGCGCACTAGCGATCCGCGGCGACGAGGCCGAAGAGTCCTGGCGAGTCGTCAGCCCAGTGCTCGAGGTTTGGGCGAAAGACGTGGTGCCGCTCCAGGATTACCCGGCCGGCTCGGACGGGCCAGCGCGATGACACAGTCCCGCGACCAGCTGCGCAGCCAGCGGCTGCGCCTGATCAACCACCAGGGCGACGCGCTGCGCCTGGGCATGAACTGGACCGAGGAGGATCTCGGCAAGCCCCAGGTGCTCGTGGATAGCGCGTACGGCCAGGGTCACCCGGGCACGTTCCACTTCAGGGAACTGATCGAAGAGGTCAGCAACGGCATCTTCGAGGCGGGCGGCAAGCCCGGTGTTTTTGCCGTCAGCGACATCTGCGACGGGGTGGTGCAGGCGACCAGCGGGATGAGCTACTTGCTGATCTCCGGCAACGACAAGTCCGTGCCCGCGCACCTGCTCGCGATCGCCCGCTGCGACATACCCGCCATCCACCTGCCCGGCGGAACGCAGCTCAACGCGCCCGACTACGTCGCCTCGAACAAGCTGTGGTCGATGGGCGCCGAGGTAGAGCGCGGTGATGTGCCAAAGCAGGACCTCGAGATCGCGCAACGAGGAGTCTGCCCGACTTGCGGGGCCTGCCAGTTCATGGGCAGCGCCAGCACCGGTGACGGCGACCTGATCTCGATCGACGTCCCCAGGCGACGACTGGACATCGTGGGCGTTGCTGGCGAGACGCGCGATCCTGAAGAGATTGATGAAGTGCTCGCCGAACGCCGCCGAATCTGGCAGCCGCCCCGGCCGCGGCACGAGACCGGCATCCTCTCGCTGTACTCGCGGGTGGCGCGCGCTGCAGCGGAAGGCGCGTCCATCACCTAGCCGGCCAGCATCCAGGAAACCTCGCTCGCCGGAGCAGGGAGGGGCACGACATGGCGGACTCCACAGGCACAGAAACAGTCGTCATCGCGGACTACGACTACGGCGACGTCGACATCGAGCGCGCGATCGTCGAAGCGGCCGGACTCCGCCTGGAGGCCGCGCACTGCAAGACCGAGGATGACGTCATCGGCGCGGCGCGGGACTCCGACGCGATCATCGCCCAGTACGCCACCGTCGGTGCCAGGGCAATCGGTGAACTGACCCGGTGCCAGGTCATCGCGAGGTACGGCACCGGCGTCGACATCGTTGACGTTGACGCTGCGACCCGCCGCGGCATCCTCGTCACGAACGTGCCCAGCGACTGGTGCAAGAACGAGGTCGCAGACCACGCAATGGCGCTCCTGCTTGCCACCGCGCGCAAAATCTGCATCTACGACCGGGCTACCCGCGCCGGAGCCTGGCAATGGCAGTCCGGCGAGCCCATCCACCGCCTCGCTGGGCGGTACCTGGGCCTGCTGTCCTTCGGCTCAATAGCACAGGCCATCGCGACCCGGGCCATGGCGTTTGGCATGCGGATCATCGTCCACGATCCCTACATGCCGACGGCCGACATCGAGTCACACGGGGCTACCGCCGTCTCGTTTGACCAGCTGCTCGCGGACTCCGACTTCCTGGTGATCCAGGCGCCGCTCACTAAGCAGACCCACCACCTCATCGGCGTAGAAGAGCTACGACGGATGAAGCCGAGCGCCATCCTGGTTAACACCGCGCGCGGGCCGATCGTCAGCGACCACGCCTTGTATCAGGGGCTAAAGAGGCGCTGGATCGCCGGAGCCGGCCTGGACGACATCGAGGAAGAACCCGCCAAGCAACGCGACTGGAAGCCGGCCAATCCGCTATTCAGCCTGCCCAACGTCGTCATCACGCCGCACGCCGCCTACTACTCAGAAGAGTCGATCAGCACGGTCCGCGCTTTCGCTGCCCACGAAGTGGTCCGCGTGCTAACCGGGAAAACACCCCGCTCGCCGGTGAATGCCGGCCAGCTGGCCGCTCGCGGCTAGCAGCGCTACGGAACCTGCCTCAGGCCGCAGCCTCCGACGTAGGGATCGCCTGCCTCGGTTATCCCGGCGCTGAAGGTCTCGGTCCTTGCTACCAGGCCGTCGAGATGCAACCGCGGTCCGGCTCCGCCGATCCTGACGCCCGGCGGACGCACCGCGACGGTGCCCGCCGGCACGTCGATTTCCAAGCCGAGCAGCCCCTGGACCAGCGCTCCTGCGGCGGCAGCGGACCACGCCTGTGGCCTGCACGCCGCCGGGTACGGTGTCGGCCACTGGCCAGCGTCCCCTGAGTACAACTCCGGCAACCGCCCGCCAAATCCGGCAGCCGCCGAAAGCAGGCCGTCCGCCAGCGAGGCCGCCGTCTTCGGATGGCCAGCCCGGAACAGCGCCCGGACGACAATCGCGGTGTCGTGGCTCCAGACCGAGCCGCAGTGATAGCTCAGCGGGTTGTAGCCGCCGTCTCGTGCGGACATCGTGCGGAGCCCGAACCCTGAGTTCATGTCGTCCTCGCCAAGCCGGTCGGCGACTAGTGCCTCCTCGTCGGGCGTCAGCAGCCCGGTACCGAGCAGGTGGCCGATGTTGCTGGTGAGGGAGTCCACGGGTCGCTTTTCACGGTCGAGTGCGAGGGCCGGGTATCCGTTGACCCAGAACGATTCGCGGAACGCCTCCGCGAGCCGCGCCGCCCACTCGCGCCATCGGTCCCCGCCGGCCACGCCGAAGTAGTCCAGCAGGTCGGCACCGTGGACCGCGGCTTCGTGTGCGTAACCCTGAACTTCACACAGCGTTATCGGCGATGCGGCGACCGTGCCGTCGGCAAAACGGATCGCGTCACCGGAATCCTTCCAGCCGTGGTTCGACAGTCCGTGGCCGCCGCTGGCGTCGACGTACTCCAGCAGGCTGTCGCCGTCGGAGTCGCCATCGCAGCGCAGGAACTCGAGGGCCGCCCGCAGGCTCGGGAGCAGGGCGGCGACCTGGTCGTCCGGCATGCCGGAGCGCCAGGCGTCGTGCATCAGGCAGATCCACAGCGGCGTGGCGTCGATGGTCTCGTAGCTAACGTAGCCACCGCGGCGCAGCTCATGGGGGATCTTGCCGGGAGCCTCAGCGGTGACGGGGTTATGCCTGGTGCCCTGCAGCCCTGCCAGAGTCCGCAGCGTGCCCGCCGCCAGCTGCCAGCCGAATGGCAGCAGCAGGCGCGCCGCCCACAGGCTGTCCCGGCCAAACAAGGTGAAGAACCATGGTGCCCCGCCAGCGAGGAAGACGTCGCTTGGCGTGCCTGGTGTCGTCATTTTCAGCGCGTCGGCGTCAGCCAGCGACTGCGCCAGCAGTGCGGGAAGCCGCGTATCGTCGGCCAACGCCGAGACCCGCCACGGCGGCGATGAAGCAGGAGCGGCCGCGGCTGCCGCGTCACGCACCGAGAGGCACCAGCTAACCTCGTGCACGCCGCGGCCCTCGAGTCGCACCGGCCAGCTCAGCACGGCCTCGGTCCCGGCCTCAGATAGCGACACGCTCGCGTCGACCGTGGTGAGCGTGACGCGCACCGACTCGCTTTCCCAGCTCAGCGTCGCACCAGCGCTAGCGAGCGGGCGCAGGAGGACCGGTGCGGCGGGATGAGCGGACTTGATCTGCGGCAAGCCAGCCATGTCGGCGGCGACCGTCAGCGCTAGGACTGTCTGAACCGGTGAGTCCGAGAACGAGATCAGCCGGATTCGCTCGCTGACCTCGCCGGGGGTCACGATGCGCTCGCGGTCGACCTGGACCGTGGGATCGACAGTCCAGTCGTCACCGAGCGCCCGCGCCACGGCGGTAAACCTGGCCGTACGCGCCCCCGTGATCCCGCCACTGACGGCGCTAGGCTCGGCGCCGCCCACCGTGAGAACCGCCGCGGAGAGCACCCGGATGTCCGCGTGCAGGACTCCCTGGGCGCCTAGCGCCCGGATCTGCCCGCTTGACTCGCTCAGCACCGCTGTCGGCGCGCTCAGCGCGGTAACGAGCTCGTGCAGCCAGGGCTGATCGAGTGCAGACATCAAACCCCCGGCCGAAGCTTGACAAACCATCATGACAAGTGCATGTTATCACTTTGAACGATCAAATCTGTATCACCACCTATGTACTGATCAAGATCCACAGTGCCAGGCCCGTGCGGGAATGGGGGTGTGGATGCCCAGGATAAAACGCTCAGTTCGGCCCGTAGGCCTAGTTGATCGATCAAACAAAATGTTCGAGAAGGCGGGAAGGTTGGAGAACACTGGCCCGTCCGGTCCATCCGGGCAAGCAGAGCCGGCGGATGAGCGGCCGGACGGGGCACCGGACGACGGACGCCGCCCCACCATCGACAGCGTGGCCAGCGCGGCTGCCGTTTCCCGGCAGACCGTCTCCAACGTCATCAACGCGCCGCACCGAGTCGGCGAGCAGACGCGGCGGCGCGTCGAGAGGGCGATCGCCGAGGCGGGCTACCGGCCGCTGAAGACGGCACAGGCACTGCGGACCCGCCGCTCCAACCTCATCGCCGTCGGAATCCCCAATGCTGGCGGTACCAGGAACCTGCTGATCGAAGGCTTCCTTCATGTTCTCACCGAGGAGGCCCAGCGGCGCGGCTACCGCATCCTGCTGGTCACGGCGACGGACGACGAGTCCGAGATAAGGGCGTACAACGACCTTCTGACCGACTACGACATCGACGCTCTGGTGTTCACCGCCACGCACCGCGGGGACCAGCGCATCCCGTGGCTTCTCGACAAGGGCACCCGGTTCGTCACCTTCGGCCGCCCGTGGGGGACTAAGGCAGCCCACCCTTGGGTGGACGTCGACGGTGCCGGCGGCGTCCGGGAGGCAACCGAGCACCTGATCGAGCTTGGCCACCAGCGGATCGCGTTCATCGGCTGGCCTGGCGGCTCCGGCGTCGGTGAGGACCGCCTCTCGGGCTGGGAGCAGGCGTGCCGTACGGCCGGGCTGCCCCTCCGGGATCTGTCACGCCGCACCCAGGACGGGCTTGAGCAAGGGCGGCAGGCCTGTGCCAGCCTCCTCGACTCGCCGAAACCACCCACTGCCATCGTGTGCGTCAGCGACACCCTCGCCGTCGGCGCGTGGGTTGAAGTGACCGCGCGCGGCGGCCGACCCGGCCGCGATGTCGCCATCATCGGATTCGACGACTCGCCGACCGCTTCGATGATCGGACTCAGCAGCGTCGCACAGCCACTCGCCGCGGCTGCCGCGGTGTGCGTCGACTGCGTGCAGTCTTTCAACCGCACCACGGGCACGAGCACGACCGCGCCGCTCCAGGTTCTGCTCGCACCCAAGCTCATCGTCCGGGAGTCGGGATGAACCCCGCACCCGGCGCACGATGCGCGGGGCACGCCTGACGGCTGTCGCGCAGCTAACCCGCCACACCCCTGCGAGAAGACCTGCCCCATACCACCAGCGACGGAGGTATCAGCATGTTCATGATCAAGCCGGTGCAGGACCGGTGCCCGGCTCGCTTTGCCCGCCGACTTGCGATCCCCACGGCCGCGATGGCTGTAGTCGCCGTCGTGGCTGCCTGTGGCTCGTCGCCGAGTTCGTCAAACTCGGCGTCGAGCGCGCTCACGCCCAACAAGAAGCCGATCACCTTGCTGTTCGGGTCAAGCGGAACTGCCGAGACCGCAGCCGACAATGCAGCGGGCAAAGCTTTCACGAAGCAGACCGGGATAAAGGTCAACGTGGTTCCGTCCGCGAACCTCACCCAGCAGCTCGCCCAGGACTTCGCGGGCAACACGCCGCCCAACCTGTTCTACCTGGACCCCACCTCGCTCCAGGAGTACGCGCCCAAAGGGGCGCTGTATCCCTACGCGCAGAACCTGCCGAATATCAGTGACTTCTACCCGTCGCTGAAGTCGGCGTTCACCTACGGCGGGAAGTTGTACTGCGCGCCCAAGGACAGCTCAACACTCTCGCTGTACATCAACAACGCTGACTGGAAGGCGGCGGGGCTGACCTCGGCTGACTATCCGCAGAACTGGACGCAGCTAGCTGCGGTGGCCAAGAAGCTCACCACGCACGGCCGGGTCGGGCTCGTCACAGACCCGAGCGAGTCACGGCTCGACGTGTTCTTGTACCAGGCGGGCGGCAGCGTACTCAACGCTTCGGGGACCAAGGTTGTTCTCGACAGCGCGGCGAACGTGAAGGCGCTGACCTTTGTGCAGAGCATGCTCAAGGCCCACATCATGGACTTCCCATCGCAGCTCAGCGAGTCCGACGAGATTCCGGCACTTGGCGAGAACAAGACAGCGATGATCATCAGTGGCCCGTGGATGGAAGGGGAGATGTCGCTCGACTACCCGAAGGTCTCCTACAGCGTGCACCCGCTGCCAGCCGGCCCGACCGGGGCAAAGGGCACGCTCGTGTTCACCAATTGCTGGGGAGTGCCGAAGATCAACGACAACCTCGGCGGGACGATCGAGTTCGTCAAGTTCCTGACCACCACCGCCCAGCAGCAGCGGTTCACTAAGGCGTTCGGGGTTCTCCCGTCGCTGCAGACCCTCAGCAGCTGGTTCGAAAGCACGTTCCCGCTGAACGCGCCGGAACTTGAGGCCAACGCCTATGCCCACCCCGACATCAACATTGCCGGGGACACCAATGCGCTCAACTCTTTCAACTCGGCTCTGGCAGAGCTCGCCACCCAGAGTCCGGGCAGCATCCTGTCCGCGGCTCAGACGAACCTGCAGGCTGTGGTCAATCAGGACAAGACCGGCGGCTGACGCACCACCCCTCCGGGCGTTTCCCCTTGCCAGCTCGCAGGGGAAACGCCCGGAGGCCCCGGGCACACAATCCGCCGAGAGGATTCACTAGTGTTCGTCGTCCCGCAGGCGCAGCGCGGTGCCAGGCTACTTCGCCCCCGTCCCGGTGAAGGCTGGCGTGACCAGCTAGCGGGCTGGCTGTTCTGCTTGCCCGCCCTAGCCCTGGTCGTGCTGTTCCTGGTGATTCCGATAGGGCTGGCCGCATGGGTCAGCGTCAGCAACTGGGACGGCATCGGCAGCCCGCTTGCCGCTGGCGTGCACTGGATTGGCTTCGCCAACTACAAGGCCACACTGACTGAGCCCGGACTCGCCCAGCAGCTGTTTGGCGAGAGCATCAGGAACACCTTCTACTACGTGCTGTTCGTGGTTCCCATCCAGACATTCCTGGCGCTGATCCTCGCCGTGGTGGTCAGCAGGAAAGGGCTGGTCGCCAGAAGCTTCTTCCGGACGGCCTACTATTTCCCGTCGATCACCAGCTCGGTCGCCATAGCTGTCGTTTTTTCGTTCCTGTTCAGCGGGACTGGCACCATCAACGCTGTACTCAGCTTTATCGGCGTGCACGGGCCCAACTGGTTCACCGATCCCAGCGGCCTTATCCAGGACCTGCTCGGCGCCGTCGGCGTTCGCAACGGGCCGGCCGTGCTGGTGAACCACGGCCTGCTCGGAATCTCCTGGTGGCAGTGGCTGGCAGGACCCAGCGTCGCGATGAGCGCACTTATCATGCTCGCCATCTGGACCACGTCCGGCACGTACATGCTCATCTTCCTGCCAGCTCTGTACAACATCTCCGCCGAGGTCGAGGAGGCTGCGCAGGTCGACGGCGCCTCATCGTGGCGGCAGTTCTGGAAGATCACCGTGCCGCTCGTCCGCCCGACCATGTTTCTCGTCCTGACCCTCGGACTAATCGGCACCTGGCAGGTGTTCGACTCGATCTGGATAATCACGGCGGGGAACCCAGAGGGCACGACGCTGAGTCCGGCCTTCCTTGCCTACCAAACCTCGTTTAGCGACCAGCAGTGGGGACAGGGCGCAGCGATCGCTTTCCTGCTATTCGGGCTGATCATCGTGGTTGTACTGCTTGCGCGCTGGTGGCTGTGGAGCCGAGAGTTCACGGGCGGCCGCAGGACGCTCCGCGGACTACGCGGCGCCACGCTGGCCGGAGGTGTGGGCGTTGTCGGTGGTGCGGCGGCCGCCCGAGCCCGTGCGGCAGCGGGGAGTGACGGCGATGCTCGACAGTGAGCCCGAGGCCGGGATTGCCCGGACACGCCGGCGGTCACGCGCGCGGCAGCGCCCCGTCCCGACGCCCTCGAGGGTGACCTGGTGGCGGCGCCGAAGCCCGTGGCTGCGAGCCCTGACCTACCTTGTCCTGGTCACGGTCGCGGTGCTGTACATCTACCCGTTCCTCATCGAACTCGGCACTGCCTTTAAGACAAATCCGGATGCGACAGCCCACGCGGCCAACCCGATCCCGCACAACTGGGTGATCGCGGCGTTCACCGAACTGAGCGATCAGGGCTTCCCGCACTGGTTCGAGAACTCGGTCTACCTGGCCGTCTCCGTCACAGTCGGCAGGCTGGTTTTCGACTCCATGGCGGGCTACGCCCTATCCCGGATCCGGTTCCACGGCCGCCGAGCGCTCTTCTCGGCATTCGTCGCCGTTCTCGGCGTGCCCGGCATCGTCCTGCTGATCCCGAGGTTCCTGGTCTACCTTCAGCTCGGCATCTACAACACTTACACGGGGATGATCATCCCGCTTATCACCGACGCGGCCGGCGTGTTCATCATGAAGCAGTTCTTCGAGTCGATCCCCGAGAGCCTGGAGGAAGCGGCCAGGATCGACGGCGCGGGAGTCATCCGGATCTACTGGTCCATAATGCTGCCGCTGGCCAGGCCGGCGCTCATGACACTGGCCATCCTGTCGTTCCAGGCATCGTGGAACGACTTCCCTGACATCCTGGTCGCCGAGAGCAGTCCCTCGCTCGACACGCTGACCACCGGGGTGGGCCGCCTAGTGAGCGGACAGCTTGGAGCGGCTTCCACTGAGTATCCGCTCAAGATGGCAGCCGCACTGCTGATGACGCTGCCGGTGGCGATCATCTTCTTCACTTTCCAGCGGTACATCGTCCGTACCGGCGAGGGCGCAACCAAGGAGTGAGCGTTGCCGCCCGCTGCCTGTTCAGCCGTCGTCGCGCTGGGTGCTGTGCTTGCCCCGGAGCCAGGAGGCGGCGGCGGCGATGAGCATGGCCACGATGGCGAAGTCGAACGCCTCGTGCAGTCCGCTAGCGAACGGCGCGGAGATCAGGCTGGGGAAGAAACTCCGCCCGGTTAGGTAGGCGGCCCTGGCATGAGGCAGCCTGGCCAGGATTCCGGTGGGGCCGAGCAGGCTGGCAACGGGGTTGTAGCCAAGGAACGCGCCGAACACGGTGGCCGTGGGCGGAAGGTGCGCGATCTTGGCTGCCGCGGCGGCGGGAACGCCTTGCGCGGTCAGTCCGTGAAAGAGCGTGGAAGGCAGGCGTGCGGCCAGGCCGGTGATGATGAGGGTGAAGAAGATGCCGATGGACAGCACCATTGCCGAGTTCTGCGTGGTGGTGCTCATCCCGGAGCCCTGGCCGCGCTGGTCGGCAGGCAGGCTGTTCATGATCGCCGCCCGGTTCGGCGACGCGAACAGGCCCATCGCCAGCCCGTTCATCAGCAGCAGCACCGCGAACGCCGGATAGGCGAAGTTGACCGGCAGGACCTCAAGCAGGCCGAACGCCACAGCGGCGAGCAGCATGCCGAAGGTAGCGAACGGGCGGGCGCCGAACCGGTCCGACAGCCAGCCCGAGGCAGGCCCGGCGATCAGGAAACCGGCGGTCAGCGGGAGCATGTAGATCCCGGCCCACAGCGGGGTCTGGGCGAAGCTGTATCCGTGCCGGGGGAGCCAGATGCCCTGCAGCCAGATGATCAGGATGAACATCAGCCCGCCGCGGCCCAGGGCGGCCATCAGGCTGGCGAGGTTACCGGCGGTGAACGCCCTGATCTTGAACAGTGGGATACGGAACATCGGCGCCGGCACCCTGGTCTCGATCCAGGCAAACAGCCCGAGCAGCACTACGCCGCCCGCGAGCCCGGCGATCACCAGCGGGTTGGTCCAGCCCATTACGTGCCCGCCGTATGGCTCGATGCCGTACACGATGCCGACCAGCAGCGCGACAAGCCCGATGCCAAAGGTCACGTTGCCGGCCCAGTCGATCCGTGCTGGCGTGCGGATGCCGCGGTCCTTGAGGTTGATGTAGCCCCACACGGTACCGGCCACGCCGACGGGTACCGACACCCAGAACACCAGCCGCCAGTCGATCGGCGCCAGGATGCCGCCGAGCACCAGGCCGATGAACGACCCGGCGATGGCGGCGACAGCGTTGATGCCCAGCGCCAGCCCGCGCTGGTCGCGGGGGAAGGCATCGGTGATGATCGCGCCCGAGTTCGCCATGATGAACGATCCGCCGACGCCCTGGAAGACGCGCATCACAATCATGTAGATCGCTGCCGACGGGCCGTGCATCCAGGTGACCGACAGCAGGATCGAGAACACGGTGAAGATCACGTAGCCCATGTTGTACATGCGGACCCGGCCGAACATGTCTCCCAGGCGGCCGAAGCTGACTACGAGCACGGCAGTGACCAGCATGTACCCCATGAGCATCCACAGGAAGTAGCTGGTGTTGCCGGGGGTGAGCGGGTTCAGCTGGATGCCGCGGAAGATGTCGGGCAGTGATATCAGCACGATCGACGCGTCGATGGTGGCCATCAGCACCCCGAGCGTGGTGTTCGACAGCACCGACCAGCGGCCCCGGTACCGGTCAGCCTCCGGCACCTGCGTCGGAGCAGACACACCCGTCTGCTCGTACCGGGAGCGGGTCACCGGGCCGTCACTGCTGGCTCTGGCGCCGCCGCCGAGTGCACTGACTTATGGCCGGCGGCCAGGGCCTCCATGATGTCCAGCCACGCCGCGACCTGGCCGTCGCTGAGCCGGTCCAGCAGCGCTGCCACCGCGTGGCGCTGGTTGTCCCGGTACCGCTCGGCCACCACCATCCCCTCCGAGGTCGGAGCCAGCCGGACCACTCGCCGGTCACCGGGATCAGGGTGCCGAACTGCGAGGCCCTGGGCCACGAGCCGATCGGCCAGCACGCTGGCCGCCGCGCCGGTGACCTTGAGGAAGGCGGCCAGTTCTCCCATCGTCATGCCCTCGAGCGGCAGGCGGGCCAGGGCCTGTAGCTGACGGCTGGTCGCCTGCCCGAAACCCTGCAGCTCGTCGGGCACCGACTCGCGCGTTAGCGCTAGCACCACCGGGCGCAGTTCCGCTATCCGGGCCGCGACCCGTGCCCGCCAAGCCGGCGTACGGCTGCCCGCCGTCATGACGCCTCCCGAACCCAAAGGTGCTTGCATAGCTGAACAGTTTAATCAGCTAAGTAAACTGCCAGTCGCGCAGCCCACCGGAGTCGCAAGTAAGGTCACAGGATGTCCATCATTCTTGTGATGCGCAACCAACGTTAGCTATCGTCTGGCAGATGGTGGCACTCACTCAGCGGCGCGCGATGCCGATCGCCGCGCTTGTATCCATTGCTTGCATCGGGCTTGCCGTTACTGCCTGCGGCAGCTCCTCTCCGAGCTCCACGAGTTCCTCGAAGCACAGCGGAAACGTCGATGTGCTCTCCGCTGGGTCGCTGGACACGCTCATGACCAAGACGGTCGGGCCGGCGTTCCACAAAGCGACCGGCTACACGATGGTCGACACCTCGGGCGGGTCAGGAACCCTGGAGGCCGACATCAAGAACAAGGTCGATGTCGCCGACGTCTTCGTCAGCGCCTCGCCGACGGACACTAAGGGCCTGGAAGGCGCCAGCAACGGGAACTGGGTCTCGTGGTACGCGGACTTTGCCGCGTCGCCGGAGGTCCTCGGGTATTACCCCAAGAGCAAGTTCGCCAAGGACCTGCAGACCATGCCCTGGTACAAGGTCATCACCATGCCGGGCTTCCGCCTTGGGCGGACCAACCCGTCCCAGGACCCCGGCGGCGTGCTGGCCGCCGAGGCCCTCGAGGAGACAGCGACTGCGCAGCATCTCCCGGCGCTGAAGACGCTCGCGACGGAGACGTCGGATGAGTATGTAGAGGACACCGAAGAGGCCGACATCCAGAGCGGGCAGCTCGACGCCTCGTTCATGTACGAGGCCGACGCTATCTCGCAGAACAGCCCGTTCGTGAAGCTCACCGGCGTCAACCTGGCCGGCGACTACACAATCACGATCGTCAATAAGGCCCCCCACCTAGCGGCGGCCGAGGCCTTCATCAAGTTCCTGCTCGGCTCAACCGGTAAACACGAGATGACGGCCGACAAGTTCGTCGTCGTCTCGCCGGCTAAGGTGAACGGGTCCGGAGTCCCCAGCGGTCTGAAGAGCCTATTCAAGTCGTGACAATCAGCAGGGCGCCGCGCCCTATTCGCTGGCTCGGCGCCCTGCTGGTCCTCTATCTGACGTATCCGCTCGGGGCGTTTGTCGTTCGCGTCATCGGCGGGCACGACGAAGGCTGGAACGTCCCCGGGCTTTGGCAGGCCTTGGTCGTGTCGGTGGAGAGTTCCACCATCTCGCTGCTCATCGGGATAGTGGCCGGCATCCCGCTGGCCTACGTGCTGGCCCGCAGCCGCGGGTGGCTGTCCTCGGCGGTGAGCGTGATCGTCTTGCTCCCGTTGGCCGTGCCTCCCCTGATCTCCGGCATCCTGCTTATCTATATCGTCGGCCCGTACTCATTCCTCGGTCAGCTGTCGGGTGAGCGGCTCACCCAGACGATGTACGGGCTTGTCATCGCTCAGTCGTTCGTCTCCGCACCATTCCTGGTCGTCGTGGCCAGCAGCGCCTTCCGTGCCGTCGATCCGTCGCTGGACGATGTCGCCGCTACTCTCGGCCATGGCCCGCTGGCTCGGTTCCTCCGTGTCGACGTGCCCGCCGCAGCGGACGGACTCTGGACCGGGATGATCCTCATGTGGCTGCGCGCCTTCGGCGAGTACGGCACGACCGTAGTCCTCGCCTACCACCCCTACAGCCTGCCGATCTACGTCGACAACCTGTTCTCCTCCGCGCCACTGTCACAGGCCGAGGCTCCGACGGTGCTCGCATTCGGCGTCGCCGCCCTGGCGATCGTCGTGGGCCGTGTCCGGCGCCCGGCCCGCGTCGGGCGCGGTCCTGCTCGGGCGCCGCTGGCTCCCGTGCCGGCAACGCCGATGCCTGTCGGCTTCGACATCGACGCCACGGTCGGGACATTCCGCCTGCAAGTGTCGCACCCCGAAAACACCTGCCGCCTGGCTGTCGTCGGACCGTCAGGTTCGGGTAAGTCGGTGACGCTTCGGGCCCTCGCCGGGTTGCTCGGGCCGGACGCCGGGACCGTAACCTACGGTGGCATCGATGTGAGCCGCATCGCGCCCGAGCGTCGCCGGCTCGGTTACGTCCCCCAGGGTTTTGGCCTGCTCCCCGGACGCACGGTCTGGCAGCAGGCAGTCTTCGGCGTCCACGCCGATCCGGCCAGAGCCGCCTGGTGGCTGGAGATACTCCATCTCGACGGCCTCCTCGACCGGCTGCCTGAGCAGCTTTCCGGCGGGCAGCGCCAGCGCGTCAGCCTGGCCAGGGCGCTCGCCGGGGACCCTCAGGTCGTGCTGCTCGACGAGCCGTTCTCCGCGCTCGACGCCCCGGTCAGGGCCGAGCTACGCCGGGAGCTGCGCCGGCTCCAGCGCGACGTCAACCTGTCCACGGTCCTCGTCACCCACGACCCGGAGGAGGCGGCGATGCTGGCCGACGAGATCGTTGTCGTCAGCGACGGGCAGGTACTCCAGTCCGGGAGCTGCCGCGACGTGTACCGGCGTCCCGCATCGGCCGAGATCGGCCGTCTGCTCGGCATCGACAACCTCTTCGAGGGCGTGGCAGGTGCCGACGGCGTGCTTGTCGCCGCGGGGGACCGCGCGTTGAGCGTTCCAGGTGGACTGCCGGTCGGTCTCGCTACCGGTCTGCCGAGCGGTGCTCGGATGCTATGGCAGGTGCCGGCTGAAGCCCTCCGGGTCCGCTTGGGACCGTCGCCATCAGGCGCCAACGGATCGGCTGTGGACTTCGGCCTGGGTCGGGTGGCCGATGTCGTCGACCTAGGCCGCACCGTGGAGGTCGTCGTGGCGCTGTCCTCCGGCATCGAGCTCCGGGCCAGGAGCCTGGAGATACCCGACCTCAGCGTAGGTGCCGCCTGCCGGGTAGAGACTGACAGGGAGGCTGTGTCGGTCTGGTCGGAGCCGGAGGTCGCTGGAACTCAAGGAGTCCGAGATGATCCGGCGCCTCTGGTGTAAGCGGCAGAAGGACGGCCGACCGGGTCGGCGACTGTACGATGGCTGCGCGCCATGACAAGTCAGCGAGGGGGCTTGGGTCAGCCGGCAGCTTCGGATCGGCACCGAGTCACCGGTCCGCCGGACCGCGACGGTGCGCTCGCCCCGCGTGACAACGCTGACGACGGCCGCGCGCAGCAGCCAGGCGCTGGAGCGGCCGGTGCGCGGCTGCGGTCGGCCCGCCAGGCCAGGGGCCTGTCCCAGTATCAGCTGGCGCGGATGGCGCAGGTTTCCCGCCAGGCGATCTCGGCGGTCGAGGCCGGGTTGTCCGATCCGTCGCTCCGGGTCGCGCTGACGCTTGCCCGGGCGCTCGGCCTGACGGTGGAAGAACTGTTCGGGCCGGCCATGCCCGAGGCCGCGGTGCCAGTGCGCCCGCTGGCACCCGTTGGCGGCAACGGCAGCCGCGTGTCGCTCGCCCCCATGGGGGACGACTTCGTCGCGATGCCGCTGTCGGGCGCCACAGTGACCAGAGGGGGCTTCGCGCCGGCTGGCGGCCGGGTCAGCGGGCCGCAGGAGGTTATCCCACTGGAACCGGACCGGCCCACGTTGTTGGTGGCCGGATGTGACCCAGCGTTGCCATTGCTAGAGCTGCCGCTGAGCCTGCTCGATCCGGCAGTGAAGTTCCTTTGGTGGCCCTGCGCCAGCCAGGAGGCGCTCCGCCTGGCGGCGGCCGGCCTCGTGCACGCCGCGGGTGCGCACCTCCGCGGCCGGTCCGGCGACTACAACACTGCCGCAGCCAGCGAACTACTGCGCGAGGGCGCCGACGTGATCGGCTTCTGCTCTTGGCGCGAGGGGCTGGTACTCCGGCCCGAGCATGCGGGCCAGGTGCGTGACGTCGCCGGAGTTGTGTCCGCTAGCTTGCGCCTGGTGAACCGGCAGCCAGGCGCCGAGGCAAGGCGTGTGCTCGACCGAGAGTTGGCCAGGCTCGGCGTCAGCGGACCCGGCCTGGCGGGATACGACACCACGGCAACCGGACACCTAGAGGTGGCGGCGGCGATCGCGGCCGGGCTGGCCGATGCAGGCGTGGCCAGTGAACCGGCCGCCCTTGCCTACGGCCTCTCTTTCGTGCCACTCACTGCGGAACGATTCGATCTGGTTATCCCGCTCGCCATGACCGGCACGCGCGAGGTGCAGGGCCTGCTGCGGGCCCTGTCGTCGTCCTGGCTGCTCCGTCAGCTGGCTAGCCTGCCGGGTTACGACGTAGCCCAGTGCGGCGAGCGGATCGCTTCGCTCACGCCGTCATGACCGGCCGCATCCGACTGTGATTGCTGCACGGCCGTTTGCAGCACCGCCCGGCTCGAGAGCCGGGCGGTGCTGCAAGCATTAGCGGCCAGCGACTCTGACCGCCTCCGGCACCGCGGTCGGTGCGAGTGTTTCCGCCGCGGGAAACTCGGTCACTTCGTCGGGCACCCGGCGGGCACCGCGCCGCAGGCCTGGCAGGGCGGCCAGCAGTCCGAGCGCCGCGACACCGGTGATCAGGTACAGCGCAGGCCGGTACGCCGACAGCGCCGCGGCGGGCGAGGTGAGCGTGTTCGCGCCGGCCGCGTCGACGACCGCGGTGACCACCGCGAGCACCATCGCGCCGCCGACCTGGAAGGAGGTCTGGAACAGGCTCGCAGCCAGTCCCTGCTGCTCGTTCCGTACCCCGGAGGTCGCGGAGACGGTCAGCGCGGAGAATCCGAATCCGAACGCCACGCCAAGCAGGATTACCGACGGCAGCATCACCCCCGGGTAGTCGGGTGTCACGCCCGCCCTCAGGAACACGGCGTAGCCGGCCACGAGCGCGGCGAAGGCGGCGACGATCAGTGTGCCCGGGCCGAACCGGTTGAGCAGTCCGGCGACGCGCACCGATAGCACCAGCACGATTAGGCCGGCCGGCAGGAACGCCAGCGCGGTCGAGATCGCCGACCAGTGCGCCAGCGACTGCAGGTACTGAGTCAGCAGGAACTGGAACGACACATAGCTGCCGAACAGTGTGATCGCCCCGATCTGTGCCCGGCGCAACGGCGCCGACCTGAAGATCGCGAACGGGACGAGCGGATGAGTGCTGCGCGTCTCGATCACCGCGAACAGCACGCCCAGCGCCACGACCGCCGCGAACGAGCCGATCGTCCGCGCCGATGCCCAGCCCGCCTGCTGGGCATCCACCACCGTGTACACCAGCAGCAGGACGGCGCCGGTAATGACCGCCGCTCCGGGCAGGTCAAACCGGTGCCAGGCCAGACTCGTCCGGGTGCCCGGCTTGCCTCGCGGGATCAGCGTCAGCGCACCGAGCAGCACCAGAGCCGCCGCTGGCGCAGACACCAGCAGTGTCCACCGCCAGCTGACCTGGGTGAGCAGACCGGACAGCACCAGGCCGAGCGAGAACCCGCTGGCCCCGAACACCGAGTAGATGCTGAACGCCCGGTTGCGCAGAGGGCCTTCAGGGAACGTGGTGGTCAGCAGCGACATGCTGGCCGGGGCGCTGAAAGCCGCCGCCATGCCCTTGACGATGCGGGCCGCGATCAGCAGGCCCGGGCTTGACACGAGGCCGCCGAGCAGCGAAACGACGGCAAACACGGCCACCGCGGTGACGAATACGCGGCGGCGGCCAAGCAGGTCAGCGGCGCGCCCGCCGAGCAGCAGCAGGCCGCCATAGCCGAGCGTGTATCCGCTCACGATCCACTGCAGCGACGAGGTGTTCATGTGCAGCGCAGTCCGGATAGAGGGCAGCGCGATTCCGACCATCGACACATCGAGGCCGTCGAGCAGCAGCGCGCCGCCGAGAACGATGAGGATTCCCCAGAGCTGGGGTGTCCAGGTGGTTTCTGTTGAGGTGGCCAGCGGCTCCCGCTGGCTTAGGGGAGGAGCCATGCCGCCGACTATATGCATGTACGTGCAATGTGTGCAAGTGCAATTAATGTACTTGCAAGTATCAGGGAGGCCGGGTAAGATGCGCGCATGGCAATGAGTCGCACGGGGGAGGCCGGGCTCCGGGAACGCGACGAGGCGGTGAAGGCCGCATGGCACGCGCTCATCTCCGCTAAGGTCGCGTCCTGGAACGCGCTGGAACGCGAACTCGGCGAATCGCACGGACTCGGCGTGAGCGACTTCGAGGTGCTGGATTACCTGGCTAGCAAGCCTGACGGCTGCCGGTCTCAGAGCCTTGCCGACGCGGTGCACCTTAGCCAGAGCGCGCTATCCCGGCTTGCCGACCGGCTGGAACGGCACGGCCTGGTAGAGCGGAGCAATTGCGTCGACGACCGCCGCGGAATCAATCTCGTCCTCACGGCCGCGGGGCGGGACAAGCGCAGCCAGGCACTGCGCACGTACTGCGAGGTGCTGGCGAGCACGCTGCCACCCGACCTCATCGCGCGCTTCGAGTAACCGCCCGGCTTCCGCGAGCCAGGGATATCGACTGGCCGTGACGGGCGATTACGCTGGTCCTGCGAGCCGGCTGGCCGCCGCCGCTTCCCAGGCCTGCTCGGTTGCGAGGGATCGGAAGTAAGCGGTCAGGTCAGCGGCCATGTCGACCGATGCCGGGTCAAGTAGCCACTGAAGCTGCAGGCCATCCATTACCGCGACCGTAGATCGGGCGGCGGCGGCCGGCACGACTCCGGCGCGGAGCTGCCCGGCCGACGCCATCCGCTCGAACGCATCGGTAAGAACCGACCGGAGCCAGGCATAGCGCTCCGTGAAATAGTCATGCGCTGGGTGTCCGGGTGCCGTGGCCTCGGCGGACAGTACGCAGTACAGCTCGGCGGTCCCGCGTTCGGTCACCCTGAACGCCTCAACGGCGCTGGCCAGGAACTCGATGCCGCGCGCGTGCGAGAACAGCGACCCAGACCTCTCGTCGCGATGCCGAAGGACGGCGGTCAGCAGCGCGTCTTTGCTTTCGAAGTGATGCAACAGCCCGGCCTGGCTCATCCCGACTGCCTCGGCGATTTCCCGGATGGACCCGCTGCGGTAGCCCGACCGGCCGAACACTGCGAGAGCCGCGTCGAGGATCTCCTGCTGGCGGGCTGCGGTCTTGCGATAGGGGCCGCGCCGGGACGGCCGTGGTCCGTCGCCGCCAGTAGCCTTGCGCGCTGCCGGGGCCGCCGAACCTCGTGGCACTTGCGCCTGCGGCATTGGCGGCCTCCCGATCGCGACGGCAGACACGACTCGTGACTAAAACGTGTCCGGATACGACCCGGCGAAAATCTAGCGGTCACTCGGTTTTCGGTGCTAGCTTGTGCGCCGGGCCGGCAGACGAGCGCGCTCTGCGGCACGAGGCTAACACCACAGATCGGGAGTCAACATGCGCGGAATACGGCGGGCCGCCGCGCTCGCAGCAGTCGTCACGATCACCTCGGCCGCGGCGGCATGCGGCAGCGGCGCACCGTCCAACACGGGCGGCAAGTCCTCATCCAGCGCCGGAACCCTGACGCTCGGCGCGGCGCTGGCAAGCGCGACGTTCAATCCCTGGCTGTCACCCGACGGCGACAACGAGTACCTGCAGCTGGAAGGCGCCGTCTACGACTCGCTCACCCACATCAGCCCGGACGGGCAGATCGAACCGGGGCTGGCAGCCAAGTGGACATTTACCAGTCCAACAACCCTGATGCTCACGCTCCGCTCCGGCGTCACCTTCAGTGACGGCACGCCCGTCAATGCCGCGGCAGTCAAGGCGAACTTCGACTACGTGAAGACAGCGTCCCCCGCCGCGCAGCAGAACGCCTACATTGCAGCATTGACCACTACCGTGGTGAACTCCACCACGCTCAAGCTGGTATCGCCGGATCCTGAACCCGACCTGCTCACCGACTTTGCGACCGGCGGCGGATACATAGTGAACCCAAAGGCCCTCAAGGACCCAGCTACGCTCACGACCAAGCCGGCTGGCAGCGGGCCGTATGTGCTGGCCTCGTCGATCCCTGGACAGCAATGGACCTTCACCCGCAGGGCCGGGTACTGGGACGCCGCGCAATATCCGTACAGCACGCTGGTACTGAAGAGCTACGCTTCCGCGCAGGCGGAGGACGACGCGCTGCGCGCGGGTCAATTGCAAGGCGCGCCGGAGTCGCCCACCCTTGTCAAAGCCGACCTGGCCAGCGGGCTGCGCGTTGAGGAGTCCAGGCCGGAGGCCTTCGACGGAATCTGGCTGGCGGACCGCGCTGGCAAGGACGTGCAGGCGCTCGGGAAGGTCCAGGTACGGCAGGCGCTCAACTACGCCCTGAACCGCGTTGCCATCATGAAGGCGGTGTACGGGCCGCTCGGCATCCCTGGCTCACTCGTCATGCCGGCCGGCCTGGCGGGCTATTCGGCGTCCGCGAACGCGGCCTACAGCTATGACCCCGCCAAGGCAAGGCAGCTACTGGCCGCGGCAGGCTACCCGCACGGGTTCACGCTGCCGGTCCTGAGCAGCCCGGTGGCAGACACACTGGTTCAGGCAATGGCGGGATACCTGCGCGCTGTCGGGGTGAACGTCCAGATCTCGGACCACACCACCGATTTCCTCAGTCAGGCGTACTCCGGCAAGTGGGGCGCGGTCGTATTCGCCTGGACGCCGATTCCGCCGGCCCAGAACATGGACGAGCTGCTGTCTCCAACCGGTCTCGGCAACTTCGACCACTCGAGCGACCCGCAGATCGACGCGCTGCTAGCGAAGACGCAGCAGACTAGCGGTGGTGCCCAGACCATTGCGCTCACGCAACTGGTCCAGGCAGTCAACTCTCAGGCCTGGTTCCTGATCCCTGGCTATACCGCGAACCTTTACGTGACCGGGAGTCACACGACCTGTGTGATCGGCCAGCGGGCGGTGTGCCCGCTCTACACCTTCCGGCCTGCAGGGAAGTGACGCCCGTCATCAGGGCGGCGCTCGGTCGCCTGGTACTTGCGATTCCGATGCTGTTTGTGGTGGCTACCGCCACGTTCTTCCTGCAGCAGCTAGTACCAGGCGACCCAGGCACCTTCATCCTCGGCAATGAGGCGTCGCCCGCGGAGATCCGCCTCTTCGACGCCGGCCTGGGCTTGAACAAGCCGATTCTGGAGCAATACGGCACCTGGCTCAGCCGGGCGATCCGCGGCAATCTCGGCATGTCGTGGACCAGTCGCTCGCCAGTGACGCAGACTCTGCTCGCCGCCGCACCGATCACGCTCTCGCTCACGGTCCTGGCGATCGTCGTGATCGTCTGCCTAGGGGTGCCGCTCGGAACACTCGCTGCGTTGCACGCAGGAGCAGTCGATCGTTTCTTCCAGGCATTCGCGGGGTTCGCGATCGCGCTCCCGAACTTCTGGCTCGGCGTCGGCCTGGTGCTCTTCCTTGCCGTGGATGCCCGGCTGTTCCCGGCCACCGGCTATGCAAGCCTGTCCGACCCGGCACAGTGGCTGCACGCGCTAGTGCTTCCGGTGCTCGCACTTGCCTTCGGCATGACGATGTCGCTGGCGCTGCAAGTGCGCAGCGCAATGATCGACGTGCTGTCCAGGGATTACATCCGATCCCTCCGGGCTGCTGGCCTGTCCCGGCGCTCCGTGCTGTTCAGGCACGCGCTACGCAACTGCATGGCGCCAGTCGTCACCACCGTGGGCTTCCAGCTGCTCGGGCTGCTGGCTGGCGCCGTGGTCATCGAGCAGCTGTTCAATCTGCCAGGGCTCGGCAGCGTCCTTCTCACCGGAGTGACCGAGCACGACGTCCCGCTGGTCCAGGGCGCGGTACTGCTCTTCGCAGTTTTCGTTGTCGTGGTGAACCTGCTCACCGACGTCGCCGCGGCGGCGCTCAACCCCCGTGCGCGAGGCCGTTGATGACCCAGGCCCCGGGCCCGCTCGCCTCAGCAGCCGGTGCGCCAGCGAGCCGCGCGCCAAGCGCGCGCGCCTGGCTCCGCGCACTGCTCGGCTCTCCGGTCAGCGCGGCGTCCTTGCTCTGGCTGGTTACGGTCGTTGTAGTCAGCGCGTTCGCACCGCTGCTGGCTCCCTACAACCCGCTGCAGAACAACCTGAATGCGCTGCTGCAGGGCCCGTCGCTGCACCATCTGCTCGGCACCGACGAGCTCGGCCGCGACGTGCTATCCCGGCTGATGTTTGGCGGCGCCACACTGCTATGGGGTGCGGCCGAAGCCACCGCCGTCGCGCTGCTGCTCGGCGTGCCCGCCGGGCTGCTGGCCGGCTATACCGGCAAGACGGCAGATCGACTGCTGACGTGGGTGGCGGACCTGAGCTTCGCCTTGCCGGCGTTCGTCATCGTCGTGGCGCTTGCGGTCATCTACCCGCAGAACGTCGTGATTCTGATGGGCGCTCTCGGCGTCATCTCGGCCGGCGGCGTGCTGCGCTTCACCCGGAACCTGACCCGCGCTGTGCGCGATGAGCTCTACGTCGACGCGGCCAGGGTGGCCGGCCTTCGCCGCCGCCAGATACTGCTGCGGCACATCCTGCCGGTGATCGCGCCGCCGCTGGTGGTGCAGGCGTTCGTGGGCATGTCGGTGGGCCTGATCGTGCTAGCCTCCCTGTCATTCCTCGGGCTGGGGACGAATCCGGAGACCCCGAACTGGGGCCAGATGATCTACGGCGCCAGCCAGCAGATCACCAGCGATCCCTGGCTGCTGGTGCCAGCCGGCGCCGTGCTGGTGCTAACCGTGACGGCACTGAACTTCCTCGGGAACTCGGTGCGTGACCTGGCACCAGGAACCAGGCAAAGTGGCCGGGCGCGGCGCCCGGGGTTGCGTCGCGAAGCTGGTCGGCGCGATCTGCCGCAGACCGGCGCGGCCGGGCTGGCGGAACCGTCAGGCAGCTCGCTGCTGAGTGTCCGTGAACTTGTGGTCGCGTTCCCTGCGCCAGGCCCGGCAGGATTGCAAGCGGTAGTCGACCGCGTCAGCTTCGACGTTGCCGCCGGGGAGGCCTTCGGCCTGGTAGGTGAGAGCGGCTGCGGCAAGACGATGAGCGTCCTGGCAGTTCCCGGACTCGTACCCGCGCCCGGAGTGGTCGCCGGCGGCTCGATCCGCTTCGACGGCATCGAGCTAGTCGGTGCCCCGGGCCGCGTCCTTCGCAGGGTGCGGGGCAGTCGCATCGGCTTTATTTCGCAGGAGCCGATGAGTTCGCTTGACCCGTCCTTCACCGTCGGCAGCCAGCTGCGCGAGGTGCTGCGCCGGCACGGTCGGATTGGCCGCCGGACTGCACGGGCCAGGTGCAACGAATTGCTCACAGAGGTGGGCATACCCGACCCGGCAGCGACCGCGAAGTGTTTCCCTCACCAGGTCTCCGGCGGGATGGCACAGCGCATCGCGATCGCGATGGCGCTCGGCGGTGAGCCGGATCTCCTGATCGCTGATGAGCCCACGACCGCGCTCGACGTCACCGTGCAGGCGGAGATCCTCGATCTGCTTCGCGGGCTTTCCGAACGGCGCAGTATGGCGCTGCTGCTCGTCACGCACGATCTCGGCGTCGTTGCCGATATCTGTGATCGCGTGGCCGTCATGTACGCCGGGCAGATCGCCGAGGAGGGCAGTGCCGGGGAACTTCTCAGCGACCCGAAGCACCCGTACACGATCGGGCTGCTCAGCTCGATGCCCGGAGCGGCCAAAGCAGGGACCACTCTGACGGCGATACCGGGAACCGTGCCAGTTCCGCTGGACTGGCCTGCCTGGTGCCGTTTCGAGCCGCGCTGCGCGCTGGCCGCTGAAGCGTGCCGGGCCGGCGCGATCGCGCTGTCCGAACCGGGTCCCGGCCGGCTAAGCCGCTGCGTCCGGGTCGCCGAGCTCGCAGGAGAGCGTGGACGCACATGACCGACCTTCTCGGTGTCGAGCACCTGACTGTCTCGTTCCGCCGTGGCATCGCCGCGGTCGACGATGTGTCGCTGACAGTCGGGCGCGGCGAGACAGTCGGCCTGGTCGGCGAGTCCGGATCCGGCAAGACGACGATCGGTCGCGCGGTGCTCGGTCTTGTCGCCGTGACCAGCGGGAATATCGTCTTCGACGGCACGGAGATAGGAAACGTCCCGGCCTCGGCACGCGGCACCCTTGCCAGCCGGCTGCAGACGGTTTTTCAGGACCCGGGCAGCTCGCTGAACCCGGCCCGGACGGTCGGCCACAGCGTCGTCGAGCCACTGGCCGCCGCAGGCACTGTCAGCACTGCAAGCCTTCGTGCGCGGGCGCGTGACCTGCTGCGCGCCGTCGGCCTGCCAGCGGAGGCGGTCTTGCGCTACCCGCACGAGTTCTCTGGCGGCCAGCGACAGCGCATCGCGATCGCCCGGGCCCTGGCCGCATCCCCTGACCTGGTCATCTGCGACGAGCCAACCAGCTCGCTCGACCTGTCGACGCAGGCGCAGATGCTTAACCTGCTGACCGACCTCCGCGCCGGACGCGGCCTGTCGTACTTGTTCATCAGCCACGACCTCTCCGTGGTGCGGCACATGGCCGAGCGCATCGTCGTGCTCTACCGAGGCAGGGTGATGGAGGCCGGCCCGGCCGAGCTGGTGAGCACCCGCCCGCTGCATCCTTACACGCAGGCGCTGCGCGCATCAGCGCCCGTTGCCGACGTCGTCGCGCAGCGCCAGAACCGGGCCGTACGCCAGGGCCTGATCAACGTCAGTTCCAGCGTGCGCGCCACCGGACCCGACGCGTGTCCGTACGCGGCCCGGTGCGCATTCGCGGCGGCGGTCTGCGCCGCACTGCGCCCCCGGCAGGTCTCAGTGGGATCGCTGCAGCTTGCCTGCCACCGCTACGACCCCGTGTCCGGGCATCCGCAGCAACTCGATCCAACGGGCATGATCAACAGCTATACGGCCGCTGCCGCTGAGGGCGACCGGGAAGGACATGCATGACTGGCCCAGCTGGCCCCGTTCCCCGAAAAATCAACG
>Ga0335075_10001617_pt1 | contig 36924 bp, 30 predicted proteins | sample Lox_Sample_24_FD_206723 | JGI IMG/M metagenome (GOLD analysis project Ga0335075, IMG submission 206723) | Soil microbial communities from Loxahatchee National Wildlife Refuge, Florida, United States - Lox_Sample_2.4 | ecosystem: Environmental > Terrestrial > Soil > Wetlands | place: USA... | reverse complement strand
CCCTTCCGGGACGGCCTGATGGCCGGCGAGCGCTTCTACTACGATCTTGCCACTCTGCTCAGGCAAATTGGCGCCCTGCCCGCGCTCGGTGGCGGATGATGCGGATCGCGGTTCTCGGGGCCACGGGTGTCGTCGGCCGGCACGTTGTTCCGCGCCTTCACGAACAGGGGCACGAGGTGCGAGCAGTCGTGCTCGCGGAGGCGGAAGTCGAAGCCCTGCGCCGCCGAGGAGTCGATGCGACGCAGGGCAACATTTTTGACCTCCATTCTTTGCGGGAAGCAGTCAAGGGGTGCTCGGCAGCGTTGCATCTGGCGACTGCGGCGCCACGGCCGGGCCACGCGCCAAACTGGCAGCTTAACGATCGCATCCGCCGAGAGGGGACGGCCAATCTTTTGCAGGCATGCCGGAGCGCCGGGGTGCAGCGCTTTGTCCAGCAAAGCCTGGCTTTTTTGGTCGGCGGTACGTCCGACCTGGTCGACGAGACCGCGCCATTGCTGCCCGCTACCGAGGTCACAGCCTCGGCAATCGACGCGGAACGGCTGGTCGCCGCGTCGGGACTGGATTGGGTGATATTGCGCGACGGCGCGCTCTACGGACCGGGGACAGGGCGTGAGGAGCACTGGGCCGCGCTCGCCCGCTCGGGGGAGCTTTCTTTCCCTGGTGACGGCTCCGACTACATCTCCCAGATCCACGTAGCCGATTTGGCTGAATGCTTCGCCTTGGCCTGCGAGCGGGCTCCCTCCAGCTCGATTATCTCTGTGGTCGACGACGAGCCGACAACCTATCGGGAACTTTTCACCTATATCGCGCGGTCAGAGGGCGCCGCGGTTCCAACTTCCGGCGGTGCATCCAACTTTCCCTCGTTCCGTGTTACAAATTCCAAGGCACGAAAAGACTTGGGATGGCAACCCTTCTACCGCTCCTACAGATCAGGCCTCGCATGAGACTCGCGGCAAATTAAGGGGCATCGTGCTGGAGTTTTGCTGTCTCTGCGCGCACACATGGCGTAGCGCTGGCGGGCGCGCAAAACCCCAGACTTCCGCACCTCGACCCGTTGGCCTGCTATCGCATTCTCTCACTTGATGGTTGCAATCGATAAATTGCCGTGCAGGCCAATGGCAAGGACCTCGGGTTTCTCGATCGGAATGCGGGTGGATGATACGAAGCGGGCCAGCATGTTGAACCAACTCATTAACCAGATTGCCTGGACGGCAGCGTTGCGGCCGTAGTGATCGGATAACCGTTGCACCGAGGCGTCACTCAAAGTGACCTGTTTCGAGATCTCCTCGCACAAGTTGCACAATTCGACCGGCCAGTCATCGAGCTTGCTGTAATCCCTTTCAATGACGGCCTGAATTTCTTCATCGGTCATGCCCGCGGCTCGGGCAAAAACCCTATGCTGAGGCACGGGATATTCAGCGCCAAGCAAGGTGGAAATGCGGAGGGCCATGATCTCGCGGTCGCGCGCGGGGAATCCGTGCGGGTCGAACATCGCGGTCAGCGTTGCCATGATCTCGTCCAGCCAGCCCGTTCTGGCAAGCATCCAAGGCACATTCAACGGCGGCATGCCTTCCAACCTCTTGACGAGTTCCGGGGCTAAACCATCAGGGTCGCTACTTGTGGGAAGAGGAATCATTTGCGGCACCGTATGTTGTGGGACGACGAAGAGCGATGTTCATCTACCTCATCAATTCGGCGGCCCCTCGTCAATTGGGCACCGGAGGCCCGGGACGGCAAGGGGCCGAGCCGACGCGAAAGAGCGAGGTGTGAAATTCAGGCGCAAGCCGAAGCTCACGGCGCATCAGCAGTAAGAAGCGCGGGCGCGGGTGGCGAAGGGCGAGACACAACGCAGCGTGGCGCGCAGCTACAACGTCAGTCAGGCGACGATTTCACGGCTGGGATGAACAGCGGGCATATTGTCCAAAGATGAGCGATGAACCTTCTTTCTGGGCCAAGCATGAGACGCCCAGCGGGAGAAGGGCTTTTTTCAAGTCGCCCGCGAAAGCCCGGTAGTCTGCAAGATGGGATACAAACACTCGCAGTCGATCGCTTCGTCGCACATGACGACATCAAACCTACTAGACCGAACTTTGCGCCTTTTATGCTAAGTACGTGAGAAGCTTCAAAACTGGCCAAATCCGCGGCCATGCAGGACAGTAGATTTGACTTGACCCGACGCGGCTCGGCCTGATTCGGCGGATCCATGTATCTCGACTTGCAACCGAGACTCTCCCCCGCGTCCTGCCGTGCGGGAGCTCCGCAAAGGTGGCAAGATCCGCAAACGTGCGCTGGCGAACCTCGCTGCCCGAGCGACCGAGCGGATCGACCAGTCGTGCGGGCTATGTGCCAGACCCCAGCATCTGCGTCCATCCGCGTGCATCTGTGGTTCCATTCCCTTGCTGCCATGTCGATCAGCGCCGGTACGGCCCAGGGGAAATAGAAGTTTGGAACCACAGATGAACGCAGATGGACGCAGATGAAGTTGGGTAGCACGCAATAACGAGGGTCGGTTCGGCGCGGCTCACGCCGGCCGTGGCCCCGATCATCGCCCGTGGGTTGCTTGCTCGGGCGATCGGCGCGTGGACAGGTAGCCGTCCCCGAAAACTGGCTGTATCAACGACTTGCGCCTAAAGGTAGGTAAAGTTCGGATTAGAGATGTCACCTGCGTCACAAAAAGAAATGTCACCCAGGCATCAGTCATCGGGACGGCCGGAGCAGGCGTGCGATGATGATCCGAGTGAGCGATCCGGCCAGCATGGCCGGGGCCTGCCCGCAAGCCGGGGCAAATAGCAAGGGCACCCTGGCGGCGCCCCCCGGGGCAAAGAGGCCAGGCGGCGCGAGCCTCGTTGGCATGGCCGGGGCGGTTACGGTTCTCGGCCCCTAAATCTCCGGTTCCCGAAGACTTGCAATCGAGACTCGCAGTCACCCCATCCGCGTTGGGATGGCTGCGAAATGTAACCTGTCCCGCGCGATCCTGCCCACTGCGGCGCTACTGGCTGCCAATCGAATACGAAAGGCCACCTAACAGCAGAATTTTAACTTGCCCAGGTCCTGCCACCTATGCTTATATTCCCCCAATGTCCAACCCCACCACCAACTCGATCCCCACCATCCAACCCGAGCCCAACCGGCCCGTGCCCCCGCGCATCGGCCAGGTCCTCGGGATCCTCCGCACGCTCATCGCCTACGGCAAGAATCTCTCCGACACGCTCAACCAGCACGCCAGCGAACCGCATCTCCTCCCGTGCTTCCGCTTCATCGCCACCATCTTCTTCACCAAGGACGTCGCGCTCATCCTCGCCCGCATCAAACGCGGCCTGCTCCGCGCCGCCTTGCTCGAAGAAAGGCTCCTAAACCGCGCCGCCCGCGGCCGCGACATCCAGCCGCTGCGCATCCGCCCGCCCCGCCGGCGCAAGCCGTGCGCTGATGAATCGGCCACCCCACTGTCCGCCTACGATCCGCGCCTGCCCACCACCGAGCAAATCGTCGCCCAGGTCCGGCACCGCTCGATCGGCGCTGTCCTCGTCGACATCTGCCTCGATCTCGGCATCATCCCTGGGCAGATGGACCCGGCCTCGTGGGCTGAGCTGGGCGAGGCGCTCACCCTCTACCACGGCGATCTCGCCAATCTCGTGGTCTGGCGCCAACCCCGGCCGCGTTCTCGCCCGCGCCCTCGCGACCCCAGCTTCTGGCCCGTTTCCATTCCCGGGCAGACCGGCATGATGTTTCCGCCCTGGCCGGCACCGCCCTCACCGTACCCAGCCCTCGCCACCACCGGCCCACCCTGAACGGGCCCCTCTGACCACTGTTACGGGGCCGGCCCACAGCCAGCCTCGCTGTCCTGATTCGTCTGGCCTCGCCGGCAAAGCTCCCAGGCAAAGCGGGAGAGGTGTAGGAAAGCAAGCACCGCGTCCGCCATCCGCCCGATGCGAAGGAGGGAACCCCATGGCGTGGATCGACATACTGCCAGAGACTGAACTGGCGGCCCGGTGCGGCAAAGCCGTGGTCCGCCATGAAGGCAGGCAGATTCTGGTGCTGCAGACCGATCGAGGCGTCTTCGCCTGCCCCAACCGCTGCCCGCACGAGGGCTACCCGCTGAGTGAAGGCATGCTGACCGACGGCTGCATCCTGACCTGCAACTGGCACAACTGGAAATTCGATCTCGCGTCCGGCGAGACGCTGGTGGGTGGCGACCGGCTGACCCGCTTTCCGACACGGCTGCAGGATGGTCGGGTGTGGTTGGACATCGTTGCACCCGATCCCGACGAGCGCCGACGCGAGATCCTGCGAGGGGTCCTGAAGGCGCTCGAGGATGTAGATCAGCAGCGGCTTGTTCGGGAGGTGGCGCGGCTGATGCGGCTCGGGGCGGACCCGCTGGATGCCGTGCGCGCCGCGGTCGGCTGGGTTGCCGAACGGCTCGAGTTCGGCACCACGCATGCGCTGGCCGGTGCGCCGGACTGGATCGACTTGTTCGACAGCGCCACGACCGGCGCCGATGAGAAGCTGGTCGCCCTCGGCGAGATAGTTGGCCATATCGCGGACGACGCACGGCTTGGAAAGCCCACGCCGTTCCCCGCAGGCAAGGCATCATGGAGCGAGCCCGACTTCCTCGCGGCAATCGAGACCGAGGACGAGCAGGCCGCCATTGCCATGCTGCGCGGCGCGCTCGCCGCCGGGATCAAGCCCGCTGCGCTGCTGCCGACTCTCGCCACCGCAGCGTTGTCGCACTATGCGGACTTTGGTCATTCGCTGATCTACACGAGCAAGACGACCGAGCTCGCTGAACGCCTCGGCGCGCAGACGCACGAGGCACTGCTGCTGATGCTGGCACGCAGCCTGATCTACGCGACGCGCGAGGATCTGCTGCCCGAGTTTCGCGACTACCGCGAACATCTCGCGGAATGGGGCCACGGGGATGACAACGCACCGCGTATGGAGCCGCAAGCACTCCGCGGCAAGGCACCGCGCAGCGCGATGGCCACTGTCGCCGCCTGGGGCGCGCGCCATCCGCCGCCAGCAATCTTCCCGATGCTGGTCGAGGCATCCGCCTGGACCCTGCTGCACGTGGACAAAGCCAAGCTGACCTGCACCGATGCGAAGCTTGCCGACAACATCGGCTGGCTCGACTTCACCCATGCGCTGACTTTCGCGGACGCGGCACGCGCGGCAGCCAGCCTGCGTCCCGATCTATGGCCGGCGATCCTGCTACAACTCGCCTGTTTCGTTGGCCGCAACGCCGGTTACGCCGACCCGGCGCTGGACGTGGAGCGTTTCGAGGTCCCCGACACGCAAGCATTCCTTGCGCAAGAAACGGCAGCCCTGTTCGACCACGGGCGGGAACGGTTCATTATCTCCGTCCACCTGCTGAAGACCCTCATGGCGGGCGGCCGGCTCATGGCCGGGTTGCCCGGAGTAGCACCGGTGATTGCCGCGGCGCTGAACCGCTTCCTGCACGCACCGATGAAAGGCCGGCACACTCTGCGTACCGCCCGCCAGATGCGCGAGTTGGTGGCCGAAGAATAGTCTGCCCTGTCCCGCACCATGACGCAGCGCTCGCTCTCCGGCATGCTCCGGCCTGGCGAGGCACGGAGACAATGATGCCGAAGATCGAGATCTACACTCAGCCGTGGTGCCCGTATTGCGCGCGGGCGAAGCGCCTGCTCGCCGATAAGGGGGTCGACTTCCAGGAGATCAATGCACCGCATGGCTCGCCGGAGCGGCAGGAGTCGATTCGCCGGTCAGGGGGGCGAACCTCGGTTCCGCAGATATTCCTCGACGGTCGGCATCTCGGCGACTGCGACGGGCTGCTGGCACTCGATCGTGCCGGCAAGCTCGATGCGCTGCTGCATGGTTAGTTGTTTGGCAAGCTGGCCGCTCCGCCGGCTCTGGCATCGGCGCGGCCGCCCGGAGTCGTTGGCGGCCGTACAAATGCGCCCTGTGCAGTGCCGACAGCGATCCGAAGCACAGCCGGGTCAGGCCGCCAGGGACACACCGTATTCCTTGAACCAGGTGCTGAGGGACCGGACACATTCAAGACCCCGCCGATCACTCATAAGGCTCGCGTTGCCGACAGGACGCGCCAGGATCTCGTCAACTGCCGCCCTGTCCAAAAGGGGTGTTATCGGGTCCCTGGGATCGTCCATCACCGAGGCTACCTGGTCGCGCACTGATATCTCGTAGGCTGGGTCTTGCGTCGAAGGATAGGGGCTCTTCTGGCGTTCGATGATGGAGCCAGGCAACAGTTCGCCTGCAGCCGCGCGCAATATGCTCTTCTCCCGTCCGTCGAAGGATTTCATCCGCCACGGAATGTTGAAAACGTAGTCCACGAGCCGGTGATCACAGTATGGCACACGAACCTCGAGGCCGACCGCCATACTCATTCGGTCTTTTCTGTCCAGCAGGAATTGGACGAAGCGCGTCAAATGAAGATAACTCACCTCCCGCATTCGACGCTCGGTGGGATCGTCATCCTTAAGGCGAGGAGTCTCGGCGATCGCCCGCAGATAGCTCTCGGCCTGGAATTCTGGCAGGTTCAATCGCTCCAGTAAATCCTTATCGAGGACGTTGGCGGTGTCCATTGCCGTCCCCCGGAATGCGAGCCACGGAAAGGTACCAGCCGCAACCGCCTGAGGATCATGGAACCACGGATAGCCGCCGAAGACCTCGTCCGCAGACTCGCCCGAGAGAGCAACGGTTGATTGCGTTTTAATAACCTCGCATAGCCGGTAAAGCGAGGCGAACATATCGACAGTTGTGGAATTTGGCGGGAAGTCGCACGCGTGGAGCACCGTACTGTTCAGCCGGCCGTCAGCTAGCTGCGAACTATCGAGCACAACCTCGGTATGGTCGGTACCAATGTACTGAACGAAGTCGTGGACAAATGGTGTATCGGATGCCTTATGGAGCGCACCAGGAAGGAAGTACTGGTCCTGGTTGACAAAGTCGACAGAGAACGACCGAATATGGCTGCCGTGCTCTTTTCTCATCGCTCGGTCGGCAAGCGCTGTCACTGCCGAGGAATCGAGCCCGCCCGAGAGCAGACTGCACAGCGGCACATCTGCAACGACGTGCCTCTGCACGATATCGTCCAGCAGCTCTCTGACGGTCTTGATCGTCCGATGCAAATCGTGCTCATGTTCGTGCGCAGTGAGCTGCCAATAACGTGTCTTGACGAGGCCGCTTCTGGTCACGCGCACGATCTGCCCAGGGCGGACTTCGTGCATGCCGGCATAGGGCGTTCGCTCAGGATTTTTTACGAGAACAAGCACTTCGCGCAGCCCGTCGAGATCGACCTCAGGCCGCACATCGGGATGGGCCAGAATTGCCTTTGGTTCGGAGCCGAACAGCACGCCGTCCGCCGTCGGATAGTAAAACAGAGGCTTCACGCCCATCCGATCGCGCACAAGCAACAGCTCCTCGGTACGGGTATCCCAAATCGCAAAGGAGAACATGCCGTTAAGACGCTCTGCCACTTCGGCACCCCATTGCAGGTAGCCGCGTAGGATGACTTCCGTGTCACTGCGTGTCCTGAACGTGTGACCGAGAACGATCAGTTGCTCGCGCAACTCCACAAAGTTGTAAATCTCCCCGGCGAAGATCAGCGATGCGACCGTTTTCTCGCAGTCCTCTGCCAGCATTGGCTGCACGCCACCCTCGATGTCGATAACGGCGAGGCGCCGATGACCGAAGCCGACATGGCGGTCGACCCAGAGACCGCCGGCGTCGGGACCCCGGCGTTCCATCGTGCTCGTCATTGCCGCGAGGATGCGTTTCTCGGATTCGCCGCAGAGGTCGCGGTCGTAACTGATCCAGCCTGCTATGCCGCACATGTCTCGGCTCCTTGCTGTGAACTAGCGGCTGTCACGTTGCCGCTTGGGCGGCGTGATGGATTTGTTCGCTGCTCGGTCGCCAGATCAGAATTTGCTCATTCGTTGTCCTCCTCGTGCGTCATGACGAATTGGAGATACTCAGGGTCTGAGTAACCGTGCAGGGCTGCCCCGTACATCGCAGCTCCCTCCACAAATGATCTCCAGAGAAAACGCAGGATGCCCCGGCCAGGTCTGCCAGGCGTCGCCAGGCGCTCGATGATGATGGTCTCGTTGTACTCTTCGCCGTTCACCACACACTCCTTTGGTGTAAGACCAGGGGACGTGTGGATCGATCAACTGATCAGCAGCCAGACCGAAATCTGTTCAGTCGTTGATCAGTTTACTGCTCCGGCATGCCGACACGGCGTAAGCCCTCCAGAATACGCTCGAGGCCACGCAAATAGACAGGGCTTACAGCCTCCGGCGGAACCGAACTCCGTTCCGTGGCAAAGCGCTGGACTGTCATGCCGGGATCAAGCTCGTAATATTCAGCCAGATGCAGCTTCGCACTATCGATGTCGCCCGCCAATGCCTCGGCAGCCGCCAGAAACGCCCGGTCCCGCGACAAACGTGGATTGCTGTGCACCGCAAGCCGCAAGACGTCGACGGCCTCGCCATCGTGGCCGAGGTGCATAAAGGCTCGGCCAAGCCCCTGAAGCCATGTCCAACGATGCCGGTCGCGCGGGGCAATGCTGTCCGCTCGGCGGAACCAGTTCACTGCCTCCTGAACCCGCCCGAGGTAGAGGTTGTTCAGCCCTAGCTCACGATAGGCGGTCGGCTCACCGGGGTTTACCGCAATCACAGACATGTCCGCGATGATGGCGTCCGCAAACTGTCCCCGCGCCCGCAACAGCACCGCGCGAGCCTTCATCACGCCAATATGGTCCGCCGCCAGGTCTATCGCCCGCTTGATCAATGCCTCAGCTTCATCAAGCAGAGCCTCGCGCCCCTCAGTCTGATACTGGTTCAAGATCTGGTAGATGCGCGTGGTAGCAATGCCGATCATCGCATCGGCATTGCCTGGATCGAGGTCCAGCGCCCGCGTGAACAAGGCGACCGCCTCCACCGCTCTCTCTTTCCTGCTCACGTCGCTCGCCACCGCGTTGCCGCGCATGACCAGGTCGACCGCGTCTTCACGCGCTCCGCGCCCGGGATGTTCGCGCCTGCCCTCGCTGAGCACCATCTCAACACCGACGCTGCGCGTCAGGCGCGCGACGATCTCGTCCTGCACCTGCAGGATGTCCCGGCGTTCCTTGTCAAACCGTTCTGCCCAGAGATGCTCCTCGGTTCGCGCGTCGATCAACTGGGCGTTGACGCGCAGACGAGCCGCATCCGCCAGCACGCTACCCTCCAGGACGTAGCGCACCCGCAGCTCTTCGCCGATCTCGCGGATCGGGACCTGGCGGCCCTTGTAGGTGAAGACGGTGGAGCGCGAGATTACCAGGCTGCCAGGCAGAGCGCGGGACAAATCGGTCATCAGGTTATCGACGATACCGTCAACCACATAGTCGAGGTCCGGATCCTGTGACAGATTGAGAAACGGCAACACAGCGATCGACAGGCGTGGGCGCGCATCCGGTTGCTCGCTCAAATCTGCCTGGGCGGGCTCCCCCGTCTCTTCACTGGGGGTGCCTTCATGCAGTAGTGCCTGCTCTTCGTGCCACAACCACTCGCTGAGGCGCGCGACCGCGGTGGTCAGGTAGCGCCGATAGGTGCTGAACGGCAGTCCCAACCTGTCTGCCACGGCCTCCTGTTTCGATACGGGATAAAGATAAGTCAGCTCCAGCACGCGGCGCCGCCGCTGATCGCGCTCATCGGCGAAGATTGTCTCCGCCGCTTCGACCAGGACCTGCTGCAGTTTCACTACACTCGCCGGCTTCGGCCCACACGCGGCCGCTATCCGGGTTGCCAGCAGCGGGCTGCCGATCAGCAGGTCAGTCCGTGTGTAATGACGCAGCGCGTCCTTCACGGCGGCGTCAAACTCGGCTCGTGTCAGCATAGTTGGAGTCCCCAGCTTAGGGCCCAGGACCAGCCGCAGCCGAGTATATACGAAGTTTCATTCGCGCCTCCAAGTCCAACCCGACTCTGCCTCTATGCCACGCCGCATCGCCTGACTGTGAGGCGGATCACAAGGGCCGAGCGAGTTGCGATTCTGCGATGATTAGTTCACCACGTGGTCATGCTCTTCTACTTTTGTGGCGCGACTCCACAGGACACCCTTCGCTCGATCGTGAGGTGCTTGCCACCGGTACGAGGCCCGTGCAAATGATGTGGGCCGCCGGCTTGTCGGCGTAGAGCTCCTCCACCAAGCCTGCATGTTGTCGCGTGATTCCGCGCTGACTGACGGAACCTTTTTCGGTGAGCTCACCCGCGTCGATGGAAAGAGACTTCGTAAGGAACGACAGCCGAAGCACGCGTTGCGAGCTTCCGGTCGCCTGCTTCGCGAGTGCGGTCAATTTGGCTCGGACGCTTGCTCGCGCCGCTTCGCTTTCGGCGATTTCAGGCGTCCACGGAACGGCAAGCACAGCAATGTAGTGGCGGTTTTCGCCAACAACGACGACGTCCCGAATTTCCGGCGCCAGATGCTTCAGCAAATGATTGCGCAGTAGTCCCACCCTGACCCAAATTCCGGCGGTCAGCTTGAAATCCTCCGCAATCCGCCCGTCATAGCGGAGCCCCTGTTTCGGATCATGCTCGTCGACCCAGTTCAGTGCATCGCCCGTGCAAAAGAAACCCTCCTCATCAAAAGCCGCTGCGGTCAGGTCCTCTCGTTTCCAATAGCCGGGCGTCACGTATGGGCTTTTAATGCGAGCATCCAGTCTGCCGTCGACCCGAGCGAGCTTCAGGGTCACGCCTGGTACCGGGAGGCCGACGCGGCCCGCCGCGCTTCCCCCGACATGCTGATCGGCCAGCATCGGACCAGCTTCCGTCGAGCCAAACGCGCCCACCCACGGGATCCGCCTCCCGACCGTCTGCAGTGCGAGTTCATCGAATGCGTCGCAGACATTCTGGGGGATGCTCGCCCCGGAATACTGGAAAACCTGAACACGACTGAAGAAGCGATTCCGCAGCTCGGCATCCTTGCGCAGCCACGGGACGAGTTCTTCAAAGGCCTTGGGCACGCTCGAGTAGATGACCGGCGCCACCTCGCGCAAGTTACAGATCGTCGTCTCGATCAATCCCGGCAGCGGTTTGCCCTCGTCGATGTAAAAGGTTCCACCATTGTACAGCACAATACCAAAGCTTACTGTCCCGCCAAACACATGACTCCAGGGCATCCAGTCGAGGAGCACGGGAGGTTCCTCAGCGAGCACTGGATACCACGCCAGCAGCGCCTGCAGCGTGTTGCATATCATGCGCTGCGTGCTTATGACGCCCTTCGGGAAGCCCGTGGAGCCTGATGTAAACAACACCTTCGCGACGGTTTCCGGATTGATGGCGGTCGCTGCAACCTCGACGTCGCGGCAAGGCTCGGTCGCGAGCAACTTGCGAAATGGCGTGGCGGCCGGGCCGGACTCTCCGTGCACAAGTACGACTTCCGTACCGGGAGCGATGCAATCGCGAATAGCTGCGGCATATTTCAATCCATCATCGGCAAAGACCAAAGCAGGCTGGATCAGTGCAACGATGTCGCGGAGCCGAACGTGATCGGACGACAACAGCGAGTAGGCTGTTGACAAGGGTACAAACGGTACGCCGACGTGAAGGCAGGCAAGCGACAACAGGGCGTGCTCGATGCTATTGCCGGACAAGATCAAAACCGGCCGGCTATGGCAGAGACCACGATCGAGTAGCGCCTGCCCAATTCGACGAGCGGCATCGAGCGCGTCGGCATAGGTCACCTTTCGCCATCCAACTTCGGCCCGCCGTGCGAGAAATACGCGGCTGGGCACCGTCGTCGCCCAATGTTCAAGCCGCTCGGTTATGCGACCCGGAACATCGCCGATCTGACTGCTGTTGGTGATCCGGACACTACCGTCCCCTGATAAGCGAAAAACGCAATCCTGACATAATGTGATTGCCCTGGCTCCCATCTCGATCACTCCTGTGCGATGGACCGATGCAAAGCCTTGGCGGCCCGCTTATCGAGGAAATCGCGAAGCCGCGTCTTCGCTTCCCCGTCGCCCAGGGCGATCGCAGCCATCAAGCTTTCCATGAGGAACCCGGCCTCTGTATCCGCTCGTGCTATCCGGGGCAAAGCTTGAACCACGGCGAAGTTGGTTGTCGCTGTGTTCTTGGCGATTTTCTCAGCTAGCTTGACCGCGGCCGCCAGCCCATTTCCGTTCTCAACGACATATTGGGAGAAACCAAGCGTATCCTGTTCGGCCCTATAGGTGCGGCCGGTAAGCATCATGTCGACCATTCGGCTGGTGCCGATCAACCGCGGAATTCGGACCGCGCCACCGCCGCCGACGAATATCCCTCGTATTCCTTCCGGCAGAGCATAGTAGGTGTTACGCTCCGCGACACGAATGTGGGCGGCGGCGGCCAGTTCTAATCCTCCACCAATGACGCCGCCATGCAATGCTGCGACCACCGGCGCCGCACCATACTCGATCCGATCGAGGACCTCGTACAAGCATCTGGAAAAACGCACGAGGTCCAGCCCGCTGTGTCTCGTGAGCTCGCCCATGTCGGCGCCGGCGCAAAAATGTTCCCCTTCCCCGTGCAAGACAACAGCACACGTTTCCTTCGGGAGACGATCGAACGCCGACCGGATAGCCTCAACCATTTTGTGGTCGATTGCATTGCACTTCTCAGGCCTGGACAATCGCACCAACGTCACCTGACCGCGCTGGCTCAACGTCACGCGATCCGAGGACTCGCCAGCGGCGCAGGTGCCGTCCACACTCCCGCTGCGAACCTGGCTGTGATTTGCAATCGCCATCGTCATTGCGTGCTCCTTCCGATATCCTTGGAGGCAGCACTCAACTAGTGGATCTTCCGCGAGGCAGGTAGGACGGCCGCGCACTGTTTCTAGGACTCGTGCGCAGCTTGGCAAAGATGTTCTGCCGGTTAGTCGCTGTCCGTGGGCTCAGCAGACACGTGTTATACGGAGTATAGCCCCGGGTGCGCGCTCGCCGGAGAACGCCAGGACGCGTTCACCCGGATTGACGTACGGTGTATCCGATGTCAAGGATTCGAGGACTCTCTGTCCTCGCGGCACGCAGCCGCCAACCGTGCGATACCGTCATCGGCTTTGTGAATTCCCGGCGGATAACCAAACTGGCGTCGGAACATCCGAGCAAAATAGACGTAATCGCGAAATCCGCAGGCATACGCGATCTCGCTTAGTGGGAACGCACACTTCGTTTGCGTGCGTCGACGCAGCAGACTGGCCGCATAGTTAAGCCGGCTTGATCGGATGAATCGCCCGCAGGTGGTGCCGCGGGCGGTAAAAAGCGTCTGAAGATAACGCAAGGAAATGCCCATCCCGGCTGCGACATCGACAGGCCCAAAATCCGGATCGCGGAAGCGGTATCTTATAATGTCCGATGCCCGGCCGAAAAGCTTGTCGGTATAGGCTGATATTGAGACGCTGGATGGGTCGGAGAATAGTGCGCCAACGAGATCAAAGACCACCAGCTTCATGTACACGTCGATGGATTTCGGCTCGATCTGCCTGACTAAGGCTTGGTTGCCGCGCGCGGCATCTGAAACGAGCTCCCGAAGCAACCGAACCGGCAATGACCCGCCGTTCCTGCACTGTCCCCCTTCCGGCTCAAACCCCAAATAAGACGCCAACGACTCGCGCGGCAAATGGAGTGATAGCCACTTGCCGGCGCAATTCGAAGCGTATGTCAACGGGCGGGAGGAGTCGACAAGCGCGATTTCGCCCGAATTTAGCATCGTCTGCCGGCCGTTCTGGTCTATCAGCATTTGCCCGGCACACTGAAGCAGCAAGTAATAGTGGTTCGCGTCATCGAGGCGCGTGTCCCGGAGCGTACGCCTGACCCGAGGCGCGTTGCAGCCGAGTTCTATTGCCTCCAAATCACAGATGCTGCGCGCACACACCCAGCCAGCGAAGGCACGGCGGTCAACGCCATCCAGACGATATCGCGCGCCCAATAGTTGCATCTTCGCTGTCCATTCATCGTAGGACAACGGCGAACGGCGGGCGGGATCAACGTGCATGCGGGTCTGTCCGTGGACCGGTGCTGCATACCTCGGCCTACATCATCGCGGATTTGAAGACTTCGAATAAAATTCCCGTGAGGATGCCATCCCGCTTCACCTCCCCACGCACAGGTAATCGCAGTCATACGAGTTGTCGGTTCACCATCCATTTGCCGATTCACAATGCCTCGGTCCGCGAGCGACGTAGCTTCAGTCCGGGAGGGAACTCGACCACCCGAATAGCGGACTCCTCTAGAAGAGCCAGCGAAGTGGCTCGAGACCGAGCAGCAAGCGACCAGCCATCTCATAGGTTCGAAGCGTCCCGACCACATGCTGATTCATCGTCAGGACGTCGCGCAGGCAGCGATCGAGCGGCCCCTTCTGATAAACGGCCGTGCCACCCGACGCCTTGCAGACGAGCTGCACGACCTCCGCGCACGTGCCGACAATGTGCGGATAGGCGCTGCTGAATAATGCAAGCTCCCTGTTGGACGGCTGCCGGTGATCGAGCAGGGTCGCCCACAGATCGCCCAGGATATCGAAATAATACGCGCGGGCTGCAGCGAGCAGCGTTTCCGCGTGTCCCACGGGCCTCCTGCACATAGACATCGTCCCGGAGTGTTTTGGGGGCCTCAATCTGTTCACCGACCGTGTAGCGCCGCGCCGGCTTGCGCGCCGCGGCCTCCACCAGCGTGTCGATCGCGTGGCGGGCGATCCCCAGCGCCGGCGCGGCGGCCTTTGCCATGAACAAAAACGGGAAAGCGTAAAGCTCCCCCGGTCGCTTGATCAACTGCGGATCCTGGAAGCTGAACGTGCGCTCCTCCGGAACGAACTCGTCGCGCACGACGACATCGTTGCTGCCGGTCCCACGCAGTCCCGTAGTGTGCCAGGTGTCCATGATCTCGCACTGCGACAGGCGCACGAAACACTGTCTGGTTGCAGGCACGCCATTGTCGTTGACCTGCGGCGCGCCGTCCTCGATGACAAGGCAGCCGAGCCAGGCCCATTCGCAGTGATGGCAACCGCTGACGAATGGGAAGCGCCCGCTTACCCGATAGCCGCCGGGCACTCGCCGCGCCTGCCCTGTCGTCGTGGCAGCCGCGCCGGTGGCCACCAGAAAGTCAGGGTACATCGTACGGGCGACGTCCTGATCAAGGAACGCTGTGACGTATCCGCCGTCGCTGCCGATCATGGCGCACCATCCGACCGAGCCGTCCGCAATGGCCAGTGCCTCGATCACTCTGAACTGAGTGAGTGGGTCCAGTTCCGGACCGCCCCAGACTCGCGGCATCGCCACACCAAACACGCCGGCATCCTTCATGGCCCTGGCAATGCCCGGTGGAATTCGGCGGCCTCGTTCGATCTCGTCGCTCGCCGCTCGGATTTGTTCGCGAAGCCCGATCGCCGCGTGCAGGACGGGAGAGTCGTCTGCCGTTGCTTCGCCGGCGGCATGAGTCATTTTGACTGACAGCGCCGGGGTAAGTTTAACGGCGGCGACTTGTGGCACCGATGTTATGTCGTTCATTTTCGCCCTCCGGTTGTAAAGCAGTGTCCGCGGCAATGTTGCGTCTGAGGTCGTCGGGCAAGCGACTGCTCGACATCCAGCCCGAAAACTGCTCATGTTTTGCTCGCCGGTACAGGCCGCCAGGATGACGAATGAGTGGGGCGATGCGGTCGAAACGCTATGACGCCTCAAGACCACCCGAACGAATCACGGTCTCTGTGTCGGTTCCAAACCGCCACCCGCAAGGCCCCAGCCGAAGCGTGACGGCCACTATCCGCAAAACGACTCGCGTTGTTGCGGAAGGAAGGGACACCGGGGCCGCCATGCGAACCGAGGAGGGGGTCGCAGCACCGGGTTTTGGCATATGCTTGGACATGCCCGGTGCGCCCCGGTGTTCCAGGCGAAGCGGCCCGGGTGGGGCTCGCGGCCGCCTCAGTGATGCTCCTTCGGGGCGAAGGAGCGAGCATGGGTATCGCGTGCAATCGCACACGGCCAGAGCGATCATTGCCTGCCAGTTTTGCCGGAAACAGGCTGGGAAAACCGGCGAACGCGGCGAGCTGACTTTCGCCGAATTTCCTGTTTCGTTCGCCCTAATCGTTCCATCGCCGATCGGAGGTCGATGGGCCAGCCAGCATCGTGCCATCCGGGTCGCCCGGGTCCCGGCGTTGGTACTCGATCTCGTACGGGCCGATCCGCAGCACCGCGCCAGGCTCCAGGCGAGTCGCCCGATCCATACGCTGGCCATGGAGCAATGTGCCGTTGGTCGAATTCAGATCGGTCGCGGTCACCGCGCCGTTCACCAACACGATCCGGCAGTGTGCGCGCGAGACCTTTGCATCGGTCAGCACCACGTCGCTTTCCGGCGTGCGGCCGAGCAAGAGCGGCGCGGTGCCGACCGGCACCTCGCGGTCCCGTTCGCCGGGGCGGCTGACCACCAGGACGTGTCTCGGCTCCCGCCTCGGTCGGGGCGGGGGCCGGGCCATGGTGCCGTCCGATTCGTCGGCCACCATCGCCGGTACTGCAGCGCCCTCCGGCAGCCCTGCCTGCCGCAATCCGGCGAACAGGCGCGCGGCGATCGTTTCGCGTATCCCGAAACGAAGCTTGATCGTCTCGATCGATCCGGCGGGGTCCAGCGCCAGCAGGCGGCGCCGCGACGCGCCAGCATCATCGGCACGATCAGACAGTGCAAAGGCAGCGGCTTGCACGCGGAATGCGTCGGCGGAGTCCGGATCGTGCTGCGCCGCCCGCCGCCCGGCCTCGATCGCCTCGGTATCCCGCCCCAGGGCAAGCAGCGAATAGCCGATACCGCTCCAGGTAGCGGCCGTAACCGGATCCGCGACCGGCAGCCGCAGCGCTTGCTGGAACAGCCCCAGCGCCTGCTCAGCGCGGCCGACCAGGAGACACGCGTAGCCACAGCGGACCAGGACTTGTGCGGCGTGTGGATTGATAGCGACCGCCCGTTCAGCCAGCGTCATCGCCTGTTCCGCATCGCCCGTGGCTGCAGCGGTGCGCAGCGCAAGGGCGGCAAGTGCGTCGGCGTCCCCCGGCGCGAGCTGCACTGCCAACCGCGCATGACGAAGCGCCGTGGCAAGGGCGGCAGGCACGGCATCAGGCGACACCCACAGTCGGGCGACAGCGTTGGCACAGCAGGTATCGACCAACAGCAACGCCGGAATGAAATGCGGCTCCAGCCCCAGTGCCTGGCTGAGCAGCCCGAGTGCTTCCTCGTTGCCCTCGCGTGTCTTGCTGCCATGCGCGGCCAAGGCGTGCAGGTAGAGGTTGTAGGCGTCTTGTCTGTCGGGTGGGGCGCGGCGCGCGCGCTCCATCTCGGCGCGGCGCACGACCGGAACCAGGGCGCTGGCGGTGCTGGCGGTGATCTCGTCCAATTCGGCGAAATCATCGCTGAGGTCGCGGTCGAAGCGCTCGGCCCAAAGACTGGCGCCGGTGTCGGTCTGGATCGCCTGGCCGGTGACGCGCAGGCGGTTGCCGAGCCGGCGCACGCTGCCCTCGACAACGTAGCGGGCTTCGAGCTCGCGTCCTACCTGACGCACATCGACGGCACGCCCCTTGTAGGTGAAGGCTGAATTGCGGGCGATCACGAACAGCCAATGAATGTGCGACAGCGCGGTGGTGATGTCCTCGACCATGCCGTCGACGAGGTTTTCCAGGGCGGGATCGCCGCTCAGGTTCTGGAACGGCAGAACGACGATCGAAGGTCGTTGCATCGGCGCAGATCGCCGCGTTGCCCGCTGTGTGGCGGCGGTGGCCGGCGGAACGCGAAACAGATGCACCGGGCGGGCGATGTTCTTCACCTGTTGCGTGCCCAGGTCCTCGAAATCGGCGGGCACGCGGCCGCGTACGTTCTCATGCACGGCGTCGGAGACCAGGATTCCGCCGGGTGTCGCGAGGTTCTCGAGGCGCGCGGCGATGTTGACGCCATCGCCGTAGATGTCGCGGTCTTCGACGATGACCTCGCCGATGTGGATGCCGACGCGAAAGGCGAGTCGCCGCTCGGGGTGGTCGTTCGCGGTGATGCGGGCGATCGCGTCCTGGAACTGCAGCGCGCACCGCACTGCTTCGACGGCGCTGGCGAATTCGGCGAGGAAGCCGTCGCCGGTACTCTTCACGATGCGCCCGGCGTGCTGGGACATTGCCGGCTCGATCGCGTTGTTCATGGTCTCGGTGAAGCGGGCGTGCGTCGCTTCCTCGTCCTCATGCATCAGGCGCGAGTAATCGGCGACGTCGGCGGCCAGGATGGCAGCAAGCCGGCGGTTCATGTGGTTGCGGTCGTCACGTGCCGTGCCGGCGCGGGTGCACGGCGGCGATGCGATGCAGATCGCCGCGCGCTCGCACTGTTGCCTCGGGGTCCGGTGCACCGACGTGGCGATATTCCAGCCGGTATGGTCCGACCTCCAGCACCGAGTCGGGCGACAGCGCGGTCGTGCGATCGAGCGGCTTTCCGTCCAGCAGCGTGCCGTTGGTGGAATTGAGGTCGGTGACGGTCACCTTGCCATCGGCAAGGACGATCCGGCAGTGCATGCGCGACACTTCGACGGCGGACAGGAGGATGGCGCTGCCGGGTGCGCGGCCGACCACCAGCGGCTCGGGTCCGATGGGCACCTCGCGGTCAGGCTCGCCGGGGCGGCGGATTACCAGCAGGTGGTCGGCCGCTTTGTTCGGGGGTGGGGCGGTTGGGGTGGTGCGCCGTGCCGTGGTCAGGTCGATGTCGGGCACGAGCGCCCCCCCGCCCGAAAGGGTAGGGGGAGAAAGCTCATCGGCTGCTTCGGCCAGGGCTTGGTCGAACTGCTGGCCGGCGGACTCGGCCAGGGCGACGCGGAGGGCGCGGCCGGGGCGGCGCTCGAGCAGACCAAGCTGCATCAGGTAGCCGATGTGATCGCGCGTGGTCTGCAGGTTCTGCCGGAGCTGCGTGAGCAACTCGGCGGCCATGCGGTCGGCCAGGATGCCGTCGCCCTCTTCCGCTATGGCTGGACTGCCATAGCGGTGACCGAGGGCGATCAGGATCAGGTCCCAGTGCGAGGCCGACAGCAGGTGACGCCGCGCATCCAGCCGTCGCCCGCGCGACAGTCCGGTCAGATCGAAGAAGCGATCGAGCGCGCTGACGACGTGGTTGCGACAACACTCGACGGCTGCCAGCACAACCTGGGACCCACCGTCCGGCGTACGGCCGGCGCGGTGGGATGGGTCGATGGGTGCGCCATCCTGCAACCGTGACGCGAGCTCGCGCAGATAGGCGTCGAATTCGGCGAGCAGGCTTTGGCTTGGCACGACGACGGTGCGTGCCGAGATGGGCGCCTCCGGAGGATCGAGTTCGCAGAGACCGAGCTCCGCCATCTCGCCGATCCGGTCACGGACGGTGGCATCGTCGAGCAGGAAGACTTGCTTGACGAGTCCGGATAGCTCGCCGACGGCTGCACCGGAACGGCCGGCGGTGCAGAGATGGCTGACGATGTGCCACTGGGCGCGTCGATGCAGGGCGGGGAACCGGTGATGCCAGAGCTCCTCGCATGCCCATAGAAAGCGAACGACGGTGCGCTGCGCGTGCACCCGATCCCCCACCGATTGGTCGTGGGGAATGATACTAGGCGCAAACCGGGCGGCTTGTCTCGATCAGTCCTGGGACCGGGCAGGCGATAGGCGTAGGGCGGACGAAGTCCGCCGCCCGGCGCACCGGCGGACTGCGTCCGCCCTACGACTACCGACGCACGATCAACGATGCGTGGCACTAATCGGAGACGAACCGTTCGAGCCAATGGACCGTGATGTCGCTGGCCTGGAACGACGGCTCGTCCACCACGCGCTGGTGCAGCGGGATGGTGGTCTCGATCCCGATCACCGCGAATTCGTCGAGGGCGCGGCGCAGACGGGCGATCGCTTCCGGCCGGGTCGGCGCGTGCACGATCAGCTTGGCGATCAGGCTGTCATACACGGATGGCACGACACAGCCGGCGTAGAGGGCCGAATCGACCCGAACGCCGGGCCCGCCCGGCGCATGATAGAGCGACACACGTCCGGGCGAAGGCACGAAGCTGACGGGATGCTCGGCGGTGATGCGACTTTCGATCGCGTGGCCGGAGAAGTGGACATCCGATTGCCGGTATCCCAGGCGGTCGCCGGCGGCGATGCGGATCTGTTCGCGCACGAGGTCGATCCCGCACACCATCTCGGTGACCGGGTGCTCGACCTGCAGCCTTGTGTTCATCTCGATGAAAGCGAACTGGCCGTCCTGGTAGAGGAACTCCACAGTGCCGGCGTTCCGGTACCCGAGTGTCGAAAGCGCTGCCGTCACCGTGAAGCCGAGTTGGTCTCGCTGCTGTGCAGAGAGGGCGGGCGAGCCGGCTTCTTCGAGCAGCTTCTGGTGGCGGCGCTGGAGGCTGCAGTCGCGCTCGCCGAGATGGATCACGTCGCCATGCGCATCGGCCAGGATCTGGAGCTCGATATGGCGTGGCCGGTCTAGGAATTTTTCGAGATAGACGGCATCGGAGCCGAAGGCGGCACGGGCCTCGGCGCGGGCGATGCGCATCGCGTCTTCCAGCTCGGCCGGGCTCGGCGCCACCTTCATGCCACGGCCGCCGCCGCCGGCCGCCGCCTTGATAAGCACGGGATAGCCGATGCGATCCGCCGCTTTGCGGGCCGCTGCGTAATCTGTCACTGCGCCGTCGGAGCCGGGGACCAGCGGCACGCCGAGCCGCCCCATGGTTGCCTTGGCGGCGATCTTGTCGCCCATCATCTGGATATGCTCGGGCGACGGGCCGATGAAAGTCAGGCCGTGGGCGGCGACCATCTCGGCGAATTTGGCATTCTCCGAGAGGAATCCGTAACCGGGGTGGATCGCATCCGCTCCGGTGATGCTTGCAGCCGAAAGTATCGCCGGAATGTTGAGGTAGCTGTCGCGGGCGGGCGGCGGGCCGATGCAAACACTCTCGTCGGCCAGGCGCACGTGCATCGCCTCGGCGTCGATCGTGGAATGCACGGCGACGGTGGGGATGCCGAGCTCGCGACAGGTGCGCTGGATGCGCAGTGCGATTTCACCGCGGTTGGCGATCAGGATCTTCTGGAACAATGCGTCAGACCGCAGAGCGAGAGGTGAAATTCGGCGTCCCGCAACATGACTCTAATTCTCCACGATCATCAACGGCTCGCCGTACTCGACGGGCATGCCGTTGGCGACCAGGATTTGCGTCACGGTGCCGGCCTTGGGCGCCTTGATCTGATTGAACGTCTTCATCGCCTCGATCAGCAGCAGGGTTTGGCCCGCGGTCACCGCCTGGCCAAGCGTGACGAAGGCGGGCGCGCCAGGTTCGGGGAAAAGATAGGCTACCCCGACCATCGGGCTGAGGATCACACCGGGATGCGTCGTGATCGCATCGGCAAGCGGCACCGCGGGCTCTGCCGCCGGCAGCGGTGAGCGGGCCGGCCGGGGGGGCGGCACCGGCGCCTCGGCTGCTGCGACCGCGGCGCGCACTACGCGGATGCGGCTGTCCTTCTCGGCGATCTCGATCTCGGTCAGGCCGGTCTCATGCAGGATGCCGGCAAGCGCACGGATGGCGTCGGGATCGAGCGGGATACGACTCATCCGCCATCCTCCAGCATCCCGGCCAGGGCGGTCAGCGCCAGTGAATAGCCTTGGATGCCGAGGCCGCATATCACCCCCACCGCGACTTTGGAGACGTAGGAATGCTGGCGGAATTCCTCGCGCCGGTGAATGTTGGTGATGTGCACCTCGATTGCCGGCAGCTCGACCGCGAGCAGCGCGTCCATCAACGCGATCGAGGTCGTGGTGCAGCCGGCCGGGTTGATCACGATGCCCTGCGCCCGGCCGCGGCATTCCTGCACCCAGGAGACCAGCTCGCCTTCGCCGTTGGTCTGGCGGAAATCGATGGAGAGCCCAAGCTGCTCGCCGGTCTCGGCGCAGAGCTGCTCGACATCGTCGAGCGTGGCGGTGCCGTAGAGATGCGGCTGGCGCAGGCCAAGCATGTTCAGGTTCGGTCCGTTCAGGACCGCGATCAGGGGGCGGGCGGATTCGGACATGGCAGCGCGCCTAGCATGACGGGGGCCGGCGGTCCATGCGACACTCGGGCGTGAGGGCAGGGAGGGTAACGGTGCACGTTCCGCAACGGCAGATTCCTGGCGTGTATCATCGCCGGATTGGTGAGATCGTGGTCACGGCGCTGTCCGACGGCTACCTGGATGGCACGGTGGAGGTGCTGCAGAACATCGACCACGGCGAGGCTGCCCGGATGCTGGCCGATGCGTTCCGGCCCGGGCGGCGGACGTCGGTCAATTGCTTTGCGGTCCATTCCGCGGGGCGGCTGGCGCTGATCGAGACCGGGTGTGGCAACTATCTGCAGCCGACGGCGGGGAGGCTGCGGGCGAACCTTGCGGCGGCGGGGATCGAGGTGGATGCGGTCGAGGTCGTGCTGCTGACGCATATGCATCCGGACCACTCGTGCGGGCTGGCCGATCGGGAGAGCGGACGCCGGTTGTTCCCGAATGCCGAGCTGGTGGTGCACGAGAACGAGCCTCGGCATTGGGATGATGATGCGGCGATGGCGCAGGCGACCGAGCGGGAGAAGACGCTGTATTTCCAGGCTGCGCGGGAACAGATTGCGCCGTACCGCGACCGGTTGCGGCTGTTCAGCACCGGAGGCGAAGTGTTTCCTGGTGTGACGGCTATGCCGCTGCATGGGCATACGCCGGGCCATTGCGGATATATGATTACATCGGGATCGGAGTCGCTGCTGGTTTGGGGCGACATTATCCATGTGCCGGAAATCCAGGTGCCGCGGCCGGAGGTGACGATGGAATTCGATACCGATCCTGTCGCCGCAGCGGCGACCCGACGGCGCACCTTCGAGATGGTGGCGAACGAGCGGCTGCTGGTCGCGGGAATGCATATTCACTTCCCCGGCTTTGCGCATCTGATGCGGACCGCGAGCGGGTACGCGATGCTGCCGGAGCCGTGGGTGCAGGGTTTTTAGATTGGAACCACAGATGCACACAGATGCACACGGATGATCCCATTTTTGGGTAACTGTGGTGCTTCACCGGTCGCCAACCCGTCTATCAAGGTTGGTCAATTCGCGATGCGCTTGATCTCCAGACGTGGCTTGCCGAAATTCAGCAGCAAGCAGAGCCGGAGCCCAGTTGCCTTGAGATAGTTGATGCATTGGGCGTAATGTACTTCATCCAGTGCTTTGGTCGCTTTCAGCTCGATCAGCAGCGTCTCTTCGACCAGCAAGTCCGCGAAATACTCACCGATTGCCGTGCCGTCATAAGTGATCGTGATACCGCGTTGCTGCGCAACGGCGAGACCCCTCTTGCGTAGCTCGTGCGCCAGCGCATTCTCATACACCTTCTCGAGAAACCCAGCGCCAAGCGTATTGAGTACAGTGAAGGCGCAGCCGAGGACAGCTTCTGAAAGCTGGTTCAATCTGTTCGTATCTGTGTGCATCCGTGTGCATCTGTGGTTAAACCCTTTCTCTTTATCTATTGCCAACGTCCCAACAGGACGCTCGGTAATCGGTTTGTCCACTAAGCCTTCGAGCAAATCGGCCTGATCACCGGCCTTGTTGCCTGGCACGAATCAGGATGGCGGGACCCCCGTGCGGTGGCCCCGTTCATTGCCCTTGACATGCGCCGGATTCGGCGCGCGATCCCTCAGGGCGGACCGGTACAGGCGGCGTAATAAAGTCTCCTTGGCGGCGGCAGGCATTGTAGCCCGTCGCGCACGCCGGGAGGGAAAAGCGGGCGGCGGGAGCGGAGGGGGCGGCGGCGCCAGCGCGCAAAAGACTGTGTGTAGTGGTGGAACGATCGGGCGGTGTTGGACAATGGCCGGCTTCCGTGCACGACAGGTGCGGACGGGGCAGCGATGTCTGGCGTGGCCTGGGGTGCGGGGGCGGTGATCGTGGCGTCGGCCGGGTGGTCGGAAGCAGGTGGGCCAGACAGCGGTACCGGCGACACGCCCGGCGCGTCTTTTGCCGACGAGCTGGTCGGCTCCGTTAGCGGAGAATGCGCCGGCGGATGCGGCGATGGGACCGGCACCTGGGGCGCGGCATCCGTCGCGGTGGTGGGCGCTGCGTCCGGTGTTGCGGGAAACGAAGTATCGGCCTTGGTGCCACCGAGCGCGGTGCTCAGCCGCTGCCACAGGTTGGGAAGCGTTGCCTCGAGATCCGTCATGCCCGGTTCGGGCGACATGAGATCGCGGATGTACTGGGCGAATGCGGAAATCACCAGATCCACGGTCTCGGGATCGCAGTCCTTGAGCGGCGTGTTGAGGACCGCACAGGCTTTGGGGCTCAGTTGGGGGTATGCCTCCGGGGTGAAGGGCGCGTCGCCCTGGTTGAGACATGCGCGGCGGCTGACGGACGCGAACTGGAAGTGACGGCGGGTGAGCAGGCGCGCGAGCCAGCGCGGCAGGAGCAACAGGGCCGGGAGAGCGGCGCTTTGCCGGCGCGGAGCACGCGCCTGCGTAGGCACGGGGGTTCCCGCGCGTTGCGCCGGGGCGTGGTCGGGGCTGGTTTTCGACACGGCCGGGCGCCGCAGGCCGCCCGCGAGGCTGATGCCGCTGACAATGGCGCTGCGCACCGCGCCGCCGAGTCGGCGGACGAGGCGCGCACCAACCCCATGGTGGGATTGGGAAGGAAGGCCGGCGGTGTGAAGCGCGATCGGCATCGAAGGAGAATGTAATGGGCATATTGTCCCTCTTCAAGGGCAATTACTCCGATACCGTGACTTTTTTCTGTAGATAGCTCGTGGACCCCCTTTGGGGGGTTTGGGTCGCGCTTGCCGGAAGGCTTGACCGGTAGCGCCTCGCCACAGCAAGCCGCCTCGATCCCGCGGTGACAGCGCTCGGCATAGCTGCTTAGGGTGGTTTTGTGCCGGTCCGCTTCGGGGCCGAAAGAGCTGAAGCTGCACCTCCCTCCAACCTGAAGCCTGGCGGAAGGAGATCGGCAGGTTGGCGCCCTCGCGGGCCGTGCCCGGTTCTGCGCGCAGAACCCACCCCTGGCGGTCCTTGCCCATCACACTAACTCTTTGGACACGAACTGGCCGCTTATGTCCTTCTTCTCCGCGGGCAGGATGGGCTCAATCATCGATGGCGGCAGTATTTCCCCGATCTCCGTTACCGGGAAGCTTAGGCCTCAGGCGACCGCTAAGCGACCGAATTGGGAAACGGGAACTGGCAAATCGATGTTTGACGGCACCGGCAAGACCAATAACCTGATCCCTTCGTTCTGCGTGTGACTACGCAGCCATGAATGAAGGTCCTCGACAACGCACCGATGCAGGTCGTTGTCTGCGCCCCCTCCAATCAGGAAGACAGGCAGCTCGTTTCCCTTCCGCCAGCACTCAGCATTCGGGTCACGGTCCTTCTTCGTTCCCCATACCACCTCGTGGAGACAGCGACTGCATTGCTCGACGAAACCAGCTTCGGTACGCCCTTCACTCAGGAACCAGTGGTATGCCTCCACGCCGAGCGGTCGGACCTGCGCCGTAAGCAGAGCGTAGAGGTCATCGGCCGACAGTCGCTCCGCCAGTCTGAATGCGCATGCGTCAAGCGTCATGGCACCCACGTCCACCATCAAATAGAGCCCGGTCGCGCGGTTTGTCGATTTGGCAAATCCTGCTACCGCGGCTGCTGTCTCGGGGACTATGGCAACACCCAGGCTCTCTGCGTCGGCGGCTGAATCGCCTGCAAGGGTGACGCGGCCGTGTGCCAGGAACGTGCGAGTCGCATCCGCGGTGACTGCGCCCTTGAAGTTGGCCAGTAGCAACGCAGCAGCTGCAACTCTGCGATAGTTCGCCACGAGGTCATGGCCGTCATAAGTCGCGGCGGGAAGCCCGACGTTGACGAACCACACCGGGTGGCGATGGCGGAACAACTGTGGCCGATTGGTTAGCAGCCATCCCCTCGTATAGCGGATCACAAACGTCAAAAAGGCTGCGGCAGCATCCGCGGCCATAATGGCCTCGCCACCAGTGAGCTTGCAGGCGATGCTGGGATCTGCCCGGCCGTTCATGACGCCCTGCTTCAGCATATCGAGCGGTCGCGCTCCCGGTTCAGGCCATGCTCTGAATTCGCCGCGCGCATCGACCCATAGAACGGTCTGCCACAAATAGGGATGGCCTGAACTGCAACAGTGCACAGGCGCGGGGATCGCGATCGTCGGTACCTCGTTCTCGTACGGGAAGCGCACGATTACCTTTGTCGAACTCGTACCGAAATCGAGTCCGATAGTTGCGAAGAGGTCCTCTCCCTCGCCGGCCGAGGTGGTTCGCGCTCCCTCTGCGACCAGTTGCTCGAACGCCTTGCGGTCCTGCGCAGATACCAGCCTTGGCGGAGCCTCCCGGACAGCGGCTCCCGGTGGCAGCCCCCAATACCTGAAGGCGTCCTGCTTCGGCCGCGGCGAGGTTCGCGGCTGAGCCTTATGACGGCGGCTGCCAGCTCTCGGTATGGCGCTGGGCGATCGGGTGAGCGTCGCTGGCGACGTCGGTTTCTGGATCTCGGTGCTGGATAGACGCGAGGCGCCTAGCTCGTGGGAAGAGACCGGCGGCACACTTCGTGTGAGGTGAGGCGCAGGGCCTTCGGCTGGGCCCTGCCAGGGTGCACGTGGCTGCGTGAGCTGGACCTTTACTGCGGCGTTGGCCTGTTGGAGGAGTGTCTGGCGCAGTTGCGTCAGACGCTCTCTAATAGACGGGTCGACGGCGTCGCCAATCGACGTACCTTTGCTGACCATCTCTACTCCCTCTGCTCGATTTCTACCCCAGGTCATCGAGCAAGGGGGCCGCTTGCGGACACGTGCCAGAGAAATCTTTTTTTAGACGAACAAGGACGGCGCCGTTTCGTTCTCAGTCCGTCACCTCGATGAATACTGTAGCTATGTCGGCCTCCTCTGGCATTACCTCCCGTTGCACCTCGATTTCCCGGAGCCGCATATGGCATGCCTCCCGAAGCTTTCGCAGCTTGCCTTCTATAGCGGTGTTCAGCGAAAGAAGCTGCCTCGCCTTGCGGTCCTCTCCCAGATGGCGCCACATTTCAACACGCGATCTGTTCCGCGCTTGGTGCTCGATGAGTTTAGCGGTCTTCGACTCCAAATGGCGCTCGACTGCACGGCGCTGGATGGTCGCCCGATCCTCGATTTCAGCGTCAAGTTGCTTGGTAAACTCATCAAACAGTCGATCCAGCTCTGGCGAAATCACCCCCGTTAGTATCCGCGCTGCCGCGCCAACACGATCGTCGTTTCCAATGTTGGGAATCAAGGCTCCATGCTCGGCAGCTGTCACTGCCAGCGCCTCTGCCATTTCCGGCGATATCAATTCGCCTTCATGAAGCCGGGCACCCGCGTAGGCCAAGCGTGTCGAGCTTGTGCTTCGGCCATCGCCTGTCCGCCCAACCCAGTGTCTGACTGAGACGATATATGTTCCCGGATGACAATCTTGCTGCCTGATCTGCCCTCGGCTGAGAGCAGCGGCAGCAGGCTCAGCGCGCATCCCAGACGCGTCGCGCCTGTCCAGTTCGGCAGCAAACCGCAACAGTGGATGCACCTGCGAGATAGTCTCTGCACGCCCTTCCGAGCCGTGCACCACCGAGGACGTAAACCTGTATCGCTGCTGGTCGTCGCCGTTTAGCAGGCGTGTTGTGCTTCTCAAGCCACGTCGTGCAAGAAAAGCCGCGAGCGCCTGCTGAGCAGCTGCGGAAAGCGTGATCTTATAGGTCGACGTCCCTGTAGGGCTGGCCTCAATGCTGCAACCGGGGAAATTCCTATAAAGGGTGTCACGGGCATAGGTTAGAATATCTTCGCCGCTGAGCCAGCGATTGAGGTCTCGACCCTCGATGATCTTCCCAAGGATATAGTCGCCATGTTTGACCAGCGAAGCTGCTTCAGCTTCAAGCTTATCCTCTTGATCTTTCAGATTGGCAGCGACCTGAGCGGCATCCTCGATTGCTTTATTCTTTTCAGCTTCAGTCAGTGCTGGGTCACACAGCTTGAGGGTCATCTCACGGATTGGTTCGCCCAGGATCGCCTCGAACTCACCCAGCGCACGCTCGCCGAGGCCAAGCCGCTCGTAAAGTCTGTGATATATCCGGTCATCGATTGTCCCATCATAGACCAAGTTCAGAACTATGACCTTCTGCTTGGTTTGTCCCAAACGGTCGACACGGCCTATTCGTTGCTCTAGCCGCATCGGATTCCAAGGCAAGTCATAATTTATGACAACCCAACAGAATTGAAGGTCAATGCCCTCACTGCCAACTTCTGAGGACAGCAGAACTTTGCTTGAGGGGTTTTCCTGGAAGCGTCGCAGAATCGACACCCTAGATTCCTTAACGCTACCATGAAGCAACTCGCATCCTATGCTCTCACTTTTAAATCGACGTTGTAGATATGCGAGGGTCGGCTTGAAACTGGAAAAGACAATCGCTTTCGCATCCGGCTCATCCTCCCATAGGTCCTGAAGGTGTTTGCGAAGCAATCCAAACTTCGTATCTACTTCTTCTAGCCTTGCAGTCAAATCCATATTCCTCGCCAACTCACGCAAACGCGAGACCAGTGGCCTGTCGTCGTACTCATCGTCGTGAAGGTCCTGATCCAATTCTTCAGGCGGTTCGGAGTCAACATCGGCAGCATAAGAGGCCCAATAGGCTGATGCGGCTGCCGGGCTAGAGCTAAGTAACCTCTGAGGCGTCGCCAGCAAAAACTTCTCGCTGGCTGCAAATCCCAAAGCATACCGACTGACCTCTTCCGTGACTGCGTCGTAGAAAGCAGTCTCGTCAGGGTGCATCATTAAGGTCGGCGCCTTGGCATCACGCTTTACACGGAACTCCTGTACATCTCGGCGGCGCGTTCTCGTGACGTAATTTGCAAGCTGGTTGGCCTGCTCTAGTCGCGATGCCAACTCTGCTCGTGTAGTTTGATCCAATTCTCGTGCGAACAGCTCCTCTTGAACGAGGGCAAGGGTCTTGCTCTCAGACAACAGATCGTAACCGCGGGCCTCCTTTAATTGCGCATTGATCTGTTCTGCAGGAGTCGAGGGCTTCATCAGGAGGTCTCTTGCCTGCACTATCGGCGCGTTCATCTGGATCAGCTCGTCGAGAGTGCTTTCGTACTCGAACGTGTCTGGGTCAATTAGTCGGAGGAGTGAGTGGAGGTCACGGTTCCGCAAATGTATTGGCGTCGCCGATAGAAATACGCGGTGTGAAGACACTGCGTTCAGTAGCTGACCGAGACCGTAGAGCATAGTCTCCGGATTACGCATATGATGCGCTTCGTCAACGACTAGCAGGTCAATCAACGGCTGCCTGTCCGCGGCTTGGTCGAGCAGCCGAGCGAGTTGATGACGGGGCGTCGCCTGATCGTCCTCCATGTCCTCTTGGTTATCATCCCAACCTTTTGGAGGGCGAAGCGTTTGCATGCTGGCAATCGCCGCGAACCCTCTTCCGTTGCTGCGCTTAAGAAGCTGCGTTAGCTCGGCAGCATTCTCCATAAGGTGGGCATCTACACCAAACCGACGATCGAGTTCGATTTGCCACTTAGCGCACAATGTTTTCGGACACAGTACGAGTAGCCGGTTTGCCTCAAGCCTGGCTCGTAGCTCGGTCCAGATCAGGCCGGCCTCAATAGTCTTACCGAGGCCCACCTCATCCGCGATCAGCAGGGCGTCCGTTGGGGAATTGAGAAGCTTCAGGACGGGTTTGAACTGGTACGCATAGAAATCGGTCTCGGTGGCACCCATGCTGTACACGACATCGCTTAACCGCCCGGTCACTCGGATTCGCGCGAGCGTTCGCCGGAGCCAATCGGGTCCAACTACGCGCCCTTCTGCGAAACGATCGGCAATAGGCGCTGCCGCCGGCGGGACTACCTCCAAAGATGAGGCAGGTAGCCACGAGACGCGTCCGTCGGGAAACTGAACAGGTACCATTCTGCGGCTTGCCTGCAATCTCTCTCCTGCTTGCAGAATACCCGCTCTCGTTGGGTCTGTTTTCAGACGAACGTAGGCGCCTGTAGAGAGAAGCGGCGCCATCGGGGGGGCCACAAAGCGTTCAACGAGGCTGTCAGCCGACTGCATGTCCAAGGGCAGCGGCTCCTCGGCCAGCTCATTGCGGACTTCTTCCGCAGGCATGCGAGAGACACCCGCCTCTAGTCCCTGGACCAGCGCAAGCCAACGGTCGATGTCGTCTGGGTCGCGCATCATGGTAAGTAATCCGTGCGATTCAGTTTTCGTAGGGCACGCCGAATTCGCTTTAGGGCAGTATCATACTCGGTCTGAGTGATGCGGTGATGGGTCTGAATCTCTGTTGGAGTCTGACCAGCCGCCATGGCGAGCGCAATCTCAAGAGTGTTCTTGTCGTCCTCCAGTATGATCGAAAGATTCGCAAATGCTTGCCGTGCCGCAGCTATCCTGTGTGGCCCAGGGTCATCTCGTAGCCCTGCCGATGTGGCGTTGGCAGCAACAATCGAGCGTTGATCCCTGCGCCACCAATCCTGAACCAAGCTCCTCATAGTACGAGCGATGCAGTTTTGAATTGTCTCTGCCGGGTGCCAATGTCGCTCACCTGGGGCAAGTAGTCGTTCCACTGCGGTGTGCACAAGTTCCTTTGGGCTTATTATCGAGCCACGGGCGAGGGTCCGGGCGCGGAGTTCAAGCGAATGCCACTCGGCCCGTTGAAGGCGTGCAAGCTCTGCGCGCACCTCATCGGCAATCGCGTACTCCTCCCCATCCTGGGGGTCTTCACCATGGTCCCCGGCATCGGCCATTCCGACCACCTACCCAGGATATCGCCCAAGCCCAGCCCGCGCGGACAGCCATGCGAAAAAATATTTGATCCGGCAGCTCCGAGTATGGGGTCTGTTCCCACACTTGGCAATCCATTGTGATAGCCCAATGGCGTCGTGTTTGCCCGTGCGCGGCGGTCCGCCCGATTCGCCTGAACGTCTGGCTCGGGCACCGTTTGTCTTCGCGCGACGGTTTGCGAATGACCGCTTTCCGCGATAGTCGGTCGGCCATCACACTGCCGCATAGGGTCGGAGCCGGCTCCCCGGTAGAGTGTCCCACCGGGGCGGGCAGATGGTCCGGGTAGCGGAAGGCGCTGTCGATGCTCTCGGCTCAGCGGACCGTTCGAGCTGACCTACGAGGGCCCCTTCGCACAAGGGGTCGAAAAAATCGGTTGCGAACGGCTGCCGGCGCAAGGCCGGCCCTGTTGAAGTGGGGGGTTGCTCCCGGCGAGTCGATCATTAGGCGACTTGGCAACAGTGGCCCGGCCACCCGGGTTACTCGAACTCGATCCCCTCGTAGATCTCATCGAAGGTCAAGGAGATGCCGAATTCGGGAATCTGGAGAGGCCCCTTGCTGTCAAAAGCCTCCCGGCGCCACTGGCGCTCTCCGGGCTGGCGCCAGAGCGCGCGGATGCCGCGACTTTCGGACTCGACGATCACGTAGCGGAGGATGGAGGGCACCGACTCGTATTCGTCGACCTTGTCCTCTTCATCGCGGCGCCGGTTCTCCCGGCCCGGTGACAAGACTTCGAACACGATGATCGGGGCGGAAATAGCCACGGATCGCGGATGCCGCTCGGAGCAAGCGACGAACGCGTCTGGTTCGCGGAGTGCGCCGCCGACGGTCTCGATCGGCTGTTGTGGGCCGTAGGGCCTGCACCCCATGTCTTTGGGCAGCTTGCCGCGCAACTGATCGCGGATGTTGCGGCCGATGTCGTTATGCGCAAGCGTCGCCGGGGCCATCGCCACCGGGCGGAAGCCGTCGAACTCGTAGCGCACGTCATCGGTACGCGTGTCGGTCCAGGCCAGGAACCGCTCCTTGGTCCAAACCTCCGGGTCGATGCGGCGCGCCACCACCGTCATGGGCCACCTCCTGTGGGCAAAACTTAGTACTCGCTGAGTTGCGGCGCAATCGCGTTAGCCACGACTGCTGCCAACCTGCCCATCGCTCCTCGACCTTCTCGAAGCGGTCGAATGGGCGGGCATTCGGGGATAGCACCTGCAGGACCATGGTTGGCCTGTCGAGGCGCGCGAGGGGGACCCGCCGCGCTTCGCGCGGCGTCCTCTCCGCAGAGCGGGGGAGGCGAAGTCTATTTGAGTTCCACTTCGGCCGGAGCAATCGTCGGCAACCGGTCGGCGGCGCTGCGCAGGATGCGCGGCAGCTTGACCTGGTCGGTCTTCCAGCCACGGTGGACGAGGATCCCGGAGAAGGGCGCCTGCCCGCTGATCCTGCCCAACAGCCGGTACTCGTCGGCGGCATATCCGACGGCGACCTGGACCGTCGATCCCTCGTTCTCGGGGCGTACGGGGTGGATCTGGAAGTGCTCCTGCAGAGCGGCCTTACATCCGGTGTGCACAACGCGTGCTGCCGCCCCGACCTGGGCGTCGTCATAGGCGTTGATGTCGTCCATGAGGAAATCGACGAGGCGCCCCTTCTCCTGCAGCAACGCAAGAAAACTGACAATTTCGGCCTCTGCCTGGGGGGCGGGGGCGGGCATTGGTCGGGCGGCCTCGAGGCCTCGGGCCTTGGTGTCCGGGCCGCGCCTGACGACGATCGCGGCGAGGGCGACAAGGCCGAGCACCAGCGTGGCACCCGGCAAATATGGGCGGAACATGATCGCCGCGGGCAGCAGCGCGACTACGTTCGCCGCCAGCAGGAGGAGCACGCCGATGATCGCGACTGTCTTCATCACGCAACGCTTATCCTTGTCACCCCCGAGGCGCGCACTTCGCGGCCCGATGCACGAATAATACCCGATCTCGGCACCGGCGAGATGCACCCCCTCCTGACCGCGGGGGATTCGGCATATCGCGCCCAGCGCGCAGATAGCGCTGGCGCGACGGCGACGGCGGATCACCGCCGACCGCCGATGGCGGACTGCGTCCGCCCTACGCTGCGTTAGCCTTGATAGTCGTCACCAGCCGGACAGCCTCGGACGATAGCGCTCTGCCGCAGCTCCAGGCCGTTTCGCTCCAGCATGCGATAGAGCGTGACTCGGGATACCTTCAGCTCCTGCGCGGCGCGCGTGATGCTGAACCGTACGCGTTGCAGTGTTTCGAGCAGCAGGTTGAGTTCGTCAGTGGACCCGGGCCGTGGACGGGCGGGCGTCTGGGCAATCTCGGGGGCGGGTGGTGGCGCCTCCTCGAAACGCAGGTCACGGCGTTCGACCTGCGGGCTGCGGCATAGCACGACCGCGCGCTGGATCACGCCGATCAGCTCTCGTGCATTGCCGGGCCAGGGATGCCGACACAATGCTGCAAGCGCCTCGGATGAAAAGCCACGAACGTCGTGGCCGAGGCGGTGGGCGATCCGCCGCAGCAGATATGCTGCAAGTGCCTCGATGTCGTCCTTGCGCTCGCGAAGTGGAGGCAGATGCAGCCGAAGCACGCTGAGGCGATAATAGAGGCCGGGCGCCAGCGTCGGCGCTGCAACCGGCTCGGGGTCCGGGATGGTGGCCGTCGTGATCAGGCGAACATCGATGCGGATCGGGTCCCGACCGCCGAGACGGATGCCTTCCGATGTCTCCAGCAGCCGGAGCAGCAGGGCCTGCGAAACCGGCGACAGGCTGCCGATCTCTTCCAGCAGCGCTGTGCCGCCCGCCGCTCTTTCCAACAACCCGCGCCGGTCGTCGGGGCCCGGCGACGAGCCCCGTTCCCGCCCGAACAGCTCGAGATCGATTGCCGAGGCCGTACTGGCGGAACAACGCACGGCGACGAACGGCGCCGCGCGCCGTCGCGAGTTGGCGTGGATCGTGCGCGCAACAAGCTTCTTGCCGGTTCCCGCCTCGCCGGTGATGAGCACCGGGATATCACAGCCGGCGAAGCGACCGATCTGCTCCAGCACATCCCTCATGGCGGGGCTGTTTCCGATCAGGCGCGGCGCCGGGTTGTCCCGGCTGTCCGGATCCTCCCGTTGAATAAGCCGACCTGCGACGACCGCGCCTGCGTCAGGACCGTTGGCCAGCATGGAAGACATAACGTCCCTCGGGGGATTGCCCAGAAAGCTACCTCGCGCGACGACCCGGCCGTCAGGTTGGGACCGCGAGACGCGGCCCGCCTTTCAACGGCCTGCTGCCCCGCAACGGTCGGAGTCCCGGCGCCTCCACTCCTTTGTGCCTCACTTCCGTCTCAAACTCTGAACCACGGGGCGAGATTTGATGCAAGTTAAAACTTGAAGGACCCCTGGGCATATAGAAAATGGTCATCAGTCCCTTACGTCGGTAAGCCAACGCGACGCTGCGCCTGGACTATGTATTTTATGCGGCCACAGGCCTTGCCCGTGGACGGAGGCCGCCGCGCCGGGGCCGGGTAGCCCAGCGCGGCTTCCCGTGTCGGGTCACTATGGCGCGGCGTTCCGCAGGACCGGCGGAACAAGGCGGCGCAGTGTGGACTCGACCTTCCAGCGAACGCGGGTGATGCGTCCGACGTCCGCCAGCCGCCGGTCCAGGAAGCTTAGGGTAGCGGCGTCATCCTCGGAGGGATCGCGCAGCCAGTAGAGCAGCGTCGCGGTATACACGCCGGTCAGGATGGCGCGCTTGGTGTACCAGGAGAAATCGGCGGAATGATCGCCGGCGGCGCGCCACATCGCATCGACGGTGCGCGCGGTGCAAAGGGCGGCCTGGCCGGCGTTGCCCGGCAGCGCGAGCGCGGCCAGAGCGCGGCGGATCGCTTCCTTGTGCATCCGGTTGCGGGCCAGCCGCCGGGCGAGCACGACCTGGATCCGGGCCGGCATGCGCATCTCACCAAGCTCGAGGTCGGCGGCGTCGCGCTCCATGCGGCGGTCCGCCAGGTCGCAAAACGCCGCGATCATGTCGGGGGCGCCGCCGGGAAACAGCACCTCGGCGTCGCGCGGATCGCCGCCCGAGGCGGCCAGGCCGGCTCGCAGCGCGCGATACGTCCAGCCGTCGAAGGGGACGTTCGGCAGCAGCGCGTCGATTGCCGCGTCGCGCTCGGCGCTGCGCTCGGGGGGCGCGATCATGCGGCCTGGCCGGAGCGTGCCTCTTGGGCCAGCGCTGCTTTGGTCAGTTCCTCGTTGAAGCCGAACAGGCGAAAATCCGTCATTCGCATCGGATAGAGGATCCCGTCGAGGTGGTCGTACTCGTGCTGGACGACACCGGCGTGGAAGCCGGACACGACGCGCTCGGTCGGATTGCCGTCGCAGTCCACGCCACGATAGCGGATGCGCGGGGCGCGCGGCACCGCGGCGCGCAGGCCGGGGATGGAGAGGCAGCCTTCCCAACGGAGCACGCGCTGATCGGACAAGAGCTCGATCTCCGGGTTGATCAGGACCGAATTGCCGACCGGGGCGTCCTCGGGGTCTTCGCTCTTGCGCTCGCCGGGAATGCGGAAGACGAAGAGCCGCAGCGGCACGTGCACCTGCGGTGCGGCGAGGCCGACGCCGGGGGCATCCTCCATCGTCTCCATCATGTCGGCGACGAGGCGGCGGATCTCCGGGGCACCGGGGTCGGGCACGGGCTCGCAACGGGTAAGAAGCACGGGGTGGCCCATGCGGGCGATCTTGAGAATGGCCATGACACATCCGAGATGGCGCGGGGAAAGGTTTGGCGAGGTCGCCGGGGCGTGTTATAGCGCCCCGCCCGCTTCGGGGAACCTGCGCCGGGAACGCGAGACGCGTCCCCGGCGCAACCAAGCACGCGTGCCCGATCGGCGGGCATGCAGAATCGAAAGGAGAAGGCGGCCAAGTGCAAGTTCTGGTACGTGACAACAACGTCGATCAGGCGCTGAAGGCGCTCAAGAAGAAGATGCAGCGGGAGGGGATCTTCCGCGAGATGAAGCTGCGCCGGCACTATGAGAAACCGTCCGAGAGACGCGCACGGGAAGCGGCGGAGGCGGTACGCCGCGCCCGCAAGCTGGAGCGCAAGCGGATCGAGCGCGAGGGTTTCTGATCTCCCTGGCTGCCTGCCGCCGCGGACGCGGCTGAGGCTTCGGTGAAGACAGGCCAAGTGCCGGTTTCCTACCTCGACTGGACCTGCTGCAGTGTGGCCGGTTCGCCGGCGTAGCGGGTGCGTGGCGCCAGGAGGTCTCCCTCCACGGGCGCTGTTTCCGGCATCAGGGCCCAGATCATCAGCGTTCCGAGCAGCCCGGCACCGGCCAGCGCGAGAAAAGCAGCCGTCTGACAGACATTGTCGGCGATATAGCCGGCCATGGTCGTGCTGAGGGTGGCGCCCCCCGCCGCGCACAGCCCGAAGACACCTATGCACAGGTTGAAATGGCCCCGGCCGCGGGTGAGGTCGGCTGCCACCAGCGGCAGCATCACCCCGAATACCGCGGCGCTGATCCCGCTGACCGACTGGCCGATCACCAACGGCCAGGTGCCCGGGAGCACCGCCAGCAGCAATCCGCGCACCGCCAAGGCGGCCCATCCGACCAGCAGGATTGGCCGGCGCCCCCAGAGGTTGGTACGCCGCCCGATCCAGGGCGATGCGCACGCCACCACGGCCTGCGGCACCATGATGCAGGCGGCGATGATCAGACTGGCGTAATCGCCGGCGCGTTTGGTGACCTCGGAGGCGGCCAGGGGCAGCATCGCGGCGTTCGACAGGTGGAACAGCGCGGCACAGGCCGCAAAGGCGAGCAGCCGCCGATCGGCGAGCAGCGAACCGAGTCCCTTCCAGTCCACTCGTTGGCGTCGCGATACCGGGGGAAGGAACTCTTCGGGAAACTCTCCTGCCACTCCGGCGGGCGCGATCCGCCACAGTGCCAGCAAGGCTGGTAACCCGAGAAAGGCAGTCAACCAGAACACCGCAGCGCTGGACAGGTATGTGCCGATGCCGCCCATCACACCGGCGGCAAGGCCGTTGCCGATCGAGGCAAACGACGCGTTGCGGCCCAGCCGCTCGCCGAGCGCGGCGTGTCCGACAAGGCGAAGGCTGATCGCCGCGACCGCCGGCGTGATGAT
>Ga0335075_10001616_pt1 | contig 36949 bp, 30 predicted proteins | sample Lox_Sample_24_FD_206723 | JGI IMG/M metagenome (GOLD analysis project Ga0335075, IMG submission 206723) | Soil microbial communities from Loxahatchee National Wildlife Refuge, Florida, United States - Lox_Sample_2.4 | ecosystem: Environmental > Terrestrial > Soil > Wetlands | place: USA... | reverse complement strand
TGCGGCGAGGCGAGCAAGCGATCGACCACCTTCTCGTAGGCATTCGCACTGGCATCGTTGACGAACGCATCGACTTCTTCGGGCGTCGGCGGCAGGCCGATCAGATCGAATTGCAGCCGGCGAATCAGCGTGACGCGATCCGCTTCCGGCGCCGGCGTATAGCCCAATCGTTCGTGTTTTGCCGCGATGAATTGATCGACGGGAGTATTCGCCCAGGCTTTGTTCCGGACCTCGGGAGGGGTCGGCCGCGCCGGCTTGATGTAGGCCCAGTGCGTGTCGAAGCGAGCGCCTTGCTCGATCCAGCGGCGCAGCAGGTCGATTTGTTCCGCCGTCAATTTCGCCCTTTTGTTGGAGGGCGGCGGCATGACGTCGTCGGGATCGTCGCTGGCGACGCGCTCGATGAGGGCGCTGTGTCCAGGGTCGCCGGGCTTGATGGCTTTCTTGAGGGCGGCGGCCCGCTCGTCGAGCCGAAGCTTTGCCTTGCGCTTTCCCTCATCAGGCCCGTGGCAGGCGTAACAGTGAGCGGCGAGGATCGGCTTGATGTCGCGACTGTAATTGACGGGCGGTCCACCCGCGGCAAAGCCACGGACGCTCCAGCAGGCCGTGAGCAGGATGCACAAAACTGCCGAGGAGAGCTGATTTCGCATCGTTGACGGTTCTCTTGGTAGGATCCAGCTGAATTCGCGCGGCGGTGCGCTCACCGCTCCAACGTTCGCAGGGTGAGTAATGAATATGAAAGCATGCGGAGAGCGCGATGGCAACCACTTTCTGTCCGAGCCGCTTATTCTGCCGCGCTACGTGGTTCCCGCGCGGCAAAGATTTTCCCTGGCGGATCGGCTCCTCATCGGGTAACGTGAAATGTCGCCGAATCCACTCAGATCACGAGGTCAAGCATGCGCGCCCGCCTGATCGTCGAAACCGGCGCGGCTTCTCCCGTGTTGTCGGACCTTTCGTCCAGGAAGACAATTCGGTTGGGCCGCAACAGCAAGAACGACATCGTTTTGGACGACCCGCACGCTTCGCGCTGGCATGCCGAGGTCTACCACGACGGCCAGCTGTGGCGCGTGCGCGATCGCGGCACAACCAACGGGACCAAGGTCAACGGCGTCCGCATTCACGAGCCGACGCTGCTGGAGAACAACCACGTCATCGGCATCGGCGACGCGCGCTTGCGTTTCTCGCTCGACTCTTCCGCCGAGGGCACGGCCGAGCTGCCCGTCTTCGCCGAGGCGCGGCAGACCGAACACGAGATGCCCCTGGCCGCGCGCTCCGGCAGCGACTTCAGCCAGACGATCTTCCAAGCCGACGAGCTGACGGCGCTGCTCCATTTCATGACGGCCTCGCTGTCCGAGACGACGCCGCACGACCTGGTCAGTCTGGCCCTGACAACGATCCTGCGGCAAACGCAGGCCAACGTGGCGGGCTTCCTCAGCCTGGACGCGGAGGAGCCGCTCTTCCGCCTGGTGCTGCCGGCGCAGGCGCAGGTGGATACGCAGCTGAGCCGGCAGCTGACCCAGCGCGTCGAGCGCGACAACCGAGCGGTGTGGCTGGGCGCGGATCGGCTGCGCCAGCTGGAGAGCGAGAGCCTGATGGGATTTCGCGATGCGGTCGCGGTTCCGCTGCGGGTGGGACGCACCGGCGGCGAGAACGGCGAGACGCCGGTGCCGCCGGAAACGCTGGGTACTTTGCATGTTTACAAGGGCAGCCGGCTTTTCAGCGAGCGCCAGGTGCGTTTTTGCGAGGTGCTGGCCGGCTGCCTGGCCAGCACTCTGCACGGCCTGCGAACGCGCCGCGCCCTGGAAGCCGACAATTCGCGCCTCCGCGATCACGCCGGGGGGGCGCGCGACATCCTCATCGGCGAAAGCCCGGCCATGAAGCAGCTCCGCCAGCAGATCGCCCAGCTTGCGCGGCTTCCCTGCACGGTGCTGATCACCGGCGAGAGCGGCGTCGGCAAGGAGCTGGTCGCCCTCAGTCTGCACCAGCAGAGCTTGCGCCGCGAGGGACCGCTCGTCACCCTCAACTGCGGCGCTTTCCCTGCCACCCTGGTCGAGGCCGAGCTGTTCGGCCACAAGAAGGGCGCGTTCACCGGCGCCGAGGGCGATCGGCCCGGCGCCTTTCTCCGCGCCGATCAGGGTACGCTATTTCTCGACGAAATCGGCGATATGCCGCTTCTGGATCAGGTCAAGCTGCTGCGCGTGCTGGAGACCAAGAACCTCCGCCAGGTCGGCGGCGACGACGAGGTCAAGGTGGATGTGCGCATTCTCGCTGCCACCAATCGCGATCTGAGACGCGACATCCAGGACAATCGTTTCCGCAAGGATCTGTATTTTCGTCTGGGCACAACGCTCCACGTGCCGCCGCTGCGCGACCACCTGGAAGACGTGCCGGCCCTGGCGGAGCATTTCCTGACGCGCCTGGCTGTGGAATATCGCCGTCGCTTGACGCTCTCGGAGGCGGCGCTCGAGCGGCTTCAGACGTACCCCTGGCCCGGCAACGTCCGCCAGCTTCGCTCCGTGCTGGAGACGGCCGTGGCCACAACCGAGGGCAGCGTCATCTCGCTGCGCAGTCTCGATCGCCTCCTGCTGGACGAGCATGTCTGCTCCGGCTCGGATCAGCTGCCGACGCTGAACCTGGAGGAGCTGGAAGCGTGGGCCATCCGGCAAGCGCTGGCGCATACGGGCGGCAACAACACGCAGGCTGCTCGTATGTTGGGCATCCATCGCGATACGCTCATCACCAAAATGAAGAAATTCGGCATCGAGCGCAAGCCCTGAAACAGCTGTCGGCCGTCGATTCCGCGCGAGAGCCGATAGGCATCCACAGGGCCGCGCCGTGCGGGAGAGGAAGGGAAGAGGACGCGATGGCAGCGAGCTGGTTACACCGAGCCAGACGAATCTGCGGACTTGTTGGCGACGACTGGGGCCGGAGCCGGCGGCGCCGTGTCTCTGCTGCCGTGGATGGCCTCGTAGACTTCCTGGCGATGCACCGGGACTTCCTTGGGGGCCACGATGCCGAGGCGGACCTTGTCGCCGCGGATCTCCACCACCGTCACGGTGATGTCGTTGTTAATTACGATCGATTCATTTTTTTTTCTGGACAGTACAAGCATCGCCGCCTATCCTTTTCAAAGTGAGCCAGGCTTGTCTACTGGTTCCCACGTGTATACATCCTCCCGAGAGGCAAAGCGGTAGGAGGGAATTGCTGTAGAACACGCCGGTGAAGATCCACTTCCCCTGCCGGAGCCAGGCGGAGCCTCGGTGAAGAGATGTTCCACCCTGATTTCCTGCGGTGGTTACAACTCTTGACGGTGCCGAGACTTCATCACATTTCAATCTATCCGTGCGCGCCGAGCACGTCAAGGGGCTGTCACTGCTCTTTTTCCATTTTTCGCGCATTTGGCATGGTATCTGACCTGGTGAGCGAGGTTGCCCTTGCGACGTTGCCGATCGCTCGCTATATCTCCGCGTCTTCATGGGGCTTCGCTTTTTTGGAGTGCGGCGCTTGTCCGCCGCTTTGTTTTGCTTGTTTTTGTTGAAAACCGAAAGAAAAAAAGCGGCGGAAAAGCGCCGCACTCCAAAAAAAGGCAAAGCGCCTTCATGGGGTGAATCCGGCCATTGGGCCGCGAAAGGCACAGGGAGGCGGAAGGGATGTCTGCTCGCAAAAAGGATCGACGCACCCGTCGCGGGTGGCACGGCATCGCGATTCTTACCGGATGCATCGTCGTGATCGCGGGAGCGAGTTACTGGATTCGCAGCAGCCTGCTGCCGCGAGCCGACGCCCAGGCGCCGATTCCAGCCAGCCAGCCGGTGAGTGGGACGGCTGGGACCACGGTCCCTGACGGTCAGCCGGGCGTCGCCGCTCGGCCTCCCTCCGATTATTCGCGCCGCGTCGTTGCTTACATCTACGAAACCGAGCCGATCACCCGCGAGCAATTCGGCGATTATCTCATCGAACGCTTCTCCGACAAGCTGGAGCTGCTCATCAACAAGTGCATCATCGACGACGCCTGCCGCCACTACAATATCGAGATCACCGGCAACGAGATCGACGAAGCCCTGGCCGAACAATTGCATGGTTTTGCCGTCGATCAGAAAACGTTCGTCAACACGCTGCTGGCGCGCTATCACAAGAACCTCTACGAGTGGAAGGAGGACATCATCCGCTCGCGCTTGCAGATGGCCAAGCTATGCCGCAGCCGCGTGCATATCAGCGACGAGGACCTCCGCAAGGCGTATGAGGCGGCCTACGGCGAGAAGGTCGACTGCCAGATTATCCTTTATCCGAAGGGCGAGGAGGGTCTGAAGCAGGCAACGGCCGATTACGCTCAGATCCGCGATAACGAGGACGCTTTCAACCAGAAGGCCAAGAGCCAGCGGGTCAAGCCGGAGCTGGCCGCCACCGCCGGCAGGGTTCGGCCCTTCGGCCGGTATGTCATGGGCGACGATCATTTCGATCAAGTTGTCTTCCGTCTCAAGCCCCCCAAGGAGGTGAGCGAGGCGTTCGAGACCGTCGACGGCGTCGTCGTGGTGAAGTGTCTGCGCCGCCTGCCGGCGGACACGTCCATCCGCCTGGAATCCGTGCGCGAGAAGCTGACCAAGGAGCTGGTGGACAAGCGCATTGCCGGCGAAATGCAGAAGGCCTTCGAGACATTGAAGGGGCAAGCCAGCCCGAAGATCTATCTTGCCAAGAAGCACAAGACCGGGGACAGCGACGGCTTGCCGCCCTGCGAGCCGAGCCAGCGTCCGCGGCAAATCCTCGCCGTCTACAATGGTCAGACGCCGATCACGCGCGAGGATTTCGGCGAGTTTCTCGTCGCCCGCTACGGACCCGAGCAGATTGAGTTCCTCATCAACCGCTGTATCATCAATCGCGAGTGCCGCACGCGCGGAATCAGCGTGACGGCGGAGGAGATCGAGGCGGGGCTGGCCGACGATCTGAAAAAAATGGGCGGCGTCGATCTGAAAGTGTTCGAGAAGGACTTCCTTGGGCCTTACAACAAGAGCCTCTACGAGTGGCGCGAAGACGTGATCCGTCCGCGTCTGTTGATGGCCAAGCTGTGCCGCGACAGCGTCAAGGTCAGCGAGGAGGACTTGCAGCATGCCTTCGAGGCCGAATATGGTGAAAAGCTTGAAGGACGCATGATCCTTTGGCCGAGGGACCAGACGCGCTACGCCATGATGCAATACTCGCGCATCCGCGACGACAAGAAGGCCTTCGACGAGATGGCCCAGCACCAGGCCAGCAGCACGCTGGCCTCCAAGGGCGGCAAGATTGGGCCGTTCGGCCGCGGCTCGCTGGGCAACAAGGATGTCGAGGATGAGGCCTTCAGGCTGCACCCCAACGAGATGACCACTCTCCTGGAAACGCCGGAGGGCAACGTCGTCTTCAAGCTCGACAAGCATCATCCGGCCGACAAGCGCGTCACGCTGGCCTCGGTGCGCGACCAGCTGACGAAGAAGGTCTTCGATCGCAAGGTGCAGATGGAGATGCAGACGGCCTTCAAGAACCTGCGCGACAAGGCCCGACCCAAGGTGATGATCAAGGATGCGCACGCGCCGCTCGATATCAACGCGACGACGAAGAAACTGCTCTCGAATTCGCCCGACAAGCCCAAGGCGCCATAGGGTTTAGGGTTTAGGGTTTAGGGTTTAGGGTAAGAATTCCTTCCACACCTAAACCCTAAAGCCTAAACCCTAAACCCTGCAAGGAATCGCACCCATGAGAACCGCTGTTCACGCTGTCGTTGTTCTCCTCGTCTGCACCGGTCCCCTCGCGGCCGCCAAGCCCGCCTGGACTCTCGACGATGTGATTCTCGCCGAGACGCTTCGCGACGTGCAGGTGTCGCCGGATGGCCGCTGGGCTGTCTGGGTCCATGTCGTGCCCGACAAGGAGCGCGATGAGGAAGTCAGCCGGCTGGTGCGTTTGGATCTCACCACCGGCCGCGAAACCGTCCTCACGCGCGGCCCCGAAGGCTGTCTCCATCCGCGCTGGTCTCCCGATGGCCGGCATCTCGCGTTTCTCCGCCCGCTGTCCGTGACGCGGAAACATTCGCCGGAGGCCGCCGGAAATCAGCTCTGGCTTTTGGACTCGACCGGCGGCGAGCCGTGGCCGTTGACGGAGTGGTTCTCCGAAATCCAACAGCTCGCGTGGGCCGGCCCCAACGCCCTGCTCTTCGCGGCCCAGGAAACGCCGACGTTGCGAGCCAGCACGCTCAAGGACGAGAAAGACGATACCGTCGTCGTCGAGGACGAGCGCGAGACGCCGCCGGTGCGTCTGTTCCGCGTCGAGGCGGCCACGAAGAAGGTGACGCGGCTGACGGACAATCGCGATCGCATCGACAAGCTGGCTGTTTCGCCCGATGGCCGTTACGCCGTCGCCATCCATCAGCGCAGCCTGCGCTACATGTTCGACAACAAGATCAAGCCCGCGGTTTTCCTGCACGATCTGCACAGCGGCCAGGCGCGGCGCCTGTTCTCGGAGCCGCACTGGAATATCCGTCACGTCTGCTGGTCGCCGGATGGCCGAGGCTTCTACGCGACCAATCTGCACAACAGTCAGCCGCGCTTCGACCAGGCCGGCGTGCGGCACGTGCATTACTACGATCTCGCCCGCAACGCCGCGATTGCCGTCGATCTCGACTGGGAGCGCGGCCTCGGCGACGAGGCGGAGAACGAAGACTCGCCGGGCCTTGCCGTGACGCAAGACGGCTTCGTTGCGCTGTTGGCCGACGGCGTCCGCAACAAAGTCGCCCGTTACACGCGCGCCGGCGACAGCTGGCGGCGCACATGGCTGACCGGCGAGCATGCCGATCACATCTTCGCCTTCCGGGCCGGCGCCGACGGCAAGACGCTGCTGTATGCGCACTCATCGTCCCGCACGCCGACGCAGTGGTATCGCGCCGCGCTCGCCGGCTCACGCCTGAACAAACCTCGCGCCTTCGCGGAAATCAACCCCCGTCTCCGGGAGCTTTCACACGCACGCACGGAAGTGGTGCATTGGAAGGGCGCGCGCGGCGAGGAGGTGGAAGGCATTCTCTATTATCCGCACGCCTATCGTCAGGGGACGAAGTATCCGCTGGTGGTGATGATCCACGGCGGTCCCGCCTTGGCCGACCTCGATGCCTGGGCGGAAGACTGGATAACCCCCGCCAACCTCGTCTGCCAGCGCGGCGCCTTTGTCCTCAAAGCGAACTATCACGGCAGCGCCGGCTATGGACTGCGCTGGATGGAATCCATCACGCGCGGCCGCTATCTCGATCTGGAGACGGTAGACATCGAAAAAGGCGTCGATTTCCTGATTGCGCGCGGCCTGGTCGATCCGGCGCGTTTGGCCCTGTCGGGCTGGTCCAACGGCGCGATCCTGACCAATCTGCTGACGGTGCGTACCACGCGCTATCGGGCGGCGATTTCCGGGGCGGGAAACATCGAATACGTCAGCGACTGGGCTAATTGCGAGTTTGGCGATGCTTTTAATCGCTATTATCTCGGCGCTTCTCCCCTGGAGGATCCGCTTCTCTATCTCGTCAAATCGCCGTTCTATCGCCTCGGCCGCGTGCGCACGCCGACCTTGATCCTTTTTGGCAGCGAGGACCAAACCGTGCCCGTGCATCAGGGCTGGGTCCACTATCGCGCCTTGCAGCAGCTGGGCAAGACCGAGGTGCGCTTCCTTCTGTTCCCTGGAGAGAAGCATCTCCTCAACAGGGTGGTGCATCAGCGCCGCAAGGTGAAGGAAGAGCTGGCCTGGCTGGATCGCCACCTGTTCGGTTCGCCGGCGCAGCCCAATCCAGGCATCAAAGCGGATTCGCCGCTGGCGTGGGCGCTCAAGCGACGGCAAGCTCACCGCGAGGGCGGCCGTTACGGCTTGCTGTTCAAGGGTCATCTCATTCCGGAGACGGTCCCGCATGGGAGCTTGCGCATCGGACGCTTCGAGGTGACGCGTGCTCAGCTCGCCGCCTTCGACAAGTCTTATCGGGTCGAGCCGGGTCGTGAGAATTATCCCGCCAACGGCATCACCTTCGAGCAGGCCAAAAGCTACTGTTCCTGGCTGAGCAAGCAGACGGGACGCTCGTATCGCTTGCCGACGGAGCAAGAGGCGGAGGAATTGTACACACACGGCGAGGGAGAAGAGAACACCCTGGATCACTGGGCCGGCCACGCCGTCAATCCCGACGACGCCGCTCGTCTGCGCGAAAGTCTCCACGAGCAAGGCGGCGAGGCGTTGTTGTTGAAAGAGGTGGGATCGTTTCGGCCCGCCGGCGGCGAGGCGGCCATCTTCGATCTCGGCGGCAACGTCGCCGAGTGGGTGACGACGAAAGAGGGCAAGGGAATGCTGCGCGGCGGCAGCGCCGATGCGCCGTCGGACCAAAAAGCGAAAGGGAGCCAGGCGGCGGCGAGTTATCGCGGCTTTCGCGTCCTCGAAGAGCGGTGATCTCGACCGTAAGGAAGCGGAAAGATGGCCCTGGCGTCCGCTCCCTGACGGTCGCCGTTCCGTTGTGTCTTGGAAGGCCAGAACCCACTCTTGTTGGGTCACGCGGAGCGGTGGTATACTGACCCTATGAGCGAGCTAGCCACGGTCCTTACCGAGACAGAAATCCTGGAACAGGCCATTGAACCCGATGGTACGGGAATGTCGGCCGAAGCGGCGAGGGCGTTGCTTGGATTTCGCTTCAAGGAGTCCACCGTCGCCCGCATCAACGAATTGGCGGAGAAGAGCCGACAGGGAACCCTCACGCCGACCGAACGCGCTCTCCTGGAGCGTTATCAGCGGGTCGGCAACTTCCTCAACCTGATCCACGCCAAGGCTCGCTGCGCTTTAAACGAACCAACCTCCTCGGCCTCGTGACGTCATGAACGAGGCGTTGAAAAGCCTGGTATGGCAGCGCGCCGCCAACGCTTGCGAATACTGCCGGCTCCCGCAGTGGCTCGACGTTCTCCCGTTCCAAATCGACCATGTGATCGCCGAAAAGCACCACGGAGCAACCGTACCGGAAAACCTGGCATTGTGTTGCCTGAACGACAATCTCCACAAGGGACCGAATATCGCCGGGCTTGATCCTGCCACCGGTTTGCTGACGCGCCTCTTCCATCCTCGCCAGGATGTGTGGGACGACCACTTCGCGTGGGTCGGCCCAGTGCTTACAGGTCGGACCGCTATTGGACGAACAACCATCGATGTCCTGGTCATGAATGCCCCTGAGCGCGTCGAGCTGCGCCGGTTGTTGATGCGTGCCGACTTGTTTCCCGAGGCGCAGCGTCCGCTTGGTTGACCGGACGCGTGCTCGAGTCGATCTACCGAAGAGTAAGACACTTGATATAATAACCTTTTTCCTTCATCTTCTTCTGACGGAACGAGGAAGAGTCGATGACGTCAACGGCGTCGTTTCATCGCAGCTCCTCGACGGGTGATGAGTTGCCGGTGCGCGGCGAAGGCGATTTACTTGCGCGCTATCAAGAGTTTATCAACGCAGAGAGCCTCGACTGGACGCGGAGCTATCGCAAGCTGCGGCAGCTGGGCAGCGGCGGACAGGGCGTCGTTTTTCTCGGCGAGCGACAGGGCGCGGATCGGTTCCGTCTCCCCGTCGCTCTGAAAGTCTTCTCTCCTGAATCTTACCGCGACGCCGAGGCCTATCACGAGGACATGGAGCGCATTGCCCGCGTCGCGCTCCGCGTGGCCCTCATTCAGCACGATAACCTCATCGACATCCACGATTTCATCGAGCAGGACGGCCTGCGCGTCATGGAGATGGAGTGGGTAGACGGCTACAATCTGCGCGAGGTACTGACGCAGCGCATGCTTGACGTGACGCGCGAGCGCGTCGGCGCCCGCCACTGGAAATACGTCAACAACGTCATCCTCACGCAGGGGCCGATCCAGCCACGGATGAAGCCGGGCGTGGCCATTCAGGTGCTGCGTGAATGTCTGGCCGGCCTCGCCGCCCTGCACCGCGAAGGCATCGTGCATGGCGATCTGAAGCCGTCGAACATCATGCTCAAGCGCACCGGCGATACGAAGGTCATCGACATCGGCTCGGCGATCGATCGCAATGCCGCCGCCGCTCGGCGCATGTGGTCGCCTGTCTACGCCGCCCCCGAAGTGCTCGATGGCGGCGAGAATTCGCCGCGAGCCGATCTGGCGAGCCTTGGTTACGTGCTCATTGAGATGCTATCGGGCCGGCCGGCATTCGAGGGGCTGACGAGCTATCGTGAGCTGATCGCGGCCAAGGCCGATCTCGATCGACGCTTGCCGAACATGCTGCCGCCGGAGGTAAGCTGCAACGATCTGCTGCTGCATCTGTGCCGTCAGCTGGTCGCCGCCGATCCGGCGCGGCGTTTCTCCAGCGCCCAGGCCGCCGACCTCGACCGCCAGGGCGCCGCCGACTTCCATCGCCAGTTCGTCAAGGGCGACCTGGCCAGCGAGTATGAGAATGACATCCGTGTCTGGCTGGAGCAGCTCAGCGAAGATGTTGGTTAGCGACGCTTCGGCCCAAATTTGAGTCGCGTCCCTTTTTTCGGCCCCTTTTTTCGGCCCTTATCAGAATCCTCTTCTCCGAAAATCTCTTCCCTCTCTTTAGCAGTCGAAAGGTGGATTGTGGCCACTTTGGCAACCGCGTCCTGGAGATCTTCTTGGCGAAGGACAGACCATGCAAGTGACAACGCCTCACTTTCAGTCATAAAGCGAACTATTCCTGTTTTCATGAAAGCGCTGGGACATTGGCCCAAACAATGCGACCTTGCTGCAACATGTGCGCCACCTGGGCTTGGGCCGGGCTAACTAGAAAGGCCGCTCCTCATCCGCGTCGAACCAGCTCGCCGGTGGGGGCAGCTTGGCAGCCAAAGCACGCAGTTGGTCGTTGCTGGGCGTGATCCGCCGCAGGAGATCCTGGCGGAGCGTCTCCACGACAAGCGTCTCCAGCTCCATGCCTTGTCGGGCCGTTCGGGACTTGAGCTCCTTTTCCAATTCCGGAGGCAGCTGAATGGTAATCGTCATGGCGATTCGTTCTTCTTAACCTTCGCGGGTTCGACACAAGAGAAGTATATCAGACACCCGACGACTACGGAGCGCGTCTTGTTCATGCCGATGACGCGCGCCGCGCTGCGCAAGCACTGGGAGCCCGGCGCGGCGAGCACGACATCCTTCGCCAGTCAAGGCTACGGACGGGCCGTCAGCCTCAAGGTCATGTCCAATCGCTTGCCGCGCCGCAGAATGTTGTAGGTGACGCGATCGCCGACCCGATAATTCAGGCGGATATACGCGCCAAATTGGCGCGCGGTCATGTCGAGCATCTTGTTATCGACGCCGAGAATGATGTCGTTCTGCCGGATGCCGGCTCGCTGCGCCGGCTCGGTCACGAATGGTCCCTGTCGAAACGCCAGGCGCTTCGCACTCAAACCCAGAGCTTTCTTTTCGTTGGCGGACAGATCGTCGCCGTGGACCCACGGCCGCGGATCGACGCCGCGCAGCGACCAGCGCCAGGACAGGTCCGTCTTTCGCCAACCGTAGGCCAGCGTCAAATCGGCCTTCCGCGTCTGCTCTTCATGCCGCCAGGCGACGGTGATCGTGCCGCGCGCGGGAGCGCGGTGCAGGGCGTACTGAGCGTCGGCGAACGAGGCGATCGCTCGATTGTCGATCGTGAGCAAGCGATCGCCGGCCTGGATGCCGGCGCGGGCGGCGGGAGAATCGGCGGCGACCCGCGCCACCCGGTCGCCGCGATCGATGTCAAGGGTCAAGCCGATGTTTTCCGGCAGAGGATAGACCCATAATTCGTCGAGCCGCCATTTGCCCTCCGCTTGCATGCTTTCCCGGCGCAAATCGTAGACCTGATGGCAGTGGATGCAGGCGCGTTCCGGCAATCGCCGCGTTGCGGAATACTGCTCCACGGTGCGCGGGGTCTTCGATTTCGGCGGAGGAAGCGGTATTTCCCTCCGGCGGTGTCGTGTCAGGGCGGCTTCCAGGGCGTAGCGCAGTCCGGCCAGTGACACCCGGCCGTCAGCGGAAGCGGCGTCGCGTCCGCCGTAGCGACCGTACACGATGCCGTCGGGGTGCAGGAAAAAGCCCATCCAGGTGAGGTCATAATCGAAATCGAACAGATCGAGATCGACGCCGCGCATGCGCGTCAGGCGCACCAGGACGAATTGCTTGGCCACATCGGCGATGGCCGGATCCAGACGAGCAACCTGCCCGTCGAAGCGATTGCAGCTCAGTCAGTGCTCGCAGCGGAACACGACAAATAACGGCTTGCCGCTCGCGCGCGCCGTCTTGCGGCCTTCCTCCCAGTCGCTCAACCAGCGCGGCTCGCTCGCTTCCGCACGCACGGTGTCCAGGCAGCACAAAACGAAAAGGATTGCCAGCACGCCGTCTCGTTTGTTCATAATCTAACCTCCCGTGACCCATTGTATCGGCGCCGCCATCGATTCCGTAGGCTCGCGCTTGCCCCGACAACGTGGAGAACAAGCCATGCGTCCCCATTTCGCTTTCCGCTTCGCCCTCGCCTTGGTCGCGGCCGGTGTTTCCGTGCTTCTGGCCCGTGGAGACACGGTCGAAGATTATGTCCAGCAGGGCCGCCGCGCCTTGATGAACAAGCAAGCCGACAAGGCCGTGAAGCTGGGCGACAAGGCCATCGCCGCCGCCCCCAAGGATGCGCGCGGCTACCTGGTGCGCGGCGTCGGATACGAAATGCTGCGGCAGCACGACAAGGCCATCGCCGATTTCACGCGCTGCATCGAACGCGATCCCAAGCGCGCGGAAGCTTACGACCATCGCGGCAGCGAGCAATTCATCCTTGGCCACATCAAGGAATCGCTGGACGATTTCGACAAGTTCCTGAAGCTTCAGCCGAAGGCGGCTCCCAGCCACTGGAAGCGCGGCATCTCGCTGTACTATGCCGGACGCTACGAGGCCGGCCGCCAGCAGTTCAAGGACGGCGACAAGGTCTTCGCCGACGACGTGGAAAACGCCGTCTGGCACTTCCTCTGTAACGCCAAGGAGAAGGGAATCGATAAGGCACGGGGCGAGATCCTCAAAATCGGCAAGGACAATCGCGTGCCGATGATGAAGGTTTACGATCTCTACCTGGGCAAGTGCAAGCCGGCCGACGTGCTGGCCGCGGCCGAGGCCGGCGAAGCGCCTCCGGAAATGCGCAAAGAGCGGCTCTTTTACGCGCATCTCTACCTGGGACTGTTCCACGATGCACGAGGTTACAAGGAGAAGGCGTTGGAGCACATGAACCTGGCGGCCGGCAAGTATCGCGTCGGCTACATGGGCGATGTCGCTCACGTTCACGCGGAATTGCTACGGAAGGACGTGAAAAAGTAAACATCCTTCGCGCGAAGCTTCGGTTTCAATCGAAGTGTTCGTCGCCGTCGTTGAGGACGGGCAGCCGACGGAAGCCGGCCGTACGGCGCGTCCAGGCGCTGGTTTGCCAATTGTCTACCGCCGTCTTCTCCGTGAACAGCGGCGGCAATTGAAACTGGAAGAAGTGAGCCAGCGCGTTGACGAACGGCTCGTACATCCCGCGCAGCTCCGACAGCTTGGCCTCGACGGCCGGCCCTTGACGTACCTCCAGACCGGCCGCGTGCAGCTGTTCGCACAGCTGCTGCCAGGCATCGGACGGCAAGCGGTCCGGCTCTACCGGTCGCGGCGGTGTGTGCATCACCAGGGCGAGATCGACGGCGGCGTGCCGCGCCATGGCGAAGGTCAATTGTGCCTGGAAAAGACTCTTGCCGGGGGCCGCCGCCATGATGAGCGCGCAGGTGTCGAGGATCGTCGTCAGCGCGGCCAGCCAGGACTGGTTGTCGTGCTGGGAGCGGTAAAAGCTGAGCACGGGAAAGGACAGGTGGCTCTCCAGCAGCTCCGCCGCCCAGCGCTCCCATTCCGCCAGGGCGTTCGAGGCCGCCCCCGCGTCGAAGTGCGGCGCGATGCGCAGCAGCAATTGTCCAGCGCTGGGCGGCGAGCCAGCCCGTGCGTCGAACAAGGAAATGACCACCTCGCGCCGGGAAAACGCCTGGTAAAGCACTGGCGTGTAACCGATGATGATCGCCAAAAACCCGAAGCCGATGCCTCCTTCCACCACGGCCAGGAAACGTCCCAGACCGTGAGCCGGCACCACGTCTCCATAACCGATCGTAAAAAACGTGATGCCGCTAAAGTACAGCAGCTCGGTCAATTCCTCGACAGGGCCGGCCGGTTTTAGCAGCGGGGTACCCAGTGACCAGTGCAGCAGGGCAAAGGCGACGATCAATCCCACGACCCAGGAGCTAAACAGACCCAGCAAGGACAACGGACCAAAAAGACTGAGAAAGGTTTCGCGCCGCTTCGGCGCAGCGAAGACCCGAGACAGACAAAGCCAGCCAGGCCAGGTCAGCCGATAGTACCAGCGATTGAAGCGAAACTTCCGCATCACGCGGCGCGGCAGCACCATGGCCTCGAAGGCTTCGACGAGTATCCAGCCGATCACCGCCGTGCTGGCCACGGCACCGACAATCGACATGGCTTGTCCCCACAGGTCAGCGCGAAACCCGATCCGCCTCGACGCAGCAACGCAACGCCGCCAGGAGGCGGTCGGCATCGTCGGCGGAGCGAATGTCCTCTTGGAACGCGGCACTTTCTCCATGAACGCAGCACATGGAGGCGGCGTGTTCGCAGCGATCCATGCACTCGGTCTTGACGATGTGGAGCTTGTAAGGGAGGCCGGCGTCCTCGATGTGCCTTTTGAGCCATTTGCTCGGCGAATTATCGCACACGCGCCGCCAGGCTTTACGGCAATCCTTGCCGTCGCACAGAAACACCGTTACGGCTATTTTGCTCATCGTTCGCTCGCCTCCCTCCGCGATGTCGCTTCCTTCATTCTATCCGGCCGTCTTCCTGGCGTCACAAGGCGAACGGAGCAGCGCCGGCGGATCGTGCAGCAGCTCTGGGTGAAACAGTCCGATTCGCGTGCGCCGCAGCAGAAAATCGGCGGGGATCAGGGCCATCTCGTGATCGCGCTGGTAGGCGAATTCGGCCAGCACGACCGGCTCGCCGGGAACGACTCGCTGTCTCAGGGCGGGATCGCGATCCAGGTAATCCGCCACTTCCAGCGCGCGTCGTCCGTAGCATCCAACCAGATGGCGAGCTGTCTCCGCGTCCAGATGACATCGCGTTGTCAGTGTGGCCGCGGCCGTCGGCGCGAATTGCTCCCACGGCTGATCGGGAGCGCCATCCAGCCTCAAGGAGCGCGTCCGGCAGCGGCGCGGCAGCCCCAGACGCCGGACGATGGTGTCCGTGATGATCTCGGCCATGTGCCGATAGGTGGTATACTTGCCGCCGGCGGCGGTCAGCAGGCCGGACGGCGAGGTGTGAACCTGGAACTCGCGCGACAAATCCGACGGCTCGCCGGGCCGCGCTCGAATCAGCGGCCGCAGACCGGCGAACGAGCCGAGAACGTCCGCGGCGGACAGCGCCTCCATGAAGTAGTGGTTAAAGCCCTCCAGCAGATACGCGACATCCTCCGGCGTGACCCGCAGCTCATCGGGCGAATCCTCGCAGACCGTATCGGTAGTGCCCAGCAGTGTTTTGTTCAGCCAGGGCAGGACGAAGAAGACCCGGCCATCGGCGGGATGCAGCAGCAGAAACGCCGTCCGCAGTCCACGATCGGCCGCGATCAAATGGACGCCCTTGGTTGGCCGCAGCAACGGGCCGCTCTCATCCCCGGCGAGGCGGCGCACGGCGTCGCCCCACGGGCCGGTGGCATTGAGCACCTGCTTCGCGGCGATCGAGAATTCGCGGCCGCCGCGATGATCGCGCACCCGCACGCAATTGGGGCCGTCGAAGGCGACGGCCTCGATGTAATTGGCGAGGATGGCGCCGTGCAGGGCGGCGGTGCGCAGCACTTCCAGGCACAAGCGGGCGTCGTCCATCTGGGCGTCGAAGTATTCCGCTCCGCCGCGCAGCCCCTCCGGCCGCAAGCCGGGGAACTCGTGACGCAGCCGCGACAGCGAATTCGCCCGGCTACGGCGGATGTTGCGGCCGCCGGCAAGAACATCATAAAGGACGAGACCGATCCGAAATTGCCACGCCGGCACACGGGCGCCGTCGTAGAAGGGCAGGACGAAGCGCAGCGGATGAACGAGGTGCGGGGCATTGCGCAGCAGCCGGCCGCGCTCGTGCAGCGCTTCGTAAACAAGGTGGAAATCGCCGTGCTCCAGGTAGCGCAGGCCGCCGTGAATGAGCTTCGACGACAGGCTGCTGGTGCCGGAGGCGAAATCGCCCTTGTCGATCAGAGCGACGCGCAGGCCGCGCGTCGCCGCGTCGAGGGCGACGCCGGCGCCGGTGATGCCGCCGCCGATGATGAGCAGATCGCACGCTCCGTCCGTGAGCGCCTCCGGCGTCCGTTTCATGGCAGAATCCCAGGGGAACCTGATGGTTGCTCCGATGCATGCGACGATACTTGATTTCGCTTTTTTCGGCCAGATAGGGCAGTCGGACAATGAGAACAGGGAAAGCCCCGCATGCCGTCCTGGAGCGCGCGGCACGCGGGGCTTGCTGTTGAGGAACTGGTGTCGCCCGCTGGGCTGCTTCCCCGGCTCTTCCTCTTCGAGCTGAGGTTTGCGAATCCGACTCCACCTGACCGCTGAATCTCAGTCGACTGGCCCAGGAGTAAACGGCGTCAGGTAGAACACCTCGTTGCCGCGGCCAGTTAAATTGGCCTTGATCTCCCCGTCCAGCGGCCCTCTCGCGAGGAAAATCTGACCCATCTCGCGGAGACTGCGAATCTGCAGCTTATCGTGGTGGATGACGGCATTCGTGCCGGAAAAGACCTCGCCGTCCGCGAGGAAGAAGGCGTAATTGCCCGTGCTGGTATCGACCATCAGGACATCGCCGCTGCCGTCGTGCCAGAACAGTGTCGAGGAGGTGTTGGCCGGAGCGATCAGCCAGGGAGTATAGTTTACGTTGCCGATGATGGAGCCGGGGGCCGGACCATCGGTAGATCCCCACCAGTTGTAGGTAGCGTCCAGCGTTCCTGTGTAGCGGCCGGGGGTGATGGAGATGGCCCCGGCAGTGTTGTTCTCGATATTGTCATAGTTGGCCGTGATGTTGCTGTTCGTCGCTGAGAAGAAGCCCGCGTTCCCGGACACGTCCGGCCCGATGTTGATCGCGAAGCCGTCGTTGCCGCTGATCTGGTCATTGGTGATTGTCAGGCCGTTGACACCGCCGCCGATGAAGACGCCGTCGCCGCTAGTCGAATTGACGATCTTGTCGCTGGTGATCGAGGCGTTGGTGGCGCTGCTGACGAACACGCCGCTGCCGTTGCCGTCCATCACGTTGTTCGAGATGGTGATTGCCGACTGCTTGGGGGTCGTGCCCGGGAAGCTGTTGTCTGTTGTGGCGCCAAGGATGACCGCCGAGTTATCGTTGCCGGTGAAAGTGTTGCTGTCGATGAGCACGTTCGTCAGATTGCCGCCGGCGACGAACTCGTCGGTGTAGATGCCCGTCCCACTGGACGCGCCCGGCTCGTTGTTGTTCTCGATGAGGTTGTACTGGATGAGCGTCTGGTCCGTGGAGCTGTTGTTCGCCAGGCCAATCCCGACAATGTTGTCCGTGATGATGTTGTTGATGACTGTCGATCCGTGCGTCGCTGGGCTGAGGAGGATGCCATAACCGAACTGGTTGTCGTTCGTGGCCTCCTCAATGGTGAAGCCGTCGATGGTGACGTCATTGGCGGTGACATAGAACGGCGTCTTGCCCCCGTTCCCGGCGCCGGTGACGATCGATTCTGGGCCGCGCGTGCCTGTCACCGGGTTGATACCTGCGTTGGCTCCTTCAATGGTCAGGTCGTTGACATTGACATTGACCTGTTCCGCGTAGGTTCCCGGATCGACCTTGATGATGTCGCCTGGGTGAGCGGCGGCGACGGCGGCGCCGATCGTCGTATATGTCTCGCCGGCACCCACATCCAGGGTTGCCGGAACCAGACGCGTCTCCAGCGCTTCCAGCCACGGACGAAATCGTGCAGGCGGCCGGCGCCGCGAGGGCTGACTCGTGCGGCCAAACAACTTCTGCATTGGGGAGAAAAACACGATGCGGTCCTCCGGGTGCTAAGAAAAGGGGCAATGGAGTGTCCGATCACAATCGGCAGGCACTCCCAGCTCAGGCGGCACGCGCTCACGCAGCGCGGTCGCCAACTCTGCGTCGAGGTAGACGACTTTATTCAAATGAATGCGTTCCGAGCCTCGCACTTCGATAGTCCGCGGAACAAGCCGCGCTCGAAGTCAGGCCAAGGAGGGGGCGAGCGGATAGCATGGCGATATCCATGAGTCAATCAGCGCAGGCTGTCACACGCCGGACAAACCGAGGATGGTGTCGGCGATTAGGAAGGCGAAGGTAAAAAACGGGCGGCGGCAAGCAATGGGCGTCCGTCTTAGATGTACTCATCCTGACTTTGGATATAATACAAAGAAATAAGATATGCCCCCTTTCACCACAGTCAAGTGGCGAACGGAAGAAAATAGGAAAACAGGAAACTAGTTTCTGTCATGAATACCGATCTCACACATCTGGAAAGTGCGCTCGATGGCGCCACATTCCCCGATGTATGCGAAGATACAGGAATTCGCGTTTTCGTGCCAGATGGGAAAGTCGAGCGCTGGGGACATGGACAGCCCCACGTGTTGCGGATCTCGACGCCGGCACGCGGGGCTTGTGGTGGAGAAGATGACTTGTTCGGTCATTCCTCTTCACGCCGGGGCTTGTGCGGCCGGCGGATTTCCTTCTTTAACTCTTCAAGCTCCGCATGCATCTTCTTCAGATCGGCTTGCATGCGAGCATGTTCGTCTTTTAATTGCTGGACGCGCGGATCTTCACCGGCCAGCTCGCGTTCCACTTCTTGCTCTTCCTTGAGCAGACGAATTTGCTGGCGCATCAGCTCCATCTCCTTCCGCAGCTCTTCATTCTTCCGCTGCCAGGTTTCGAGGGTTTCCCGATTGCTGCCCACTTTTGCTCGGCGACGTGAACGCGCTTCGATTTTCGACAAGTCTTGGGGCGTGCCATCGTTGGCCGTGATGGCAAGACGCATCTGTTTTTCGCTGTAGTTCTTGGTCAGCGTGTGGATCGATCCATCGGCGAAGGCGGCGTGGAAGACGTTGGGGAACAGGCCGCCAAGCTCCGGCAATGCTTCATCGGAGGCGTAATGCAAATCTTCCGGCTTGGTCCATGGCACCGGATTGCCAGCCTCAACGATGAGGATGGTATTGGAGGTGCCGTCGGGGATGCTGGCCGGGAAGCGCGTCGCTACGCCTTTGATAAAAGCGGCGTGGATGTGTTCTGCCTCTGGCGCTGCTCCTCCCGGCGCACCACCTCCCATCCCTGGAGGCCCACCTGGCATGCCGCCGGGCGCCCCTGCCATTCCTCCTGGCCGTCCTCCCCCTCCAGGCATCGACATTCCAGGCGGAGGGAAACCACCAGCAGCGCCACCACCTGGCATCCTTGGCATTCCGCCGCGCCCGGAAAGGCCGGCACTGACAAACACCTGATAGAAGGTCGAATAGGGTCGCCGCGTCTTGATGCCGGGCGGCGCGTACACAGCCGGCATCTTGCTCAGAAGTTTGAAATTGTGTGGGCTGTTCCACGGTTCATCGAGCTTGAATTGTCGATAGAGCTCCTGCTGCTCCAGATAGGGCAGCAAGGCGACACGCCAGCTCAACAACGCCTTGCCTTTTTTGTCCGTGATGGCAGCCGGAGGCAGATGATTGAAGGTGTCGTTGTAATTGTGCATGGCGAGCGCCAGCTTTTTCAAATTGAGGCGGCTTCGCGCCATATCGCGCGCCAGCTTGGCAGCATCCTCCGGTGATATCTCCTCCGGTGCCGGATCTTGCGGCGGTTCGTCCTCGTCATCACTCGCTCGGACCCGTTCCACAATCTCAACGCGGCCACCATCGGGAACTTGTACCGGCGTCGGATACGGTATGTTCGCCGGCCTCTGCTGGGTCGCCAACAACGACACGCCCGCGCCGCCAAGACTGACGACAAACAGCACGATCACGAAGACTTTCATGCGTGTCCAGTACATCGCTTGCAACACTCCTTCCGCCAAGGCGGCGACATACGGCGATACCACGGCACTTGCCGCCTGTCCCGCCGCCAACAGCCGCGATGTGTGAATGACCGAATTGACCAACCCCGTCAGCGCCGCCTGCGCGGGACGGACGGCCAGGGCCGTGAGCAGAGCGCTCATCGTGAGCGTCACGCCGCGCCGTAGCAGCCGGCGACGCAGCAATTCCCGAGCGCGAGCCAATCTCCCGGCGACGGTGCCGCGCGGCCAGCCGAGCTGCTTCGCGGCTTCCTCATGCGTTTTGCCCTCGAAAAAACAGGCCACGATCGGCGCGCGATACTTAGCCGGAAGGCGATCCACTTCCTCGCATATCATCCGTCGCAGCTCGCGTTGACCGACATCGTCGGTTTCCGGCGGAGCCTCGATGTCCTCCAAATCGGAAGCGGCGGATGCGCGTTTCTTGACCTGCGCCCGCGCCTTGAGGGCAATGCGATAGGCGACGCGATACAACCAGGAACCGAGCGCTTCGCGGCGACTGATGGAGTCGGCCTTGCGGACGAAGACGAGAAACGTCGCCTGAAAAGCATCCTCGGCGGCGTCGGTGTTGTTCAACACTTGCCGGCACACGTGCAGCACCATCGCCGCGTGACGCCACAACAGCAGCTCGAACGCCGCCTCGTCGCGCTGGTGTACGAAGCGGCGCAGCAAATCGGCATCGCTGACGCCGCCGCCGGCCGAGGCGCTGAGCACCTGTCGCAGATAATTCAGTACCGGATGATGTCGCGTATTGGCCATCGCATGCTCGCGGTTGAATGCCCCCTCACTTTATTAGATCCGATAGGCGGGCGAACGCATACACTATTTTTGCGATTAACGAATCTTCGTTTAGCCGCGACCCGAAGGGGAGCGCGGGCGTCCCGCGCTCCCCTTCGGGTCGCGGCTAACCAGGCAACGCGTTCTTGGATTCTGCTATGAACACTTACGTCACCTATCTCGAAAGCGCTCTCGACGGCACACAGCTCCCCGCCGGGCAGATCCACACCGTTCATCAGGGACGCCCTCTGTGGGTCCGTTACGATCTGCCGGCCGTGCGCGTCGCTGTTACGCCGGAGACTTTCGCCGCGCGGCCGCCGACACTGTGGCGCTATCGCGAATTGCTGCCGCTGCCGCTGGACGCGGAGCCTGTCACGCTCGGCGAGGGTATGACGCCGTTGTTGCCCTGTCCGCGCCTGGGGCAAGCACTGGGCCTGCGGCGACTGTTTATCAAGGACGAATCGCAGCTGCCGACCGGCAGCTTCAAGAGCCGCGGCATGACGATGGCCGTCAGCATGGCGAAGCATCTCGGCCTGCGCCGCCTGGCCATTCCCACGGCCGGAAACGCCGGCGGCGCCCTCGCCGCTTACGGCGCACGCGCCGGCATGGAGGTCTACGTGTTCATGCCGCAGGATACACCGATCATCAATCAGCTCGAGGCGCACCTGGCCGGCGCGCGCGTTTTTCTCGTCAACGGACTCATCACCGACTGCGGCCGAATCGTCCGCGAGGGCACACCGAAGCTCGACTGGTTCGACGTGTCTACCCTGAAGGAGCCGTATCGTCTCGAAGGCAAGAAGACGATGGGGCTGGAGCTGGCGGAGCAGACGGCGTATCGGCTGCCAGACGTGATCCTGTATCCGACCGGCGGCGGCACCGGCCTGATCGGCATGTGGAAGGCGTTCGCCGAGCTGCGCGAGCTGGGCTGGCTGCGCTGCGAGCGCTTGCCGCGTCTCATCAGCTGCCAGAGCGACGGCTGCGAGCCGATCGTGCGGGCGTTCGAGAAGGGCGAGCGCTTCGCCGAGCCGTTCGCCAATGCGCACACGATAGCCAGCGGTTTGCGCGTGCCGGCGGCGGTTGGCGATTTCATGATGCTCGACGCCATCCGCGCTAGCAACGGCTGCGCAGTCGCCGGTCGCGAGGAGCGCATCGTCGAGTGGATGCGCCGCGGCATGAGTTTGGAAGGCATCTCCCTCTGTCCCGAAACGGCGGTGTGTCTCGATTGTTTGGAGAGTCTGATCGCGGCGAGGACAATTCGCCCCGAGGAGGAAGTGGTCGTCTTCAACACGGGCGCGGCGCAGAAGTATCCGGAGATCGTGGCACTCGATCTGCCTCGCATCGACAAGGATCGTCCCGTGGATTTTGAGTCGTTGATCGCATGATTTTTTCGGTTAATCGGCTGGCGCTGCAACGGTTCCCTCACCAGCCCGCAGCGCCAGCAAGGGCGGCCCTTGCTGGCGCTGCGGGCTAAAGGAGGCGAGCCATGATCCGCGATCGCTTGCGCCAAAACCTGACCTTTATTCATGAAGCCCTGCGGGAGCCGGAGGATTTTGCCATTCGCTGGCATGTCGAAGGCCGGCCCTATTCGTGGAGTGTTTTCGCGGCGCTGGCCCTGACCGCCATCGCCGGCACCACGACATACGGACTGATCCTCGGCCTGTCGGGTGGGCCGGAGGAAATGTTCCGTTGCGGCGGCGCGTTCACGCTGGCGGCCGGCATCGCCTGGAGCCTGCCGCTGCCGGCGCTGTACATCCTCAACAGTCTGACCGGCTCACGTTTGCGAGCCAGCACCACCTTCCTCGCGGCTCTGGTCACCACCAGCTGGGGCGGCCTCGCCCTGCTCGCTTCCATCCCGATCGCCTGGTTTTTTACTATCGCGGTCTCCAATGTCCTCGTCTTGCTCGCCGTCCACCTGGCCGTTTTCGCCAGTGTCGGCGTGGCGATGGCCGACGTGTTCAGCCGGGTCATGGAGCGCCTGGAGCCGCGGCGCGGACGATTGCCGGCGTGGTGGCTGCTGCTCGTCGGCATCCTCGGCGCCGAGCTGTTCCACGCCCTCGGTCTGTTCTCCTTCTTTTTCCACGCTGCTTCGCAGTGAAAGGAGAGTCATGCTCACCCAGACGAACCCCGCCGCCCTTGATGCTCTGCCGTATGCCGAGCTTGCCGCGCCGCCGGTCAACGAGCACTCCCTTCTCGGTCTCGTCGAGCTGCTGCTGAAAGCTCCGGCGCAGCTCGATGCCTGGACGCGCGATTCTTCCCGTCAGGCGGAGCTGGTGCCGCGCTTGCTGACCCTCGCACTGACGAGCTTCGCCGTGTTCTCGCTCGTCCTGGTCCTGTTGTTTCACGCCGCCAAACCCGAGGCCGTGCCTTTCATCCTCGAACACTGGAGCCGTTCGGCCGGTCCCGCCCTCGCTCTCGGTCTGGCGTATCCGGTCGGCCTGGTGGCGGCGACGGGGATTTGTCTGCCGACGTTCTACTTCTTCGGTTTGCTCGCCGGTGTGCGCATCTCTGTGCTGCAAGTGACCACGCACGTCCTCAAGGGCAAGGCGGCGACGGCAGTCCTGCTGCTTGGACTGACGCCGATCTATCTCTGCATCACGCTCGGCATGTTGATCTTTCACGCCGATGACATGGCAGTGTCAGCAGTACTGACGACCGGATTGGCCTTGCCGTTCCTTGCCGGCTTGTGGGGCGTGCGCTCGATCTACATTGGTTTCCTCGGCCTGGCCGACACGCTGCCGCCGGAGCGCCGCTGCCGGCGGACGTGCTTTCTGCGCCGCCTGACCGTGGCCTGGGCCACTGTCTACACCATCGTCACGCCGGTGATGATCTGGTCGCTTTATCAAAACCTTGTCGCCCGCCTGGGGTGATGTCCATGAACCTGCTCGGCCCGACCCTGGTGCTGTATCTGCTCGTCGGCCTCGGCGTCGCCGTGGCGCTGTACCTCAGCGATCCGCCGCGTCCCAGCGGCGAACGTTGGCTGCGCCTGGCCACTGCCGTCCCCTTCTGGCCGTTCTATCTACCGATCTTGCTGGCCCGGCCCACTTCGCTACCAACCGCGCCGGAAGATGATCTGGCTCGCACCCTCGCCGTCGTCGAGCGCGAGCTGGACGCGGCACAAGCGACGTTGGAAGAGTGGATCGGCATTCCGGAAGAACAGCAGCAGCGTCTCGAAAAGCTGCGCGAGGCATGGGCGGCGCAAACAGAGCGGCTGCGCGAGATGGATCGCTTGCTGGCCCGGCCGGAATACGCCGGCGTCGAAGACCAGCCATCGCCCAGCACGGCTCCGCGCGTGCGGCAAAGCCTCACGGCACGTCAGCAAAACCTGGAGCGCTTGAGGCAGGTCCGCCAGCAGGCCGAGGCGGACCTGCTCGCTTCGCTGGCCTGGGTGCGCGAGCTGGCCTCGCGCATCCACCTGGCTCGCTTCACCGATGCGAGTGAGGCACGAGCGGAAGAGCTGCTGGCGGCGCTCGCCTCCATCGTCGAAACGCTGACGGCGCCGCACGGCTCGCCGGAGCAGGTGTACGCCATCAAAAAAGCGGAGTGAGCGGGCATGTACGTTCTTCGGTGGATCTTCCTGTCGGCTTGCCTTGGGTGCGTAGTCATCGTTGCCTGTAATGGCCGCTGGGAAGGGCGCCTCACTCTGGGGAGTCAGACTTGGATTGTAGATCTGGGGCGCGCCCCGGTTTGGGCGCCACCTCCTGAGCCGCCTTACGCAAGGTTCCGGGTGGTGTTCGAGGATTCCGAGGACTTTCCTGCCGACGGTACGGCAGGTCTGCCCATTCGGAGGGTGCTGAAGTTGGATTGGATGATTTTCGATCTTCTGCTGTATCTCTGGTCCGTGACCGCCGCGAGTGGATTGTTGTATCTTGCTCTGAGGAGGGAGCGACGAGATCTGATCTTGCATCTGGGGCTATGGGCCGGAATCGGTCTCACCGCTGCCGCGACGGCGTGTATCGCTCTGTGGCTGATGATTGGGGGTTGGGGGCCTCCGGCTCCTGAATTCTTCGGCGGTCTAGGTCTGGTGGTGGGCGTTATTGTTGGTCTTGGGGTTTTCAAGCAGGGCGAGTCGCTACAATAGAGTCGGGCCTGCTGGCTCGGGTTTTCGATTCTCGGCAACACGGGAGGCTGGAGTGGCTACTTCGACAGATCGGATCACGATAGACCCCGAACAGTGCGGCGGCCGCCCTTGCATTCGAGGCATGCGAATCCGCGTTAGCGACGTACTCGACCTGCTCGCCAACGGGCTGCGCGCGGAGCAGATCCTTGAGGAATTGCCGGATTTGGAGGCGGCGGACATCCAAGCGTGCCTGCGCTTCGCCAGCCAGCGTGTGTCCAACCCGGAGCCCGTCGCATGATCCTTTGGCTGGACGCTCAATTGCCGCCGTCGGTCGCCGCGTGGATCACGGCGACGTTCGGGATCGAGGCTCGCGCTGTCCGCGACCTGGGGCTGCGCGATGCGAAAGACCCACCGATCTTCCAGGCGGCCCGCGCCGCCGCTGCCGTCGTGATGACCAAGGACAGTGACTTCGTGGAGATGTTGCAGCGGCTCGGGCCGCCGCCGAAGGTGCTGTGGGTGACTTGCGGTAACACGTCGAATGCCCGACTCCGCGAGATACTCAGCCGTCAGTTGCCCGCCGCCGTTGCGCGTTTGGAGGGCGGGGAGGACTTGGTCGAGATCGGGGACGATTGAGCCTTCCGTCCAAGAGCACGGCAATGAATACCAATCAACGCCCAGAGGATTTCCCAGAGATTCAGGCAGCCATCTATCGCGTGGCCCTCTCGCTGGATTCCGTCCTCATAAACGGTATTCCCATTGGCGTGATCCAACGAGATGTCTGCACGGGTTTTCTTGAGAAAACCGCAACTACCTTGATGACGGAATTGACGCTCCTGGAGGAACAGGCGCGGCACACCATCCCGACCAGTCAAGCCAAAGCCTCGGCTCTTTTGACGGGGCTGCGGGCAAAGTGTCAACAGTTGCTCGATCTAGTGAGCGAGCTGATTTCGTTCCGGACCCTGCCGCTCGAACAACTGCGCTCGACGGTTTCGCGGATTCTCCTCCTCCGCGAAGCTTGTGTGCATCAGATTCAAGAGCTGGAAACGTGTTTTCGCACTCCTAGACCTTTCTACCCCTCCAAGCCGGCATACTTGACCGCGGCCATGAATGATTTCCTCGCCAACCTGGAAAGCTTGCTTACCCAGGAGCGGAGCGCTGCGGCGCCCGCATGAACATCGGCCGTAGGGTGGGTCTCGAAGACTCGGCCCACCCTACGATTCGTTTCGACTATTTTTTCGCCGGAGCCTTGGTCGCCACCTGCAAACCCGGCGACGCATTGAACGCTTTCACCAACGCACCGTCCGCCACCTTCCAGACGCGCACTTCGCCGTCGAAACCGCCCGACACGATCAGGTTGCCGTCCGAGCTGATGGCCACGGCATAGACATAATCGCTGTGTCCGCTCAACGTGCGCACCGCCGAGCCTTTGTCGGCGTCCCAGATGCGCACCGTCTGATCGGCGCTGCACGTCGCCAGCAACGGCTTCTTGGGGTGCGACACCAGCTTGAGGATGACCTTGCCGTGACCGCCGGAGGCGCGGATTTGCTTGCCCTCCGCGGCGGCCTTCCAGGAACGCAGCTGGTTGTCCTCACCAACCGAGTAGCCGGTGCTGCCGTCGGACTTGATGGCTACGCCGTAAACAGGATTTTGATGACCCGGAAAGGTCAAAATCGATTCCTTGGCGGCGATGTCCCAGAGCTTGGCGGTCTTGTCGCGGCTGGCGGTGGCCAGACGTTTGCCGTCCGGCGTGAAGGCGATGCCGAACACCCAGTCGGCGTGGTTCTCGATCGACGGCAGCTCCTTGACCTTGGCATAGCCGCCACTGAGATCCCAAATGTGGACAAGACGATCGCAGCCGCCGGAGGCGAGCTTCTTGCCGTCGGCGCTGAGGGCCAGGCACAGCACTTCATCGTCAGCGTCGAGCAGCTGCTTGACCATCACGCCCTTATCGTTGAGACCGTCGAGGACGGCGACGCCATTGACGTTTTTCGGCTTACCGCCGTTGATGTCATAGATGCGCACGTCGCCCTCTTCACCGGGCCGGCCACCGGCGACGGCCAGCTTACCGTCGGGCAGAAACACCATCGCCATCGCTCGGCGGGCGCGCGTGTAGATTCGTTTCTCCAGCTTGCCGCCGGCGGCGTCCCAGACCGTCAGCTCGTGATGGCCGCTGACGACGACTTTCTTGTTGTCCGGCGTGAAGGCGAGGGCGGTGATGGTGACGGGATAGGGATAAGCGGCGGGCGGCGGCGGCGGCGTCCAGCGCAGACGCAGCTCGCGCAGCAAATCGGCCTCCGGTTTCAAACCGGCGTCGAGCTTGGCGCCTTGCCCAATCCAGCGCTCGATCAGCTCGATCTTGTCCTTGGGCAGTGGATCGCCGCTGTCCTTGGGCGGCATGCGCTTCTTGTCGGTCGCCGTCAGCACGGTAATCAGATAGCTGTCATCGGGCTTGCCGGGCACGACTGGATCGTCCTTGGTGCCGCCCTTGCGGAAGGAGGCGTACTTGGTCATGTCGAGCTTGCCCTTGGGGTTCTTGGCCCCGTGGCAGCCGAAGCATTTTTCCTTCAGGAGGGGAGCGACGGTGTTGATGAAGCTAACCGGCTTGGTGGGATCGGCGGCGTGGGCGGGCTGCGCCGCCAGCATCAGCAACAAGGCCAGCAGCGCCGTCAGCGTGGCACACAGAATGCAAAAACAACGATGCGAGTGAAACATGAGAGGACAACTCCAGGGTGGAAGGCCAGGGGACGGATGTTCGGTGGGTCGTTCAACGGGATCATTATAAAGGAGCTGCTCAGATTTGTGCGAGAGAAAATCCGTGAAAGCCGCCACTTCGGTGGGCCAGCGGGGAGTAGAGGATCGCGGGCACGGTTAGCAATTATTACCCCGGCACGAAACAACCGCAAGCAAAGGTTAGCGACGCTTCGCAGAAGCGTCGGGAAAGCAACGACGCTTCTGCGAAGCGTCGCTAACCAAATGCGCCCTTCTTTCGTGCCAGGGTAATATTTCGATTGTAACGTTTGCGCCGAGGGCAATCCACCGGCGCACGCCGCCGAGGCGCGTTCTATACTCTCTGAGGGCGCGTCCAACAACACGGCCCTCGTTTAGCCGCGACGCGGGGCGGAGCGCGTTCTCGCAACGCGCTCCGCCCCGCGTCGCGGCTAAACGAAAGCGTCGGGAGAGGAGAGTTGTAGCGTCGATGCGTTGGTCCATCATTCGGCTGATCTGGCTCCGCGAGCTGCGCGATCAGCTGCGCGATCGCCGCACCGTCTTCATGATCGCCGTCTTGCCGATCCTGCTCTATCCGCTCGCCGGCCTCGGCATCTTGCAGATGACCTTGGGCTTTTTCGGCAAGCAAACCGTTGTCGGCATTCAGGGGCATCAGTATCTCCCCCAGCTGACGCCGCACTGCACCGCGTTCAGCCCTCTGCCCGTCCTGTCGTGGCTCACCGCGACGCCCGCCGCGCCCGGCGTACCGCTGGGCGGCCTCGAGCGCGTCAGTGGGGCTTTGACACTCGACTGGGCACGGCGGAGCGATCCACGCCAGGATTATCCGCCTCTCATTCTCGGCGACGGCGACACACTTCGCTTCGCTCCTGTGTACCTGGAAAGCGCGGAAGACGCCGACAGGCTGCTGCTCCGCCTGCTGGACGCGCCGACACACTCCCTCGATGGTCGGCCCGACGATTTGTTGACGCGCGTGGATCGCACCGCGCTGGACAGCCGGCAGGTCGATCTGCTCCTCGTCGTCCCGGCGAATTTCCAGGAGCTTTTGCGGAAGGACGGCCGGCCGCTCCTCTACGTCCTGACGCGCGACGGAGACGAACACTCGCGGATCGTGGACAATCGTCTGACTCCGATTCTTCGGCGCTGGAAACAACATCTCAAGGAGGTGCGGCTGCGGCGGCGGAGCTTACCGGCCGACTACGACCAGGTGATCGAGGTGCGCGACACAGTGCGAGCAAAACCGGCGAGCAAACGCGCCTCCGACGATCTACTCGACATGCTCGTGCGCATCTTTCCGTTCGTGCTGGTCATGTGGTCGCTGGCGGGAGCGCTGTATCCGGCCGTCGATCTGTGTGCCGGCGAAAAGGAGCGCGGCACGATGGAGACGCTGCTCATCAGTCCGGCCGGCCGCGCCGAGATCGTTTACGGCAAGTTCCTGACCATCTGGATTTTCAGCGCCGCCACCGCTCTGCTCAACCTGCTCAGCATGGGGGCCACTACCTGGCACTTCAGCCATATGCTGGCGGCGGACGCGGCTTTTCGTCCCGCTGCGCTGTTCTGGGCGGTCGCGCTGCTGCTGCCGCTGTCGGCGTTTTTCAGCGCCATCTGTCTCGCCATCGGCGCCTACGCCCGCAGCACCAAGGAAGGGCAGTATTACCTGATGCCGCTGTTTCTCGTCACCATGCCGCTGATCGTCCTTACCCTGGCGCCGGGCGTCGAGCTGAACCACTTTTACAGCATGGTGCCGGTGACGGGCGTGGCGCTGTTGTTGCAAAAGCTGATCGCCGTCAAGCCGCCGGACGGCGAGCTGTGGGGGTACTTCGTACCGGTGCTGGCGCCGATGGTGGTGTACAGCTGGCTGGCCCTGCGCTGGGCGATCGAACAGTTCCAGCGCGAGGAAGTTCTGTTCCGCGAGGCGGAGCGTCTCGACATGGGGCTGTGGCTGCGGCGGCTGTTCCGCGAGAAGGAGAGCTTGCCGAGCGCGGGGCAGGCGTTCTTCTGTTTCGCCCTGATCTTCGGTCTACACTGGCTGTCGCTGGGCGGCGGCCGCGTGTCCGTGGCTGCTTCCCACGCCATTCGCTATCTGGCCTTCGTGGCGGCGCCGGCGCTGTTCATGGTGCTGATGTTAACCACGCGCCCCGCGCAGGGGTTGGCGCTGCGTTGGCCGACGTGGTGGACCTGGCCCATCAGCGCCGCACTGGCGGTGCTCTTGTTGCCGCCCTTTTCGGCTCTCACGATCTATTTGCTCGATCAATTTCCGCTCATCAAGCAGGCCGCCGCTCACGGATTCGCGACTTCACTCCCGAAGCTGCAAACGATGGGTTGGGTTGTCTTCGTGATCTTGCCGGCGGTCTGCGAGGAGCTGGCGTTTCGCGGCTTCCTCCTCAGCGGTCTGCGGCGGCGCTTCCGGCCGTGGCCGGCGATCCTGCTCAGCAGCTTCCTGTACGCGCTGTATCAGATGAACGTCTTGCAGGCGCTGCCGCACTTTCTCCTCGGCGTGGTCCTCGCCCTGCTTGTGCTTCGCACCGGCAGCGTCGGCGGCGCCATCGTGTTTCGCCTGGTTTGGGAATCCCTGTTGTGGGCGCCTCTGCTGATGCCGGATTGGTTTCCGGTTGTCGAGTGGAGCAACGCCGGTGTCGTGCTGATCTGTGTGATCCTCGCCTCTCCGCTGTTAGCGTTCCTTCGGCCATCCTCTGTCGAGAGTCGATCTCCGTTGATCGGCGCGGACACAACGTTTGGCTCCGAGCCTGTCGCGTAAGCACTGCGGCTCAGCGCCGTTTCTCCTGAGCCATGTTCCAGGCCAGCAAGCCGCCGGCGAGCGCGGCTCCAACGAACGCCGCCGATCCGGCGCCGATGCGGCGACGGCGACGCCGTTCCTGACCGTCGCCCAGCTGCGGCAGCCGGCTACGGAGGCGAGGCTCCGTCACGGAAGGGCCGTGGTCCATCCCGGAGAGATACGGCGCCTCGCGCAGGGCCATCTGGATGACCTGGGCAAGGTGCAGCGGCCGGCGGCGCGCTCCCTGATCGATCTGCTCATGACAGCTGAAGCCGTTGGCGATGATGAGCGTGTCGCGGTCCGCTTGCCGCACCGCCGGCAACAGACGCTGCTCGCCAACCTTCCTCGACACGTCGTAGTGATCCGCCTCGAAGCCGAACGAGCCGGCCATGCCGCAGCAGCCGGGATCCGGCATCTCGAAATTCAGCCCCATCTTCTTCAGGATCTCCTGATCCGACTTGAAGTCGAGGACGGACTTGTGGTGACAGTGGCCATGTACCAGCGCCTGGCGGTGCAGGCGCGGCGGCCGATAGTCCTTGACCTTCTTGGTGAGAAACTCGCCCAGCATAAACGTGTTATCGTGCAGTCTTTTCGCGTCGCGGTTGTGAGGAAACAAGTTGACCATCTCATCGCGAAAGACCGAGACACAGCTCGGCTCCAATCCGACTACGGGGATCTCGGCCTCGATCTGCGGCTGGAGCGCGTGCAGGATGTCCAGCAGCAGCCGTTTGGCCGTACCGAGCATGCCGAAGTCATACAACGGCCGGCCGCAACATAACGACGCCTGCGGCACCCACACCTGATAGCCGGCGTGTTCCAACACCTCGACGGCGGCCTGTGATACTTCCGGGTGGAAATAATTGTTGAAGGTGTCCGCCCAGAGGATGACCGGCGGCCGGCCCTGGTTGCGTACCGGCCTTTTCGCGAACCACTCCCTGAACGAGTGGCGAGCGAAAGCGGGCATCCTGCGCTCCTGAGCGATGCCGCCCGCCATCTTGGCCAGGTTGCTCAAACCCGGCGTCTGGCTGAAGAAGTTGGCGATGTCCGGCGCCAGCGACGCCAGGCGCGACCACCAGTAGATCCAGCCCATCGCGTAAGCGTGGCGCGGCCGCAGCCGGCCCTCGTAGTAGTGCGACAAAAACTCGGCCTTGTAGGTGGCCATGTCCACATTGACCGGACAATCGCCCTTGCAGCCCTTGCACGCCAGGCACAAATCAAGCGACTCGCGGACCGGCTCGCTCTTCCAGCCGTCGGTCAACACCTCGCCGTTCATCATCTCCCAAAGGAGATGCGCGCGGCCGCGCGTGCAGTGTTCCTCCTCGCGCGTGACCTGGTAGCTGGGACACATGACCTGACTGCCCTCGCGGCGACATTCGCCGACGCCGACGCAGCGCAGGGAAGCGCGCGAGAACGAACCGTGATCGTCCGGGAAGTGGAAGTGTGTTTTCGGCTGCGGCGGGTTGTAGTCGGGACCGAGACGCAGGTTTTCCGTAACACCGTAAGCGTCGATCTTCTTGCCGGGATTCATCCTTCCTTGCGGGTCCCAGATCGCTTTGAGCTCGCGCATGGCCTGGTACATCGTTTCGCCGAACATCTTGGGCAGAAACTCGCCGCTGGCCTGGCCGTCGCCGTGCTCGCCCGACATCGAGCCGCCGTAATCGACGATCAGATCGACGGCTTCTTCCAGAAAGCCGCGCCACCTCTTGATGCCGTCGGCGGAGTACAGATCGAAGCCGACGCGGCAGTGAATACAGCCCTGACCCAGGTGGCCGTACAGCGACGGGTGGTAGTCGTACTTGTCGTAGAGCTTGCGGAGGTCGCGGAGATAATTGCCGACTTTCTCCGGCGGTACGGCGGAATCTTCCCAGCCAGGCCAGGCGTCGGGCCGATTCGGAACCCAGGCCGTCGCGCCCAGGCCGCCCTCGCGCACCTTCCAGATCATCTCCACCTGTTCGGGATCGTCGTACATTTTCATGGCCGGCGGATTGGGCTGCTTCTTGAGCAGCTCCATGCAGCGCCGCGCTTGCTCGTCGGCGTCCTCGCTGCTGTCGCCGCCGAACTCCACGAGCAGGTAGCCCTTGCCCTCCGGCAGCAGCTCCAGGTTCTTCTCCAATTTGCCCTTGTCCTTCTCGAACTGGAACAGCAGGTGATCCATGCCCTCCAGCGCGGTCGGATGGAGCGGCAGAATGTCGGTGACGTGATCACCGGCGGCGAAAACATCGGGATAGCCGAGCACCAGCACGGTACGCGCCTTCGGCTCCGGCACCAGGCACAGCGTCGCTTCCAGGATGGTGACAAGCGTGCTTTCCGAGCCGACCAGGGCGCGAGCGAGATGGCAGTTGTGTTCGGGCAGCAGATATTCGAGGTTGTAGCCGGACACGCGGCGCGGCAGCGTCGGATAGCGGCGGCGGATCTCATCGCCGTACTTGGCGACCAGTGCCTTGATCTTGGCGTAGATCTCGCCGCGCCGCCCACCCTCGCGGATGATGCTCTCCATCTTTTCCGGCGAGGTTTCGCCGACGTGCAGGCGTAAGCCGTCGTAGGTTAGGATCTCCAGCTCGTGGGTGTTGTCGGCGGTGCGGTAGCCCATGCCGTGCTTGACGGCCAAAAGCGAGTGCGTGCCGCAGGAGTCGTTGCCGAGCATGCCGCCGATGGCGCAGTGATTGTGCGTGGCCGGGTCGGGGCCGAACGTCAGCTGATGTTTCTTGCTGGCAGTGTGCCTCAGCGTATCGAGTACGCAGCCCGGCTGCACCGTGCCGAGCCGGCGATCCGGGTCGATGTGCAGGACGTGATGCATGTACTTGGAGAAGTCCATGACGACGGCGACGTTGCAGCACTGGCCGCGTAAGCTGGTGCCGCCGCCGCGCGACAGGACGGGTGCGCCAAACTGACGGGCCAGCGCCACCGTTTCGACCACGTCTTCCTTGCTGCGCGGCACGACGACGCCGATAGGCGCTTGCCGGTAATTGGATCCGTCCGTCGCATACAAGGCCCGGCTGCCGGCGTCGAAGCGCACCTCGCCTGCGATGCGGCGGCGCAGCTCGTGCTCCAGCTCCCGCGCCGCCTGGGGGGGGATGGCCGTGCGGCTGTCGTCGCGGCGCTGGCGCTCGAAGCGCATTCTTTCGTTCTCCTCCCGCAATACGCTAAGCTCATTCTGCTCTTTCAGGATGGGAAGACTAATCATGGGTCTCCTCGAAGGATTTGTTTAGCCGCGACCCGAAGGGGAGCGCGAAGGCCCGCGCTCCCCTTCGGGACGCGGCTAAACGACATTTCTAGCTTTTCCAGATGAGGTAACGCTCGGCGTCAGCGTGCTTGAATTCCAGTCCCATACCGGGACGCGACAGGTCCGGGTGCAGGGCGCCCTTTTCGGGACTCAGGACGCCGTCGAACAGCATGTGCTCGATGCGGACGTGATCGTGGAAATATTCCATCGGCCGCAGGGGAATGATGGCGGCGCAAGCGTGGACCGACTCGGACGGAGCGCAGTGGGCCGACAGCTCCAGGCAGTGCGAGCTGCACAGGGCGCCGACCTGCAAGAAGCTGGTGACGCCGCCGCAGCGCGTAACGTCGGCCTGCAAGACATCCACCGCCTCGGCGTCGAGCATGCGGTGGAAATAGTGCAGGTCGTAGCCATACTCGCCGGCGGCGATGTCCATGCCGCCCGGACCCTGATTGCGGATTAGGTTCAAGCCGGCCAGATCGTCACTGGAAACCGGCTCCTCAAACCAGACGACGCCCAGCTCCTCGTGAAGCCGATGGGCGAAGGCCAGTGCCTGCTTGCGGCTGAAAGCGCCGTTGGCATCGACGAACAGCTCGACCTCCTCGCCGACGGCCTTGCGCGCCGCCCGCACCCGGTTGAGATCGTTGTCAGGATGGGTGCCGATCTTCATCTTGACGCGCGAGATGCCCTGTTCCGCCCAGCCGCCGAGCTGCTGCTGAAGCTTGTCGTTGGCGTACGACGTGAAGCCGCCGCTGCCGTAGATGGGCACCGAATCATGAGCCGCTCCGAGCAGCGACAGCAACGGCAGATCGACAAGACGGCATTTCAGGTCCCACAAGGCGCAATCGACGGCGGAGATGGCCATCGAGGCGACGCCGGGGCGGCCCAAGTTGCGAATGGCCTTGACCATCTCGACCCAGGTGCCGGGAATGTTCATGACATCACGGCCCTCGATCTTTTTGGTCAAGTTGTCGTGGATGAGATGGGCGGTGGCCTCATCGGCGTAGGTGTAGCCGAGGCCGGTGTGTCCACCGCCCTCGATCTCGACCAGCACCAGCGTCGTGCTGTCCCAGGCGATGGTGCCGTCCGCCTCGGGCTGGTCGGTGGGTATCTTGTAGGCGGAAACGTGAATCCGATCGATGGCGACTTGCGTCGTCGTCGCGGTGGCAGGCATGAGCGCTCCTTCCCGTATTTGTTTAGCCGCGAGCCGTAGGCGAGCGCGAGCGCGCTCGCCTACGGCTCGCGGCTAAACGTTGTTACACAACCTCCTTGATCTTGTTTTCCAACACGGTTTTGATGATCTCAGGAGCATATTTCTCGCCGCGGATCAGCGCCTTGGCGAATTGATAGGCTTGCGACATCTGCACGTGGCCGGGCATTGGCGGCTCGTGCGGATCGACCACGGCTTGAATGACGGCCGGCCCCTGGACGGCGAACGCCTCCTTGAGCGTGGCCTCGGCCTTTTTCGGATCGTCGATGGTGAAGCCGGGACAGCCGACCGCTTCGGCGTACTTGGCGAAGTCGATGGGATGCAGATCGCAGCCGAACTCCGGATTGCTCTCCATGACAATCTGCTCCCACTTGATCTGGCCCAGCGTGTTGTTCTTGATGACCACCACCTTGACCGGCAGCTTGTACTTGACGATGGTGGCCAGCTCACACATAAGCATGGTGAAGCCGCCGTCGCCGATGTAGCAAAGGATCTGCCGGCCCGGATGAGCAAAGGCCGCCCCGACCGAGTAGGGTAGACCGTTGGCCATCGTCGCCAGCATGCCCGTGCAGGTGAACATCTGCCGATCGCGCATCTTGATGTAGCGGCTGGACCAGGTGGTGACGGTGCCGCAATCGCTGATGATGATGTGGTCGTCGGCCAGGAACTTGTTGAGCAGCTTGGTGACGACCTGCGGCTTCATCGGCTTGTCCATGCGCGAGGCCCGCTCTTCCATCAGCTTGTCCCACTCGTCCCGGTTCTTTTGAATCTTTTCCAGGAAGCTCTTGTCGCTCTTGGGCTGCACCATGCCGATCAGCGCCTCCAGCACGCGGCGGGTGTCGCCGACCAGCGGGACATCGACGGGATAGCGAAGGCCGATGCGAGCGGCGTCGATGTCGATCTGCATACACTTGGCCTGGCCCGGCTGGGGCAAGAATTGTTGATAGGGGAAATTGCTGCCGATGATGAAGAAGGTATCGCACTCCTTCATGGCATCCATCGACGGCGCCGTCCCGAGCAGGCCCAGGCCGCCCGTCACATTCGGATGCTCGTCGGGAACCACGCCTTTGCCGAGCAGGGCATAAATGATGGGAGCGCCCAGCTTCTCGGCGACCTGCAAGACCTCGTTGCGCGCCCGGTACGCGCCGCGGCCGACGAGGATGGCCGGCTTCTTGCCCTGGTTGAGAAGGTCGGCGGCCTGTTGCAGCAGCTCGCGCGACGGCAACGAGCTGGCCGGCGCGAAGTTGTCGCCGCTGTGGTGCGGAATGTTCATCGTGGAGGGCTTCATGAGGTCCGATGGCCACTCCTGGATGTCCTTGGGAATGGTGACGTGCGCCACACCGCGTCGCGCCAGGGCGGTGCGGATGGCCTCATCGACGATGTTATGTACATGGTTCGGCCCCATGAGGCGCTCGTTGTACTCGCAAACGTCCATGAATACCTTGTCGAGATCGACATCTTGCTGGAAGTGGGTGCCGATCAAGTCGTGGAAAGTGTGGCCGGTGATGGCCAGTACCGGCTGGCCGTCATACTTGGCGTCGTAAAGTCCGTTCAGCAGATGGATGCCGCCTGGTCCCGAAGTGGCCACACACACGCCCAGCGAGCCGGTGGTCTTGGCGTAGCCGCACGCCGCGAAGGCTGCCGCTTCCTCATGCCGGACCTGGATAAACTGGATCTTGTCTTGATGTTGCCGCAGCGCCTCGAAAAAGCCGTTGATGCCGTCGCCGGGGAGGCCGAAGATCACCTTGACGCCCCAGTCAAGCAGTCGTTCAACCAGTAGGTCGGCCACAGTTTTCGCCATGTTGACGTCTCCCTGTTTGTCGAAAGTCCGGCGCCGCCACGCAAGCGGCGCCTCCGGTCAGCGAATCGAGTAACCCAATTCTCGTTACCGCGCAGCTTGATGCCCCGTCCCCTCTCCGCGCCCGGCTTGCGGCCGTGCAGAGCCACAGTCGAACCGTGGGAAAGCCAGGTGCAAAAGAGATGCCTCTTGATGAGCCGGGAGCGCCAACGAAAGGCGAGCGGGGGGGGGGGGGGCGCCCCCCGGGGGGCCCGGGGGGGGGGGGGCGAGCCCCCCCCCCCCCCCCCCCCCCCGGGGGGGGCGGGTGTGGTTTATTGGATTGGTGAGT